>JAEEGK010016401.1_pt1 | contig 16294 bp, 10 predicted proteins | sample 8958771 | NCBI WGS metagenome assembly JAEEGK01 (sample SAMN16246547, study PRJNA631951) | gut metagenome | biome: gut microbiome; feature: rumen; material: SC-attached | host: Bos | place: Iran: Karaj | collected 2018-10 | reverse complement strand
GACCGTGCCGTTCTTGTCCACGTCGACATAATAGGGGGATGCCTTTCCTGCGGCGCGGATGGCTGCGATGACATCCTTGTTCTGCGACATGGCGGTCGCCCATGCCACGGTGGTGTAAAGGAACGGACGGTCCGGGCGGGAGACGTTGGTGATGTTCCAGATGGCGTTGGCACCGGCCCCGTCCTGCAGGGTTCCGCGGGTCATGGCATAGGTGAACTTCTTGAGCAGTTTCCCGCCCATATAGGCGTCGCGCTCATAATAGTTGCCCTCGGCGTCGTATCCGGCACCATTCACGCCCGCCTGCCAGTTATGGTAGTAGGCAGTCGGTGCGAAATCGCCGGCATCCTTGTCCCAGAAAGCCGGATTGAGTTCCACATACTGTGCCTCCTGGGCATACTGGGCCTTGATGGCCTCCTGCGGGATGGCGTCGACGAGGCCGGTCCCGGGGATGCCGATGGTGCTCTCGAGGCGGAAGCCGACCTGTTTGCCCTGGGCTCGGGCGGTCTCATGGGGCGTCGGGGATGTGTTGAACGCACTTTCCGGGATCGTGAGTTCCGGGTATATGAGGGCGTATTTCTCCCCGTCCGGGAAGTTCATCGGCAGTCCGCTCTCCATGGCCGTGACGGGGATCCAGTCGATCCGGATCTGCTCTTCGTCGATCGGAGGGAGGAAAGGGGCCTCGGCCATGGTCTGCGGCATTCCGGTCACTTCGGCCACGTAGGGCCCGTCATTGGGGTTGTCCGCATTCTGGTGGTAAATGACCAGCAGATAGCCGTTTCCAAAGGCATCGGAGCCATTGGCCTTGTAGGCGTTCTTCCACTGGCCGTGCCCATAGCCGGGATGGCAGTCCAGGCAGGACTTGCGGACCGCGGCGGGGCCCCGGCCCTTGAAAGGAGCCTGGTTGACCGTGACATTCCTCTCGAAGAAGGCCTCGCCGTGGTTGAAGGCCGCTTCCAGTCCCATGCGCTCGACAGCGGGGGTGGGGTCTTCATAAGAACCCGGAGCGACATTGTCCGTCGTGCCCAGATCTCCGCCGGGATACCATTCGGCAGCAGTGAAATTGCCGACCGCCTGTCCCACGTACTTCGCGTCGGATTCCTTCGCGGCGGGCGCGGGATCGGCGTTCCGTTCACAGGAAAAGAAGGCGATTGTCAGCAGACAGATAAGAAGAGGATATCTTTTCATGGTATGCTATTGTTTTACGATCCAACTGGCGGCTTTGTTCAACTGCTCGTCAAGGGCGGAGACGGCATCCATGGCGGATTGGACGGAACTGTCTGCATAGATCTTCACGAAGGCGCCCTTGGCCTGGCAGTCTTTCAGGGCCTTGATGGCGGCGTCCATCCGCGACTGGATGGCAGAAGCATCCGCATAGCCCAGGTCCTTCAGGAGCGTCAGGATCGAATTCGCGGCAGGGGAGGACACGTCACGGCCGCCGTACAGGGTGTACTGGATGGACAGGATGTTGTCGATGAAATCCTGGAAAGACTTCTCGCTGTAGGGCGACTCGATGTAATTGACATCCTCGCCGGAGTGGGCGTTGCCCATCTTGACATCGGCCACCTCCGCGCAGATGTTGGAGCAGCCGGCCACCAGGATCGAGGACATGGCGCTCTGCCAGGTCTTGTAGGAGCTGCCCGCAGCGGCGGCGCCCAGCATGTTCTCACCGTAGGTCAGGTCCGAACCGGTCACGGTCACGGGGACCTCCAGCTCCGCGCAGCGGTCCACGTACGCCTTGGGGGCGGCCGGGTTCCAGGACACGCAGAGGCGGTAGCAGTTGTCGCGCAGGTCGCCCGCGACGGCGGCCGCATAGATGAGTTCTTGCTCGCCGGTCACGGTCTTGCCGGCGAAGGCCTTGTGGTTCTCGTTCGCCTGCAGGGCGGACACGGTGCGGTTCTTGCCGTCCCGGAAGATCACGAACTCGATGCCGTGGAATCCGAGCAGCTCCTGGCCGAGCTTCGCGGCGGCGTAGGCGATGCCGTCCTCGCCGCGCAGCGCCTCGACCTTCTCGGCGTTGGACAGCTCCGTGGCCAGTCCGTCGACGTCCAGCGGCCAGGTGTCGATGTGCGGGTCGATGCCGAAGTCGGAGGCCGCCCCGTACAGGAAGGCCTCGGACTCCTCCCAGCTCTGGCGGGCCTGGAGGAACTTGGCGCAGATGGCGTCCAGCTGGGCCTGGGTCAGCGTCTTGACGCCACCCTCGGCCGCAGCGGCGAGCAGGTCGTAGAGCTCGCCGGTCTCCTTGGCGAGGTCGCCGTAGGTGGCGTAGACCACGCCGGGCACATACTGCTCCACGATATTCTTCATCTCTTTCTCGCTGTCGGAAAGTCCGCCGAGATCATTCTTCTTGTCGCAGGACACGGCGGCAAGGCAGAGGGCTGCGCTTGCCGCAGCCAGGCTGATTGCTTTGAAATTCATTTTCATATTTGTATTTCTTTTGGATTACCGGTTGAAAAATCCCATGTAGACGATGCCCAGGGAGATGGACGGTTCGTCGTTGTACTGGCTCTTCAGGAAACGGTGCGAGTACTCGCACTTCACCGCGATCTCGGGGATCGGCAGCCAGTTGAGGCCCACGGCCATCCGGTGCCTGTCGGTGTAGGGATAGTCGGGCTGGTCGGCGGCCGGGATATAGGAGTCGTAGTACTCATAGCGGCCGAACAGATAGAGCTGCTGCTCCGTTTCCCCGCCGCGGGCGAAGAGGTGCAGGAAATCGTAGCCCGCCTCCAGGCCGAACGCGCAGGCGGCCGAGCCGACCGGCGTCTTTTTATAGGGTGCATTGTTGGAGGTCAGGTTGCGCTTGACCGTGCTGATGACCTGGGCGTCGCTGACGTAGCCGAAGTCGGCGTTGCCGCGGACGGTCAGGTGCCGGCCGGTGTAGGCGAAGTCGAAGGCGCCGACCGCCGTGTGGCCCTTGATGCCCGCGTAGCGGGTGTTCCACATGTCGTTCGGGTAGGAATTGTGCATCCCCTGGCCATAGAAGCCGCTCAGGCTGAGGCGCAGGTCCTTGACGGAGAAGTTGTCGACGCGCGCCGCGAAGCCGAGGTTGTTGGCCACCTTGAATTCATAGGGAGTGCCGGCGCCGTGCTTGATGAAGTTGTCCCGGTCGTACATGAAGGCGTCCAGGCCGGCGACCACGAGCGCTTCGTAGCGCCACTTGCCGGCCTCGCCCCAGAGGCTGAGGCCCGTGTCGTGCCAGGTCGAGGGCAGGATGGTGGATTCGCCCTCCGGGCGGAAGACGGTGAAGTAATTGAGCGGCTCGTGGCCGTTGTTGAGTCCGCCGACGGGCACCACGATGTGGCCGACGCGGACGTTGAACTGCGGCGCGAAGCTCTTCTGGATCCAGAGCTGTTCCAGCGCGACCTCGCCGCCCTTCTCGATCTCGCTCTCCCACTCGCCCGCTTCGGTGTATTCCTTCTCCACGGCCGTGCCGTTGCCGCCGTGCTCGAATTCGATCTCGGTCTGCATCGTCCAGCCCTTGCCGAAGTCGTAGCCGAGGAAGACCACGGCGTGCGGAACATCGAAGCGGCCGTGGCCGGGATCGGACTTGTAGTCGCCCGGGTGGGAATAACGGTAGACGTTGTCGCTGTAGAAATTGCGGGTGAAGGTGATCTCGCCGTAGCCGCCGACGGTCAGGCGGCTCTTCTGCTCCGGCATCACCTGCGCGGAAAGGCTGCAGGCCGCCAGGAGACCGACTATAATAAGGAAGAAACTTCTTTTCATTTCGTACTACTAAAAACAGCACAAAATTACGCCAGAGGCCGATTCCGGTCAATCCCAAGATTTGGTGAAACCCCCGCGGAGCGGCATCATCATTTATGATGATTTTTGCGCCCCGCAAAAATATTTTGAAAATTTTGGTACTTTGCGATACAAGGTATTAGAATTTTTATATATCTTTGCACCAACAAAGTTCCTTAAGAAATGAAAAAAGTATTGAACATCAGCCTTGGAAACCGCAGTTTCGCCCTCGAAGAGGATGCCTATACGCGTCTCCGTGAATATCTGGACCACTTCCGCGCCCGCCTCGCCGCGTCGCCGGACGGGCCCAACAGCCAGAATGCCGAAGTCATGGAAGACCTGGAGAGCCGCATCGCGGAGCTCTTCACCCAGGAAGTCGGCACGGACGGACGGGTGGTGCGCCTCGACCTGGTCGAGCGCGTGACCCGGCAGCTCGGGATGCCTGACGGCGCCCCCGAGAGCGATTCCAACCCGGGAACGGGTTCCTCCTCCTATTCTTCCTCCTATTCTTCCGGCATGCCGCTGCCCAAGCGGATGTACCGCGACTGCGACAACCGCCGGATCGCGGGCGTCTGCTCCGGCTTGTCCATCTATCTCGACATCGACGTCGTCGTGACCCGCATCCTGATGCTGGTCGCCGCGCTCTTCGGCACGGTCGGGTTCTGGATCTACATCATCTGCTGGATCGCGATCCCCGAGGCCCTCACGCCCGCACAGAAGTGCGAGATGCACGGCCTTCCCGTCACGGCCGAGAACATGGCCAGATTCTCACGGACCCAAAACTTCTAGCGTATGGAGAACACGATTGAAAACGTGCGCGCCCAAATGCGCAAAGGATTGCTCGAATACTGCATCCTGTCCATCCTGGACAAACGGGAGGCCTATGCCTCCGTCATCATCGACGAGCTCAAGTCCGTTGGCATGATCGTGGTCGAAGGGACCCTCTATCCCCTGCTGATCCGCCTGAAGAACCAGGGCCTGCTCGCCTACCGCTGGGAAGAGTCCACGCAGGGCCCGCCCCGCAAATACTACGTCCTCACGGACCAGGGCCGGGAGCAGCTCGGCCAGATGGACACGGCCTGGAATGAACTTGTAGAATCTATTCAAACGCTCAAGAAATGAAAGAAGTAGAAAGAATCAGCCTCGGTGGCTACGCGTTCACCTTCGAGAAAGACGCCGCCACCCTTGCGCAGAACTACCTGCGCGAGCTGGAGAATTATTATAGCGGCCGCGAGGGCGGTTCCGAGATCCTCGACGGCATCGAGGAGCGGATGGCCGAGCTGCTGCAGGAGAAATGCGGACGCGACGGCATCGTGTCCCGCGGCGAGATCGAGCGCGTGATGAAGATCCTCGGCAAGCCGGAAGACATCGAGGCGGGCGACGACGCCGGCCCCCGCCGGAGCGGGCCGACCGAGGCCTATCCGCACCGCCGGCTCTTCCGCGACCTTTCCAACAAAGTCGTCGGAGGCGTCTGCAGCGGCCTGGGCGCCTATTTCAGGACGGATCCGGTCCTTTTCCGCATCCTCTTCGTCCTCTTCACGCTGATCGGTTTCTTCGGACACTGGAACCGCTGGCACACCTGGGTCGTCCCGTTCTTCTCGACGCCGGTGTTCATCTACATCATCCTCTGGATCATCATGCCGGCCGCCAAGACCGTCCAGCAGCGCTGGGCGCAGCGGGGCGAGGACGGCAGCATCAACAGCATCGAGCGCAACATCGAGAAGGGCGCCAGGGAGTTTGAGAAGACCGTCGTCCGCGTCAGCCATTCCAACGGCTTCAACGAAGTCGCCAAGGTGATCGGCAAGATGTTCGGCCTCCTGCTCCTGCTCGTCGGCTTCGCCGGCGTGTTCACGGCAGGCCTGGTCCTGTTCGGCAGCGGAAGCGCGTTCATGGAAGGCGCCGGCAACGGCATCTTCGGGCTCGGCCACTTAATCGGCCGGGGCATGCACGAGCTGTACATCGTGGCTCCCTCCGTGTTCCGCGCCCTGATGCATCCGTGGATGCGCGTCCTGGTCTCGGCCATCATCTTCCTCCCGTTCCTCGGGCTGCTGTACGGAGGCCTCCAGCTGATCTTCGACTTCAAGTCTCCGCGCTGGAGCCCCGGCCTGATCATCTTCATCCTCTGGCTGCTCTGCATCATCTCTGCTGGCATACTCTTTGCGATTGGATTCTGGTCAACAGAACTAAATGTAGTTTAGTACCTAAACTTTGCTTCCTTATACACTATGGCGCGCAATAATATTTGCGTGCCATTTTTTATGTTTAGAAAACTTATTTTGAAAGTTATCTCGAGAATTAAAAATTTATACATTTTAAAAAAACAATTTATTTGATTCGAAAATAAAACGGCAGTATCGGGTATTTCGTGATACGTGGAAAAAGCTAACTTTGTGATCAACAAACAAATAATTCCACACCCACGGAAATGCAACCGATTATCACTTTCACGCTTATGTTTTTGTCCGGGATTTATCCCGGACAAGCGCAGACGCACGTAGAGGCCCCGCAGGAGGCCCCGGTGGTAACGGTTTCCAACATCCCGCAGCCCGGTTCAAGCCTGAATTCCGGCGTCATTTCGGCCCTGCAGGGCGATTTTCACCCCGCCGACGGGCAACCCCTTTGCTTCATCTTAAAAACGGAAGTTTCTCCAAACGGAAATTCAACCGCCTGCCAGGAACCCCTCGTCACCAGCCAGGAACCTGTGGTGATCTACTTCCCGCTCGGCGACGCGACGGTCCGTCCTACCTATAAATATAATAAGGCTTCGCTCGAGCGTCTGGACTCCCTGTTCCGCGACCGCGTTCCGGTCCCGGGCGATACGGTCGTCCTCGTGGGCAAGGCCTCCATGGACGGGCCGGAGCCGTTCAACGCCACGCTCACGCAGCGCCGCGCCGAGGCGCTCCGCAGCTACTTCGTCCGCCGCTATCCCTATTTCGAAAGCGTCCTGACCGTCCGCACGGACGGCGAAGCCTGGGCGGACCTGCGCGCGGAAGTCGCGGCAGACAGCCTGCTTGCCGGCGAGACGCGGCGCGCCGTCCTCGACATCATCGACTCCGACGCCAGCGCGGACCGCAAGGAGGAGCGCCTCAACGGCATTCCCGGCTGGAACAGATACGCACGCAGTCTCTATCCCACCTACCGGAACGCCTCCGTCACGTCCTTCTACACCGCCCCGTTCATCCCCGACACGGATTTCGCGCTGGATATCCCTGAAGAAGACTGGGACATCCCCGCCATCGCGCTGCAGCCGGACTTCCTCAGCGTGCCGGCGCTCCGCCGCCGCGCCCTGCGGCCGGTGCTGGGCGTCAGCACCAACCTCATTTACGACATCACCTACGTGCCCGGCTACGGGATCACCTCCATCCCCAGCCTGAGCCTCGAATACTATCCGGCCCGCTCGCGCCACTTCACCTACGGGATGGACGTCGAGTGGCCGATGTGGAAGCACTGGGACACGCATCGTTTCCTGCAGATCAACAACATCAGCCTGTGGGCGCGCCGCTATTTTCCGACCCGGGAAGACCGCTTCCGCGGCCTCTACCTCCAGGCCGGCGCCAACGCCGCCCGCTTCGGCCTCGGCTGGGACGAGCGCGGCTGGCAGGGCGAAGGCGTCGGCGCCTCCCTGGGCCTCGGCCACAAGTGGCTCTTTGGCAAGAGCCGCCTGTATCTGGACTGCGGCGTGGCGCTGGGCGCATTCCTCGCGCAGTACGACCCGTACGTCTACGGCAACGACGCCACGCACCGCTACTACTACGACTACACCGGCGACCCCGCCCAGTTCCGCAAGCGCAACCAGCGCTTCTTCTGGGCCGGACCGACGCGCGTCTATATTTCCCTCGGCATCGACCTTTTCAACCGCAAACGCAGATGAAAGCACGCAGACTCATAATATGGTTCCTGCTGCCGCTCTTCGCCTGCGGCTGCCGGATCGACCCGCCCCTCCATCTCCGCCAGGCCGTCGACGTGAACGTCGCCCTCGAGCTGGACCTGGACGTGGTCGCCCTGTGGCAGGTGGACTGGGAAGCCCGCTGGAATTTCGGCTGGAACGCCAGGATCATGGGCGACGTGGATTACAACACGCCCGGGAGCGTCCGGATGTACTCTTATGCACGCAACGCCGACGGTGAGATCACCTCGCGTCAGGAATACAACTTCATGGGGACCTCCGGAAATATCCGCGCCATCGCGGGTTCCTACGATTTCCTCTTCCATAACAACGACTCGGAGGCCCTGTTATTCGACACGACGACGAACCCTAACGATGTCTATGCCTACACGCGCGTGATCTCACCCGGCTTGCAACTTTCCTCGCCCGTCCTGACGCTCAGCCAGAAGGAGCGCGCCACCAAGGCCGCCGGGATGAAGGCGGAGAGCGACCCCGTCGTGCTGCAGCCGGACGGACTTTTCACACTGTACACGCCCGACCAGTTCATCTCCGACAAGATGGAGGACTACGAATTCATCGACGGCCGCTACGTCATCCGCGTGGGCGGAACGCTGACGCCGGCCGACTATATCTGGCTGGTCCAGATCCACCTTGTCCACAACGACGGCCGCGTCGTCGGCAGCGCCGGCGGCTGCGCGCTGACGGGCATGGCGGACGGCGTGGACCTGAAATCCAACGTATCCGGCACCACGACCGTGACCGTGCCTGCGGATGTATATATCAACCGCGACGCCGACCCCGACCTGATGGGCGCCCGCATCGTGAGTTTCGGCATTCCGGGCTGCGACGCGTATGACCCGCAAAGCGTCGCGGCGGCCCCTGCGGGCGAGCATTTCTTCGTCCTGAACGTCACCTACAACAACGGTGCATACAAGAACATACACGTAGACCTGACCGAGCAGGTCCGCGCCCTGCCCACCGGCGGCGTCATCGACCTGGAGCTCGACGTGGACGATTTCCCGCCGGAGGGCGGCGTTGTGGGGGGCGACGGTTTCAACGCCCTCGTGCAGGACTGGGACGAACATACTGGCGAAGTAATAATAACGAACTAATTAATAACATTTTAATCCAACCCTACTAATTTTCATCCTTATGAAAAAGATTATGATCCTCGCGGCTATCGCGGCCATCGCCGCCACCGCCTGTACCAAGACTTTCGAAGCCGTCCAGACCCAGGGCTCGGCCCTCGGATTCGGCACCTGGGCCAACGTCCTCACCAAAGCCCGCACGGCAGGTTCCAGCACCTTCGTGAACGGCGACGACTTCAACGTCTACGGATTCAAGACCATCAGCGCTGCAAATACGACCGTGTTCAACGGGGACGTCGTCTCCTATGACGGGGCGGACTGGACATACGACAACCTCCGCTTCTGGGACCCCAACGCGACCAGCTACACTTTCTACGCCGCCTCCCCGGCCGGCAAGATCGCTACCGCCAATGCGCAGACGGGTGAGTTCACCAGCAACTCCATCACCTTCGCCGGCAACGACAACGATGTGCTCGTCGCCGACAAGAAGGTCGTCCCGCAGGCCGACTTCAACGAAGAGGTGAACCTCTCGTTCAACCACATCGCCTCCCTGGTCGACTTCAAGGTCAAGAAGCACGCCGAGATCGCGGCGGCGACCGTCGCGGTCACCAGCTTCCAGCTCAACAACATCGACAACGTCGGTACGTTCTCCGTCAGCGACGCTTATACCGGCAGCCATCCGGTCGTCACCTGGAACCCGACCGCCCGCGGCGCCTACAGCAACACGAGCGGCGTCACTTCCGTGGCCACCCTGCCGAGCAATGTCGGCACGGACGGTTCCGACTTCCTGATCAACCACCTGGTCGCGATGCCGCAGACCTTCCGCACCGATGAGAACATCCAGACCGTCACCATCGAATACTCGATCACCTCGGGCGGCGACACCGTCACCAACACCGCCACCTTCAACCTCAAGACGTTCGACAACGTGGACGACAAGGACAACGCAGACACCATCATCGGCGGCTGGGAAGGCGGCAAGCACTACACCTTCTACATCACGATCAACGCCAACGCCATCGTCTTCACGGCCAGCATCACCGACTGGGTGACGGCCGACAACGGCTATCACTACCTTCTCCAGTAGACTCGCATGCAGAAAAGCATCATACGCAAAGTCACGGCGCTCGCCGGATGCATCCTGATTGCAGCAGGATGCATCCAGCGCAGCTCCATCGTCCCCGACGGCAGGCCCATCAGCTTCTCCGCCGGAACGGCCCTGCTGCGCGATGATGCCACCAAGGGTGCGCCCAAGGAAGGTCCGCTGTTCGACAACGGAGACAAGATCTCCGTCTACGGCTGGCACGCCGGCTCCCAGACGCTGGAGTTCGACGACCAGCCCGTCGAATACGCGTCGGGCAGCTGGTCCTACTCCCCTGTCCGTTCCTGGGAATGGCAGGCCGGCGAGGATTACTACGACTTCCTGGCCATCTACCGCTACCAGACCGCCCCGCCGCACCCCAGCGCCGCCACTTCGCCCCGGCTCATCGTGTCCCAGCCGTACTACATCGCCGACGACTACGACCTGATGATGGCCGGCGTGCGCAGGAGGCACGACGAGGCCGACCGCAACCGGGTGGTCCCCCTCGTGTTCCAGCACATGTGCAGTGCAGTCAGGATCGTCGTCTACAACGACTCGCAGACGACGGATTTCACCCTGGACGCATACAAGTTCAAGAATATCCCCGCCCAGTCCACCGCGCGCGTGCAGATCAACGCGGGCGACGTGGTCTACGGATGGACGGGCGCGCAGCGCACGGCCGGGACGGAGGTGGGCGGTGCCGAAGGCATCGGCCAGACGCTCGTCCACGGCAGCGCCGCGCCCGGCTACACGGGGGACTACCAGATGTTGATCCCGGCCGCCCTCGACGAGGAGCTGGGCACGGGCACAGGCAACTGGCCCAAACTGGTCCTCCGCTACACCAAGCAAGGCGGCGTCCAGGAGGAGACGGAAGTCAACCTCAAGGACATCTGCCGGCTGGGCGCCAACGAAGAAGAGACGCAGATCCCGCTGCTGCAGTGGGAGCGCGGCGTCAAATACATCTACAGGATCCATCTCAAACTGGACGGCGGCATCGTCGTCCACGTCCAGACGACCGACTGGGAAGTCGTCGAGGCGGAAACACCCGGCTTGCTGATATGACGACACGGAAGCTCATCAGACTGTTTGCCGTCCTGGCCCTGCTGGCCGGGGCCGGCTGCACGCGCATCGAGCGGCCGGCCGGGCAGGTCACCCTGTCCTTCTCCACCGGCATTCCCGCCACGCGTGCGGACGACGACCTCGCGACCCGCATCGCGGACGGCCGGGCCATCGCCGTTGACGCCGGCACCCCGGACCTCGTCGTCCTGATCGCCGCCGCGGACGGAACCGTCGTCGCGAGGTATCCCGCCGTGGATCCGGTCGACACGGAGCTGGACTTCGACCCGTCCAACCCGTCGCGCGCCAGCATCACCTTCCGGCAGGCCAGCCTGACCGAAGGCACCTACACGGTCTACGCCTTCGCCAACACGCAGGGACTCTGGGCGTTTACCGACGGCACCGACAGCTATACTGCAGCTTCGCTGACAGGCATCGCCTCGCAGGCGGTCCTGGACGCGCTCTACTTCACGCCGCTGACCTTCGACCCGGCCAACGACGTCTATCCGAATCCGGCGCTGCAGGGCGCCCGCCTGCCGCTCAGCGCCAAAGGCCAGCTGAGCGTCTCGGCGCGCGGCAACGGCGAAGTGTCCCTGGACCTGCTCCGCTGCGTGGCCCAGGTGGACACCGAATTCCGGAACGACTATATCTCCGAACTGGACCTGACGAACCTGTCCGTCACGTTCCACCACCTCAACCCTGCCACCGGGTATGTCCTCCCGCACACGCCGGATTTCCCGGCCGGCGCGCAGGACGGCAACCTGATCCAGACGCAGGGCTCCATCACCATCCCGACCCAGGAGTCGGGGCACTTGACCTCGTTCGTCTTCCCGAGCGAAGCGCCGGAAGGGAAATACACCTGCGACGTCACCTTCGACTTCGACGCCGACCAGGACGGCACGCCCGAAACGTACACGTACACCGACCTGGAGGTCCAGGACAACCGGGCGGTGCGCATCACTTCCCTGTCCCGCAACCAGTCCCTGCACATCCTGATCCGCATCAGCCGGGGCCAGACCGTCTCCTTCAACTTCAGCCTGGAGGACTGGGTCTCCCTGACAGAAACCGTATTATTTGAATAGACGATGAGAAAAACTTTCCGCCTGATATTCCTCCTCCCGTTTCTCCTGCTTGCCGCTTCCTGCATCCGGGAACAGCTGCCCACGCATTTCAGCCTGCCGGAGGGCTCTCCGGTCAACCTGAAGCTGGACTTCGGCTCCTCGCTGCCGCTGGACGTGCAGGTGGGCACCAAGGCGGAGGCCTCCCGGGCGGACGAGTCCAACGTACACGACCTGTACGTCCTCATCTTCGACCAGAACGGCGACAAGTTCTACGGCCGCTATTTCAGCTATGAGCAGCAGGTGTCGAGCCTGCGCAAGCTGGAAGACGCCAACAACGAATGCTGGTTCGTCTCCAACAAGACCATTTCCGGCGTCACGCCCGCTGTCAACGAGACGAAGGGCGCCGTCAAGATATCCACGCAGGCCCACGCCAACTGCACCCTGGTGGTCCTGGCCAACATCTCCAACGCCCTGACTTCGCTGGACGGGCAGGATCCCGTCACGCGCCTCAACGCGCTGCAGGACCTGACGGAGCTCCAGTCCGTCCAGGTCGTGCTCGAGCAGGCCACGGTCAACCGCGAGAACCTCTTCCTGATGCTGGGTTCCCGCGCGATCGACACCGACGACCCGGGCATGGTCTGGGGCACCCTGGGCAACAACGACACCCCGACCTATTCCCCGGACTACAACATCACCCTGTCCCCCGTCGACGCGAAGGTCAAGTTCCGCGTCAAGGTGGACTCCCGCTTCATCGACGCGATCAGGACGCGCTACTGGAACGTCAACCGCGCGCCCTCGGCCTGCTATCTGTATCCCAACGAGCAGGATCCCGGAGACATTTCCTACTTCGACACGGACAACGCCTACTTCGAAGGGGAAGAAGCCGTGGACGGCGAGCCCGGCGCCAAGTGGCAGGTCTTCTGCTTCTATATGCTGGAGAACCGGCTCGCGCCCCTGGGCACGCCCGCCAGCTACCACGAGCGCGAACGGCAGCAGAAGGTCCCGGACCCCGCCACCCACGGGGACGACCGGAACGACTACGTCAAGAATACGGACTGGGTCTATTCCAATCCCAACTCCACCTACGTCAAGTTCAACGTCGTGCTGACCCTCAACAATGCCGGCATCGAGCAGATGGGCCAGGACGTCGCCTACGCCCTGACCTCCGACGCCGTGTTCACGGTCCACCTCGGGGACTTCTCCGGCAACAAATGGGGCAACTACGAGACGAAGCGCGGCTATTCCTACACCTACGACATCACGATCCGCAACACCTCCAACATCTTCATCGAGGTGAGCGGCGACAAGATAGACGGCAAGGACATCGAGAACCAGCCCGGCCAGGAAGGCTCCCTGCTCCTGACGGACAACACGATCATCAACTGCGACGCCCACTACGAGTACCGCAGCATGGATTTCATCTATAAGGAAGAATGGGGCGAGCCCGACGTACTGGGCGAGGGCGAGGCGCGCTGGGACACGCGCAAGAAGCTGTCCTGGTATATCAAGACCCCCTTCTGGGAAGGCCAGCCCGAACTGGACATCGAGACGGGCAAGTATGTGGTCTCGCAGGAGCGCACGGACTACAAATGGGTCAAGTTCAGCCTCAACGAGATCGACCCGGGCACCGGCGAATACAAGCTGATCCGCGTGGAATATCCCGGCAAGGACGAATATGACCCGGCCTGGGTGCCGGACAACAATCCGCCCGGCCTGATGGACCTCAACCAGCTGGTCAATTTCCTCTTCTTCCAGAACACGGAGAAGCGCAACGGCCGGGCCAACCTCTTCGATCCGGCCGACCATATCCGCATCACCGCCTTCGTGGACGAATACTACTACGAGACGGACCCGCGCACCGGCGAATTCAACCCGGACCTGTGGCGCACGTTCGTGAACGCCACGCCCCGCGAGCTGCACATCCTCTCCGACGCCCTCTACAGCCAGGACCGCAGGAGCGACGTGATCCGCTCCAGCCATTCCATCATCCAGCAGTCCATCCAGACCTTCTACAACAGCTACGCGCCGGGACTCGAGTCCATCTGGGGCACCGAGCACATCGACGAGATGCGCGCGATGGTCGAGGACGGCATGCCCTGGGGCACGCCCGCGACCCTCTCCGGCCGCACGATCAACAACATGGAGAACGGCCGCATCAACACGGCCGGCCTCTGGCAGTTGGATCCCGATCCCGGCGAGGGCAACCGCCCGCAGTGGGACACCTACCTCAACTACACGGTGGTCAACGAGGAGCCGGAGCTGCAGGACGACTACAAGCAGATGGTCTATTCCTGCATGACGCGCAACCGCGACAACGACGGCGACGGCGAGATCGACCCCGAAGAGCTCCGCTGGTACCTGGCCTCCATCAACCAGCTGGTGGGCATGTGGATCGGCAACGAGGCGCTCTCCTCCACCGCCCGCATCTACCAGCCGGCGCCGGGGCAGTGGCGCGCGCACGTCGTGTCCAGCACCTGCCTCAAGAATCCCAACGACCCCCGCGTCCTCACCTCCGAGGAAGGCTCCTCCACCTACGAATACAGCACATTCTGGGCCTGGAACAACCTGGGCGCCGGCGCGGAAGTCGAGGCCAACAAGGCCGAATCCGTGCGCTGCGTCCGCAACCTCGGATCCTACGACAACCGCACGAAGGACATCACCACCGCCCCCTACAGCCTGGCCGTGGACCCGTATTACGAGCGCACGGACTTTGCCGACGACCATTATGAAATCTCCTTCCGCCGGCTCAACCCCAAGTGCCTGCGGGACTTCACGGACAAGGAACTTCCTTTCCATGACGAGCGGTCCGTCAACAACCGGCCCTACCTGAAGCTGGTCACCCAGCGCAAGGCGGACGTCGTCATTCCCGACGGCAGCCGGGATCCCGCGGATTATCCCGACGACGCGGTCAACATCGCCGGCAACGGCACCCGGACGCGCCTGGCCGACATGGGCAAGATGAACGAGCGCGTGACGGAGCTGGGCTACAATCCCTTCTGCCCGCCCGGTTACCGCTTCCCCAACCAGGTCGAGCTGTCCGTCATGAGCTTCGTGATTGCGGGCAGGAACTCCGTGACGGGAGAGACCATCAGATACTTCGGCACGGGCAACCCCATCCGTATCCCGAGCCGCACCTTCTATTCGCGCGGCAAATACGGCGACGATCCGAGCGGCTCCGCCGACGACCGGACCAAGACCGGATTCTCGTTGAGCGACCAGATGCGCCTCCCCTACCAGAACCAGGAGAGCACCTCTTTCCGCTGCGTGCGTGACGAAGACCTTTCCGGCTCCATCACCGGCACGATCCAGATGGAGAAGCCGGCCTACAAGCCGTTCGAGACGGCCCGGGTCGACCTGCGCTTCATCTCCACGGCGTCCGCCTTCTCCTACGCTTCGCTGAAGATGTGCTACACGAGCACGCAGGGCGAGTACCGCGAGCGCGAGATCGAGCTGGACGAACTGCCTACGGGCACGTCCTACCAGCTCACGCAGGAATTCACCGTCCCCGGCATCAGCACGTTCGACATCCACCTCCTGCCGGCCACGATCACGGTCCAGCTGACCTTGCGCAACGCAGGCGGCCGGACGGAGACCTTCTCCACGAATTTCAACCTGGAGTCCAACCTGCGGGGCGGCCTGGACATCCGCGAAGGCTACGAGCCGGGCCGGGGCTTCCCCATCCTCATCACGGCAAGCTCCAGCAATGCCAACGAGCGGGCGACCTCCTACACGCTCTACTGGCAGAACATCGACGATGAGAACGACTGCGGCGAGGAGCACGTCACGATCGCCAACCCCACGCAGGACTACAGCGAGACGTATTACTGGTCGCCGGCCTGGCTGACCGACGACGTGCTGCAGGAGAATCTCCGCTACCGGTTCTCGGTCCTCTTCGAGAACGAGAACGAACGGGTGCTGTCAGACGACACGCAGACGATGGATTTCGTCAAGATCCACTACGACCCCAACCCGGGCGCCTGGACGGCCGCCAACAAGCCGCCGGTAGCCTGGCCGTCACAGCCCGTGACCGGGCTCGACTTCTCGGCGGGCGACTTCCTGGATTCCTACATGGACGTGTCCAACTGCTACTACCAGATGCGGGGCAGCACGCCGAACTCCACCAACGACCTGGGCATGGACAACCTGATCACCATCGGTTCGAAGAGCAATCTCGACTGGAACAACGGCACGATGTTCTTCTACTATCCGGCCCACGACAACCCTACGGGCATCGACAGGCTGCAGATTTCCACGCGCGGTTCCGAGACCAACCGCGTCCAGCCGTGCGAACTGTCGGCAGGCGTCCTGTGGATATGCCTCAAGAAGGACCTGACGGAAGGCCGCGGAGTGCTCCTGCTCAGCAACGCCGACGGGGACAACGAGG
>JAEEGK010016398.1_pt1 | contig 16297 bp, 9 predicted proteins | sample 8958771 | NCBI WGS metagenome assembly JAEEGK01 (sample SAMN16246547, study PRJNA631951) | gut metagenome | biome: gut microbiome; feature: rumen; material: SC-attached | host: Bos | place: Iran: Karaj | collected 2018-10 | reverse complement strand
TTCTATTTATTTTTAACATTTGTTTTTAATTTTGTTTTTTATATCTAAAATTATCTTTGAATAAAATAACTCATGATTATTGTGAATCTAATACTAGAAACATTATTTCTATTTCTTTTTTAAATTATTCTAATGCTGATAATGTTCCTAAAACAAATAAAAATTCATCCATTTTTGTTTTTATTTGAATATATAAAATTTTTGAATACGTATAGTCTTTTCAAAATTGTCAATTTTTTGTATTTTATTTTTTTATTTCTTGTCATTTGAACTAACTAGATACAGTTTCATCTTTTTCATTATCAATTATAACCCCAGAAAGAGTAATAGTAGTATCATTAAATTCAGAATGAAATTGTATAAGTAATTATTATATCGAATTCAATATCACCAAGCCTTTGATATTCACATCCATAAAAGCTATTTTTTTAGGAGAATATTTATATTTAATTTTACATGTTAGTGTAGTACTATGAGGAGATGATAATGTTAATATTTCTGTATTTTAAATCATTATATTTGTAGTTTTTCCTTATAATATGAATTTATATTCTGAATAAGAATATATTCCTTCATTTACCTTTATCAATTAAATTCATTTATAAAGTTTTTAATTAATTAAATTATAAATATAATATTACAAAATTTATTTATAAAAATTTTAATAATAAAATATGAATAAAAAATATAATATTGGATAGATAGGTATAGATATTATAGTACTTTCTATGGTAAAAATATTTAGTGAAAAATGAACATAAAATTACAACATATAATAGAAGTTATTCAAAATGTTAATTATTAAAACAATTTAATATTACTTCATGTAAAACCAAAAACCATCAAAGGATATAAAAAAATGTAGACATTTTTTTATAATTATAATTTTTACTAAAGATGTTAAGGAGTATATCTCAGTAATGGAGAATTTTTTAAATAGCAATCTTACAGATATAATGAATAATAAAAAATTGTTTTTATTTAATCTACAAAACAAATAAAATATGACTTCTTCAAATTTGATAAATTAAAGATATAATTTAAAAATAATCAATTATCATATAAAATAATGTTTAATAAATATTAATTCATAAATTAAAAAATAGATTTTGTGTCATAAATTATTTTACACAAATTTTTAATCATTATTTTAATCTATAAATTAACAATAATTGATAACATAAATAATAATTTTTATATATAATAAACTTTTTTTTTTTATCATAATTTAAATAAATTAAAAAGAATATTAAATATAAAAATTTATTCTTTTTTTTATCAAATATTATATTTTTTAATTCAATTTAAAATTTTTTTATTTTATGTCTACATTTGAACTCAAATTATTTATTAATGAAATTGTTGATATTAAAGAAAAATTTTTTATTTTAATGCACTTATTAATTCAAAATCAATCTATAAGTTTATTTGAAAGTTTATTATTTTCTTTTATTTTTATAATGCAACAAATTTCTATTTTTTTTGCAGAAGAAGTGAATGTTTTTGATAAAGAAAACAATGTTTCTGATAAAATTTTAAATTATATTTATCAAATTATGAGATTTAAAGATTTATTATTTGAGAATAAATCATATTATTATTTTGCAATTATCTGTATAACATTATATTTAGTTTTTTTTTTGGGATATTTTATTATAATACTTAGGAAAACAACAATGAAATCAACATTTAATAATGATTATTTATTTTTGAATTATATGATAAAATTCAATTATTATATTTTAACAACTATTTCTTTTGATTTTTTTTCTTTTTTAATATGTTTTAAAAGAGAAAATAATAGATATATAAAAGATTTAAAATGTAATCCTTTTTCATATAATTTAGCTCATTTAATATTATCTATGTTTAATTCTATTTATTTAATGATTTTTATATATATAATGAATATATTTTATATTGAATCTTTTTATTTATCTATTTCTCCAAATGCTGGAATGATATGTAATATTTATAATACCCAATATTTTTTTGTCTTTATCAATTCTATTATGCTTAGTTTAATTAATGAATTTCATCATGGTATCTTTTTTTTAACTAATTTAGGAATGAGTTCTTTTTTATTTTATTCATATATAACAAAAATGATTTATTATCATGAAATAATAAATGAATTAAATGGATTTTTTTTTTTTACTTATTTATGGGAATCAATATTTTTTTTTATTTTTTATTATATTCAAATTTCTGAAAAAGGTTTAGTTTTTATTTTATCACTTTTTTTTTTATATGTTATATTTTATAATTTAAAAAAACAATTTAAGGATTATTTAATAAAATCTACACCATATCATAAAATATCAAATAAATATTATTTATTATATTATTTGAAAACTCTTATTGATTTAATAGCAACATGTGACCATGAACCAGAAGCAAAATCTTTATTAATTGGAATAATGCAATTACATGTTATTGAATGTCCTAATCAAGAATGTGTAACAAAGACAAAAAAAAAATTATATTTACCTTTAACAAATGAATGGAGTGATAGAACAAAGCCTTTTATTTTAGATTTTGTTTTTCTTAGAAACTTTATTGTAGTAATTATGGGTTATTTTGTTTCAATTAATTTCTTTAATCCTGAATTAATAATAAATTTATCTTATTATTATTTAAATACAATTGGAAATATATGTATGTGTATATTTTATTATAAAAAAGTAAAAGAAATGCAATTATCAACTTCAGAATATTTTTTATTACAAAGATTAAGAATTATGATATCAAAAGTTCTAATTGAAAAATTAAAAAATAAAAATGAATCATGTTTACTTTTAGAAGATTTAAATACTTCTTTATATTATGAATATGAATATAATGCTCAAAATTTTATAAATGAAATTTTTAAAGATTTAGATTTATGTTTAGAATTTTGGACTTATTATTCAAAAAAAAATCAAAAAGATTCGGAAATAAATTTTAATGATGTTTTTAAGACAATAGAAAAAATACAAGATTCAAAATTAAAAATTTCAAAATTATGGGAAGAATTATTTTCAATTTATTCAGGTGTAAATGATTTATTTTTATTTTATTTAGATTATGTTGGAACAATAAATGATGATAATTTAAGAAAAAGAGAATTAGAAAGTATTCAAAGAAAAATTGAAAATTCTGCAGATAATATACAATTAAATTATTATAATATATTATTTAGAAGTGATACTGGTATTGTTTTAGTAAATGGAGATAAGGGAAAAGAAGGAATTATATTAAAAGCAAATTATGAATTTGGAAATATTTTTAAATTTAGTTCATCTAAATTGAAAGGAATGAATATTACTGAATTTATGCCAAAAATTTTTAAAGATGAACATTATAAATTTATGAGACATTATTATGAAATAGGAGAAAAAAAATTTTTAGACAAACATGGAAGAAAAATTTTTGCAATTGATAATAAAAATTCAATGTTATTATTAGAAATAAATGTTAAATTATTTCCAGTTTTAAATCATAATATTCTTTATATTGCTATGATAATACATGAAAAAATAGATGATATTATTTTTTTAGATTCAAAATATAATATTCAAGGAATGAGTCAAAAATTATTTAATAAATTTAAAATTTTAAATCAAAATATATTTAATGAAAATAATATACCATTTTATACTATTTGTAAACAATTTATAAATTTTTATAAAACATTTTTAAAAGGTAATAGAAAAAAATTATCACCTTTGGCAACAATTAATACATCTTCTCAAATTTTAAGTGATAAAGAAAGTTTTGAAGATTATTTATTAAATGATAAAGAAAAAGAAAAAGAAAGAGAAATTCTAGAACAAGAAAATAATGAAAATATAGAAATAAACGAGAATATTGAATTAGAATATGAAATAAAAATTCCTAAATTTATTTTAGATTACTCATATTATACTTTACACAAAGAAAAAACAATTCAAGTTGATTTTAGTGAATCTAATACACTAGACGAAAAAGATATTAAAGAAGAAAATAATCAAATATTACACAATAATCCAGTAGGAAAAAAATCAGTAAATTTTAATTTAGTGAAAGCTCCAATTCAAACACTAAAAAAAACAATTACAAAAAAATATTTTGATACACCTGGAATTTTAATAACTCCTGGAAATAATAATAATAATAATACTCCTATACCTGATGAAGTAAGTCCAAATAATTTAAATGAAAATAATTTTTTTGAAAATAAATTAAATCATTATAAACATTTATTTAATCTTGAAAAATATCATGATTTAGAAAATTTAGTAGTTGAAGATACTTTAGATCATGATTGTGTTGAAATAAAATTTAATTTTACTTTTAAAAAATATCATTATGGGAATAATCAATATGCTTATATTATTAGATGTATTGATAATAAAAATGAAATTGTAAGTTCAGGTTCAGATGTTGATAATAATATTCAAAATTATGAAACAGGAAATAAAATATTAAAACAAAAAATAAATAGTTTAAAACATTTATTTGAAATTAATAAAGAAGAAAAAAAAGTTTTTTATTTAAATATAGTAAATTTTATGAATTTTTTGTATCAAAGTAATTCATTAAATAAATCATATTTAGAATATTTATCAGAAATAAAAATAATAAGTAGAATTCATGGTAGTCAACAAAATGTTATTGCAGATGATGAAAATTCATCTCAAACTTCTGCTTCAAGTTATAATTCTGATTTATCAAAACTTAGTAAAATTCAAGAAATAAAAACAAATTTAATGAAAAATATTTCTAAATTTTATTCAATCAAATATATAAGAATTATTCCTTTGATTTTTTTTTTTATTACAATTGTTTTTATTGTTATTTATATTTTAATAGTTTTTTATATTTTTTCAAAATTGAAACATATAGGATTATCTAATGCTTCTCTATTTATAACTCAATTAAGATTGATTCAAATAATAAATAATATAATTGATATGAGAACTTTATTTTTTATAAAAAGACAAAATTTAAATTTTACAATGACTACTTTTTCAAAAACAAATAAAGAATATTTTTCTTATTGTAAAGAAAAAGTAATAGAATGGTATGAAGAAGCTAATAAAGAAATAAATAGATTAGAAACAAATTTTCATAAATATTTAGGAAAATTTAAAGAAAAAGCTTGGTCAAAAGTTCCTATAAATTATCCTTTAGAGATTCCTTTTCAAGATAGTGAACATTTTATAATATTAATTTCAGAATCTTTAGTTAATGCATATTCAATTGTACAAAGTTCTTTATTAACTTTTGATTATGCTGAATCAATTGCAAATGGTACTAAATCAGAAGATGAATATATTAATGAGAATTATTATGAAATTTTATATTCAAGTTATATGTCAATTGAAGAAACATATAACAATATTTTACCAGTATTATTTAATAATATTTCAGATTTAGTTAGTATTTTTATTGATAATATTATAAAAATGAAATTGAGAATAAAATTAATTATTTTGTTTTATTTATTATCCTGTATGATTATTTATATTATTTATTATTTTTTAATTTCTTTTACTAATAATAATTTAGGAGAAGGTATAGAAAAAGTTGTTAAAATTTCACAAAATAAAATTGAAGATGTAATTAAACAAATTATAACATTTAAATCTCTTTATAAAAAAAAATTATCTAAATTATATAATACTGAAGTTGAAGAAAAAAAAAAAAAAGATGAAGAAAATCTTAAATTAAATATCAATTTGGATAATAATCCAGAAAATGCAGATGAAAAAAGTAAAGAATCATCAAGTTTATTATCAAATGATTATTCATTTGATGTAAAAAAGCATAAAAAATTAAAAATTTTAAAAGAATTAATTTCTCATTTTTTACTCTTATTAATTATTATTATTGGTTTTATTATTCCCTTATATTTACTAATTCCATATATAATAAATATAACATGTGAATTAGTTTATTCTCATACATATCTTCTAGAAAATTTTTTATATTCTTCATCTGCAATTTTAGATATGAAATGTAAAGTTTGTAAATGTAATATTACTAAAGAACTTAATTTTTCACAAGTATTAAATCAAGAATTAAGAATAGAACTTTATAAAGCATTACCTAAATTTCCTGGTTTCAATGATTTTTATTATAATGGATATATGAAAGATATATGTTATAGTTTATATGATAAAAATTCTGAAGAATATATAAATTGTAAAAATGAAATATTTTATATTAATTTATTAAATAATACTGATTCAACTAAAACTATATTATTAAATTTAGTTGAAAAAGAAATATATCAATTGAAAACTTCTTTAATTGAGGATGAAAATTTTGATTCTTTAAATTTAATAACAACATATGATTATGGTTCAATATTAACAATATATAATATTTATTATATTCCTGTTGTTGAAAAGATGAATGATATTATACATTATTCATTTATAGAAAAATTAAAAAAATATAAAAAATATTTGATTATAATTAATTTAATTTTTGCACTGTTTATATTTCTAAATGCATTTTATGTTAATTTTGTATTTCTTCCATTATTAATAAAAAGAATTTATATATCTAGAAGTTTTATATACATAATTCCATCAAGCTATATTTCTTCGACTCAAGTTCTTGAAAATTGGCTTGAAAAAATTGATAATAAAAATAATTAATATAAAATTTTTTATTATATTTCTAATTTTATAAAAAATTTAATTATAGTTAATTTTATTCATATAATTAAAATATTTAAAAATGATTGTTCATTGGTATAAAAACGATAAAAATGAAAAGAATACAAAATCTTTATTTTATCCTTCAATTTCATTAAATTCATCATTCAATAGTTTAGATTCCATTGAATTAAACGAGAATGATTATTTAAATCAAAATAATTCCTTTTTAAATGAAGATTATGATTTAGTATTTGATATTTGCAAAGAAATTGAAAGTAATAACAGTTCAGATACAAGGATAATTTCAAATGAAGAAATAAATTTTAATGTAGAAAATTCACAAACTGAAAATTCTGTTATAAATATCGAAAAAGAAATTAATTTGTGTTTTGTAAAGAAAACAATTAATGAAAACAAATTAATTCAACTTTTTCATATATGTAATAATAATTATTATTTACATAATATTCTTTTAAATAATATAATTTCAAATATTGTAGAATTATTAAATAATAATAAAAATATATTCGAACCCTTATTTAATATTTTAAATGAAAATGAAAAAGAAGAATTATTAATAGAAATAGTAAAACACACAGATGAATTAATAATTAATAAAAATGGTTATTTGGTTTTACAATTTATAATTTTTATTAAGAGAATAAATATAATTAATTCAATTCTTTATTTTATTTTACAAAATTTTATATTTTATTGTTTAAATGATTATTCATCAGAAATAATATGCCAAATTTTATCAATGGGAATATTTTTTTCAAAAAATTACATTGTTGAAAAAATAAAAGACAATTATGAAATTATGAGACAACATAAAAATGGGATTAAAATTATGAAAAACGCCCAAAAATATTTTCATAATTTTTATATATATTAATTTTATTATGTTTTGTTAGTTTTTATTTATTTGTTTAATTATAAAATAATATCAATAGGTGTAAGCATAAGGTTTATACATTATAATAATTATATATACTGTTAAAATATATCAATATATATAAATATTATTCAAAAAATTAATAAAAATTAAATTCTCAATAAAAAAAGTAATTACATATTTTTTATTTTTTGTAAATATTTTTTTTCTAATTTTTCTATGAAATTACTAATCACATATTCTCCTCCAAAAACAATAGCACCTCGTATTAATTTTGCTCCTGGAATTGCAATACAAATTCCAGATACAAAAATACCTAAAATTGTTTTTAATTTTAAAGCTCTTCTCTCAACTGCATAATTTGCTGCTTTTTCTAAATAATTATTTCCTTCTATCATATTATCAACAGTTTCTTCAATTTTATTTTCTATTTTTATTAAATCAACATCAGCTTGTTTTAAATATTCACCAATTTCATTTAATGATTTTTGAATTGAATTTTTTAATTCAATTATTTCTTCCCTTTTTTCTTTTGGAATACCAGAAATTAAATTTGGATCATCTTTTAATAAATTACCAACTTGAATTTTAGCTAATATTTCCTCTTCTTCTTCTTGAAGTATAAAATTTTTATTTTCATTAATATCTTCATATGGATTTATTTGCTTTTTTATTATTTTTTTTTCTTGTTTTTTATTATCATAAATTGGTTCAAAACCTTCTTTATATAATTTTTTTAAATAATTTGTATATTTTTCATCCATTTCTTTAAAATTTTTTCTATCATTTTCTGTTTCTTTAATTTTTTGAGTATGATTTCTATTACAATTTTTCATTGCATTTATGAATTTATCAAATGTTTTATATGTTTCTGGAATCAATTGATCAATTAATTTTATGTCTTTTGTCATTTTTATTTTATTTTCATTTGTTGTTGGTTTTATTCTCATAAATTCTTTGAATGTTTTATCAAACATCATTTTATTTGCAGTTAAACTTAATTCAAAATTATCACAATCATCTTCCATTTTTAAAAAAATAAATATAATAAAATATCTTTATTTAAAAATTGGAAAATTTAAATTTATTAAACTACTACTATTATAATTTATGCTTTTTAATAAATCAACACTTCTTAATTGAATCTCTTGAGCTATTCTCATATTTAATTCTTCTTTTTTTATATTTTCTAAAATAAAAACAAAATTTTTCTCAAGAACTCTTTGAAATGAATCAATAAATAAATTATTCATAACTTTATTTAAATCAGTAGAAATTAAATTTTCTAATATAGTTCCAATTCCAGATGAAATATCATCTTTACTTTTCATTAATTCAGAATTAGCAATTTGATTATTTGATTTAAATAAACCTGCCATTTCTTCTGAAATAATAACTAATGTATCAGTAAAATTTTTATTATTTTCTTTTACTTCTTGATATCCCATTGCCAATCTAGAACAAGTTTGATTTATATAATCACAAAAAAATTGTTTAAATGAAATATAACAATAAGAATATAATCTATCAATGAAATATTTCATTTCTACTTTTGAATCTTGAGAAATAAAATTTTTATTATTATAAATTAATTTTTGAGCAATAAAAATTAAATTTGATAAATTAATAACTGGAAGTTCTTTAAAATTACAAATATCTTCTAAATATAAATTCCTTAATTCTTCACAATTACAATTTAAATTATATAAAAATCTTTTTTTTAATTGTGTTCTTACAGCATGAAAACAAGAAGAATTAATAGCAAATTGTAATCTTGTAAAAGTTTCTGTAATTAATTCATTTATTCCAAAAGCTTTAAAATAATATTTTTTATCAAAATGAATAATTTCTTTATCTTTTGCTAAACATTTTAAAATAGTAATATTTAAACCAATATTATTAAATCTTTTTTTAATTTTATCAATCATAACATCATCAACTTTATCATCAACTGCTTTAGTATAAACAATAATAATAGGAAGATTTTCATCAGTATAAATTTCCATTAAAGATTTAATAAATTCTAATTCTCTTTCTTCAAATCTTTCTCCATTTACACAATACCAAATACAATTAATAAATAAATCAGGATTATTTGTTAATAGTTTTTCATTTATAAATTTACTAATTGATTCAGTACATTTTGATATTTCATTTGATAAACTAATTCCTTCTGAATCATAAAATCTTATTCCTTTCATTTTATTTGATTCATATGCTTTTGGTTCTCCTTTTGTAACTGAATCTCCTGTTATTGAACTTGTTGGAATCTCATTTTCTCCTTTTAATTGTAAAATTGTATTTATTAATGTACTTTTTCCAACTCCTGTTTTTCCTAATATTAAAATATTAAAATTGTTTATATTTGATGTAAATGTATATTTTCCCATATTATCTTTTAAATTTTTAAAAATGTTACTTTGGAAATTTTCTTGAATTAATACTGTTTCTGAAATTGTATCTAAGTTTTTTATTTGTTCTGATGAAGTAATGAAATTTGATATAAAATGAGTTTTTACTTGTTTTAAATCTTTTTTAAGATATGAAATATATTCTTTTTTTAATTTTTCTACTTCTTCATCATATTTTTTATTATTTAATTTCCCATTTTTAGCTAAGTAAGATATTAATGATGTAAAACCAAATGTTACTATAGTTGGTACTACTTGAACTACAACATTCATTTTAATTGATATTTTTTTATTTTAATTAATTAATTAAATAAGACTATTTTATTTAATTTAAATTGTAAAAAAAATTATTAATTATCTTTAAGTAGAGGATTATTTACTTTTTGAGGTAAATATTCATAATTATCTTCTAATTCATTTGCCCGAATTTTCCTCTTATTCTTTAATAAAAAATAATATTTAATCATAAAATACGCTAATATAAAAGCAATTAGAATAACAATTATTAAAAGAATTATTAAGGTTTTATTAGACTTTGAAGGTTTTTTTTTATGTTTATAAAAACCAACTAATTTTTTTTCTTTATCAAAAAATGCAAAATATTTTTTAAAAAATGGTTTTCCAAAAACCCATTTAAACTTAAAAAAATCCTCTTTAAAAATAATTAAAAAATATTTCTTCCCTTCAAATTCATAAAATAAATCATTATATTCAAAAGTCATATTATATTTAATCTCAAAAAAATTAAATTGTAGAACAGGAAAATCTTTCAAATTAACATTTTTATCACAAACATAATAAAAATATCCTTTAAATTTTCCAATTTTACATTCATTATTATGTTTATCAAAATAAAGAGATTTAATTTTTTCATAATAACTTTTACTTCCAAGAATAAACCCATATTCAATTTTTAATTCTATTCCATCATTAAAATCTTCTATATTTGTACCATTTACAGTAACATTTTTAAATTCAATTTCCCAATCAATATCATTTTTATAAATTCCAAGTTTAATAGAAGTAAAATCATCTTCAATATAATTTTTATCATATTCATGAAGATAATTTCCAACAATAAAATTTCCTTCATCCTCATTAATATATTCAAATCCAAAAACAAATGAATTAATTAATTTTCTTAATTTTAATTGTTGCAAAAAATTAGTTTCATAAATTTTATATTCACCAAAAGTATTGTAACAAAGTCCAATTTCTCCACTTATTTTTTTTACTTCTTCTGATAATTGTTCTGCTAAAATAAAACTAAATTCATTTAATTTTATATTATTTCCGAAATCAAAAATATCATATGATTGATATCCTCCTTTAATATCAGAAGATAATTGAAAATATACTTTTGAAATTTTTAATGTTTTTGATATTTTATCATCAAATTTTATTATATTTTCTGGATGGTCTTTTTTTGTTACAAAAGTTGGATTTTCTTTCATTTTAAAAATAAATGGTATTTGTTGAGATGGATCCCCAATTGAAATATTTACTGAAATGAAATTTTTATTTAGTTCTTGCATTAAATTTTCTGATGTTAATTTTTCAGGAAAATATCTTTTAAAAGGAATTTTAATAACACATTTTATGTAGATTATTATAATATTTAAAATAAGGAAAAACATTTTTTTTTATTTGATTTAAATATTTATAGTAAAAATTGTTATTCCTCCCAAAAAAAAACAATATTTAATATTAAAGTTTATTGGTTAATTATTTTATGAAATAATTACATAAATGTATTATTTGATTTATAATTTCAAATTATTACACAAAATTTTTATTTATACTTTCAACACTTTTCAAATCTTATATTTTCTCTTTCGTTAAAAAAAGAATTAATTATATATTATTTGAAAAATTTGGAAAATTATTTAATTAAATAAATATAAATAATTAATAAAATTATCAAAAGAAATAATACTACAATATACATTGTTTTTATCGATAAAAATTTATTTAACTTAATTTCATTTTTTTGAAGATTATTATTTTTTATTTTTTTAACATTCAAACAGGAATCCTCTTTCTCTAACTTAAAATTTTTTGTTTCTTCTAATTTTAAAATTTTATTTATTATTAATTCATTAATTTTTTTTAATTGTTCTTCTAATAAATTGATTTTATTTTTTTTTTCATTATTATCATCATAAATCATAGATAATTCAATTTTTATATCATTAATATCAAGAAAACAATTATTTATTTTTTGTTGTATTAATAATATATTTTCTTCATATTCTTCCAAGTCTTTATTTTCATTATTTTTAATTAATTCATTAATTTCCTTTATTTTTAAATTTAATTCTTCAATGTCTGAATTTAAATCTTCTTCATCAAATTCTATTTTCATTAAACAAAACAAAATTTATTTAAAAAAAATAAATTTTTAATTTTATCATTTTTTATTTTTAAATGGAATATATCTTTATTTTTTTTTTGTTTTATAAAATCTATATATGGAGTTTTTTTACCGAATTTAGTTCATACATTAGACAAAAATTATTCCAAATTATCAAATTTTTCAAATGAATTATTAAAGAGATTAAAACAAGAAACAACAGATAAAATAGGAGATCCAATAATTACATATTTAAATACTACAATAATTTCAGCTGATAAAAATAAAGCTATTAATTTAGATTTACCATATGAAAATGGTGATATTGGAACAGATATTACAGAATTATTATATATTTCTAAAGAAGGAGATTTTTTTTCTGTTCAAGATTATAGAACAACTTATTCTTTTAATGAAAAAGAAATAATAAATTCTATTATTCCTGATATTCATTATGAAAGTTCAAATTCTAATAAAGTTGAAGTTGAATGTTCTTATTCAATTACAAATAATACATTTGAAGTTTATAATTTTTCAAATTTACATTTTGATAAATATATAAAATATTCTTATTTAACAATTGGATTTATAAAAGAAAAATCTTCAATTTATAGTATTGAATATAAAAATGATATTTCTATTAAAAATATTACAAATTTAATTAATGTTACTAAAATTGTTGATATTTTTTTAATTAATCAAGCCTTTGATGATAATGTTTTTATATTATTTCAAAATGAAAAAAATGAAATTTCATTTTACCATATTGAATTAACCAAATTACAATATACATTAATATATAATAAAACAATTTATTTACCTAAAAATATTTTTCCGAAAACTTTATTTATTAAAAAAATAGGATATTTAAATCATATTTATTATATTTTGACAAAATCACAAAAATTAATAAAAATGGTAAAACATGATATTAATAATTGGACAACTCAATATGTCCAAGTTCCAGATAACAATAATATAATTGATTTTGTAATTTGTCAAAAAACAATTTATTCTCTTATAGAAAAAATTGGATTAGTAATTTATAAAATTGGAGATAAATTTGTATCAAATGTAACTTTTCATTTAAATAATACATTAAAATTAGATCATTATATAAATCCTTTTAATGGAAATGAATTTGTAGGAATTTTATTTAAACCTACAAAAGAATCATATGAATTATTTATGGAATTATTAATTAATCATGAAAATTTTCCTCAAGTTAATAAAATATTATTATCTTCACCTGAAAGAAATATAAATAATAATTATTTAATAGATAATTTTTTTAGTTATTTTTATGATAATACTTTTAAAGAAATGATTTATATAAGAAGAGGAATGTTAAATTCAATACCAGATATAATATATAAATTTTGTTTATCAGATATAAAAGAAAAAATAGAAAATAGTTTATCAATATTAGATTTAAATCCAAAATATTATAATTATCCTCTTTTAATATCAAAAAATAAATTTTTTATGGTTAATATTACATTAGGTAAACATAAATTAAATTGTACATTTTATTCAGAAGGTAGTTTTAATTTAACATTTATCCAAAGAGGTGAAGTTTGTGCTGAAAGTTTAGAAGAATCAATTAATAATCCTTTTGCAACATGTCAAAAAATTGTAACATATAATTTTCACATTTATGATTCAAATTTTAAATTAGTTACTTTATCAGTAACTATTGCAATTGGTGCTTTAATTTTAAGTTTTATTATATTAATGATTGTTATTATTTGTGGTAATCATTTAACGAAAAATCTTAATGAACATGTTAATTTAATTATGCAAAAAGATAAAAAAAGTTTTTATGAAGATAATGATGAGAAAAAAAAAATTGAAACTACTCTTCAATTTCCTTCTTTTGAAGAAAGAACTAAACAAAATATTGATACTTTAACATTATCTGAAAGAAATATTAAGGAGTTAAATAAGTTAAAAGAAAAAAAAGAATAAAATTTATTTTTTTTTAATTATTTTTTTTTAAATTTATTTTATTTTTATATGGAATATGATAATTTATCAACTTATTTTATATATTTTTTAGGTTTTTTTTCTATTGTATTCTACATTGTTTCATTTTGTTTTTTTAAATTTAGATTTAAAAAAGGAAATATAATATTGAATGAAAAATATAATTTAATAATAATTCATTGTATTACAAATGTTTTTGATTTAATAATAATTAAAAATATATATAATTATGAATATATTGAAGATAAAATATTAATTACTTATTTGATTTTATTTTTATTTTATTCTATTCAATATAATATATTAAAAAACGAAGTTGAAAAATTATTACTCAAAAATGAAATTTTTGATTGTGATATAAATTTTGAATTTAATAATTTTTAGATATTTCATCTTTTCTTTTATTTAATTATTTTTCCATATCAAATTTTTAATTATGAAATAATTATTATAATAAAAAATATAAAAATTTTCTTTTTATTAATTTATGCAATTAGGTATTATATTTTTTTGAATAATAGAATGAAAGAAGTTATTCAATTATTTAACAATAAATTAGAATCTTCAGAAACTTATTTGATAATTCATATTCCTAATATTAAGCCATATAATTTATGTGTTATTTATAAAAGAATGCAAAAAATAATTACTGTTAATTTATTTATTTTTATTTTAAAATCTTGTTTATTGTTTTTAATGAATAAAGTTGATAAAGATTCTATTTCATATATAATATTAGAAAATATATGTATCATATTTCATGAAATCAATTTTTTTAGTATATCTTTATATCTAATCTATATACTTTATGTATTTAATAAATATAATTCTGAACATAAACAATTACCAATAGATGATGAAAATATAATTAATTTAGAAGACGAAAAAAACGAATTAAAAATAAATGATGATAAAATTAAAGAAGATGAATTAGAAGAAGAAGAAAAAGAAGAACAAAATGAAAAAGAAAAAGAAGTAGAGATAGAAATAGAAGAACAAAATGAAAAAGAAAAAGAAAAAGATAAAGTAGAAAATAATACAATAAAAATAAATTCAGAAAAAGAATCTATCAATCAAAATAATAATATAATTTTAGAACTTCAAGATATTAAATTTTAAAAAAAGTGAAAAAATGTATATATTATATGAATATATTATTTTAACTTAAAATATTTTAAAAAAAATTATTCAAAATTATCCATTAGATTCAATATTTGAATGTTCCATTAAATTCATATTTAATATTTCATGACTATTATCATCAACATTAATAATATTATTTTCAATTTGATTTTCATAAACATTAATAAATTGTTCAATTGATTCTTTTTCTTTTTCATCAGTAGTAAACTCTAATGAACTTTTTAAAATTTCAATAGCTTCTTTTTTTTTCTCATCATCAAATTTCATATAATAAATTTCAGCTAATTTAATATAAGCATCAATATAATATTTATTAATATTAATAATTCTTTTATATAAATTACTAGCAATAATAAAATCATTATTCTTATAAAACAATAAAGCAATTTCATTATAAATTTCAATATCTTCAAATTTCATTTTAATAATTTCATTTAAACATTCAATTGCTTCTTCATTTCTATGAATAATAATACAAAACATAGTCATATAAGCCCAAGTCAGAGGATTTTCAATATCTAATAAAATTGCTTCATTTAAAGCTTCTTCCGCAGCAATATATTCATTTAATCTTGTTAATGCTAAACCAAGATATCTCCATGCAAAAGACTGTAATATAGAATCTTTTAATATATGCATAAAAACTGTTCTTGCATCATTCCAAGTTTTTCTTCTTATATAAATTATTCCTAAACGAGTTAACATTTTAATTTCAAATTTTATATTTTGTGGTTTTGTTTTTATTCCTTTTACATATGATTCTTCTGAATCAAATAAATTATTTAAATAAAAATATGCATGACCTCTTAATATCCAAGCTTTATAATTTTTATCATCTGTTTTTAATATTTCATCACATATTTCTATTACTCTATTA
>JAEEGK010016393.1_pt1 | contig 16300 bp, 11 predicted proteins | sample 8958771 | NCBI WGS metagenome assembly JAEEGK01 (sample SAMN16246547, study PRJNA631951) | gut metagenome | biome: gut microbiome; feature: rumen; material: SC-attached | host: Bos | place: Iran: Karaj | collected 2018-10 | reverse complement strand
TATGGAAACGAAAAACGATGCAAGATTCGAGGAAGCCTGCCGCAAGGCTGACGAGTTCGCCAAGCTGGAAGGCCGTCGTCCGCGTATCATGATTGCCAAGATGGGTCAGGACGGTCACGACCGTGGCGCCAAGGTGGTGGCCACTGGTTATGCCGACATCGGTTTCGACGTCGACATGGGCCCGCTGTTCCAGACGCCCGCCGAGGCTGCTAAGCAAGCCGTGGAGAACGACGTCCATATCCTGGGCGTGAGTTCGCTGGCTGCCGGCCACAAGACCCTCGTGCCGCAGGTCATCGCCGAATTGGAGAAATTGGGTCGTCCCGACATCATGGTCACTGTGGGTGGCGTGATTCCTGCTCAGGACTACCAGTTCCTCTATGACGCTGGTGCTGTGGCCATCTTCGGACCTGGCACGGTCATCAGCGATTCGGCCATCAAGATGCTGGATCTGCTGATTGCAGCCCGCAAACAGGCATAAAATGGTAGAGACGCGGCGCGCCACGTCTCTACATGCGTAAAAATTGAAAAATCCCGTCAATCCATTGGCGGGATTTTTGTATTTTTGCGGTCCTTCGCTTTCTTCAGCAACGGCAGTTGGGTCATCGACAACGAGGGAGAAGCCACCCTGCAAGTTGTCGATGTAACGGGTCGCATCCTCAGCAGTGAGACCATCAACGGCAGTGTCAGCAAGGCCATCGACGTCACGCCTGGTGTGTATATGCTTCGTCTTATCAATAGAGAGCGTGTTAACGCCCAAAAGATTGTGGTAAGATGATTTGAAAACTGTAAACAGGTATAGTTTGTAGAGACGTTTCCCGAAACGTCTCTACATTTAAACCAAAAGGAGACGTTTCAGGAAACGTCTCTACAGCCTAAAAATGAAAAATCCCGTCAGCGATGGCGGGATTTTTTTGTGATTTCGGTTTCCATCATTCATTGTTGGTTGTTTTTTGCGATGGATGGAAAAAAATGCTCGGCCAGTGATAGAATTTGGGTGAAGAGTCCGTAGGGTATAGTGTAGTTCGAAGATTAAACCATCAAAAATACAATTGTTAACCCTTAAAACTCAAAACAAATGAAAAACATTAGACACCTCATTGCTCTTGTGGCAGCCATTTTATTAATGAGTTCTGTTCAAGCCGAAAACCTCAACAAACAACGTTCGGGTCGAGGAAAAGACCCTTGGCAAGTCATGCAAACCACCTTGTACAACCATTATGTTGACACAATTGGTTTTTGTGTAGTCACTCCCATTGAAGCTGGTTTGGCGATTGAAATTGCCCCAGACTTGGCAAAAGCTTTTCATGTAAAGGAAACGGTCGACTTGAGCCATGCCGAAACGCTGGGTGAAGTCATTTGCGCTTTTATGCAGGTAAAATATGCTGGACGCTCGGGCCCTACTTACGATTACTACAAGTACCGCTACAGCGACAGGATGATTTATGACATGTATTTGGAAAGATATCCCGATTCGCCTTATGCCGCAGAAATGCGCATGAAAAGCGAATGCCTCAAACAGTATACCGCATGGTCGATTTGCTATGATGAGAATGATTATCTTGCCGTGTTGTTGAATTATGAATCGAGTCATTGCCCCTATGGCGGTTTTTCCTATCTGGCAGCGCTAAACAATGAATCACGTGAATTAGCGGAATACTATATCCAAAGCGCTTTGTCGCAGAAAAACTACTTGTACGACTATGATAATGGCAACATCTTGAACGACTCCTACAACTTGTTCGAGGAAGAGGACAAGGACTCCTACAACTGGGGCAAATACCTTTACAACTATGGTGAAGGCAGTGATGGAGGTAGCATGAATATTTACAAAGATTGGATAGAATTGCCAACGGATAAGAAGAAAGACAACACGCGCACTGAAGAATCAATTATGCTTTAAAAACTTATAGACAAATGAAAAACATTAAAACCATCATTGCACTTTTGGCAGTCGCCGTCCTGACATTTGGCGCACTCCCTGCCGAAAATCTGAATATGCACCGTTCAATGCCAGACGAAGATCCTTGGCAAATCATGCAAGCCACCTTGTACAACCACAATATGGATACCACCGATCTCAGTGTAGAAACTCCGATTGGTTTTCAGTTTCTTCTTGAAATCTTGCCAGATTTGGAAAAAGCCTATCAGGTGAAAACGAATGTCTACATTGATTACACAACACTTGGCGATGTCATTTGTGCCTTCATGAACGCCAAATATGCCCATCAGTCGGGCGAAATGTACGACTACTATAAGACCCGTTATAGTTCTCGACCTTCGTATAGGCATTATTTGGAAAAGTATCCCAACTCACCTTATGCCGAAGAGATGCGCCTTAAAATGGAGTGCATCGAACAAAGCCGAGCTTGGTCCAGTTGTGATTCCATGGAGGACTATTACAAAGTTTACAACACTTATGGTCCTAGTCACTGCCCTTATGGCGGATTCTCCAACATTGCGAAGATGAACAACCTGTTGCGCGAAAACATGGCTTTTTATGATGAGGAAAAAAGGATAAAAGAGGGCAATTGAATGGAACCAATTGGATAGTTTTTGCATCTCGTTTCCTATGCTTTATTTTGCACCCATACCGTTGTATGGGTGCTTTTTTTGAAAATATAAAGTAAACTCTTGAAGAATAAAGATTATTCTTTAATTTTGCGACATAGTATTAGTCCAGAATACCTATGAAGCATTTTTACAGATGGTCTTTGATGGTCCTTGCCTTGGTTTGGACGGGCGTGGCTTTTGCGCAAAATGGAGACATTGGAATGGTTGAAGATGATACAACTTATGCGAATTTCTTTTTGCGTCGAGGCAGAGAAGAGTTTAAAGAAGGACTATCTAGAATTAAGGCCCAAAACTATTTCATTAGCACAGACAGGTTTGCAGATGCGATTGCATACTTTGGTCTGTATCAAAAGGAACATCCGCAGGATGAAACTGTTGCTGCAACAATAGATTCATTATATGGTTATTGGTTTCTCGTTAATAGTATAAATCAGAACGAGAAAGACAAAGAATTCCTTGAAAAAGCACTTTTAGAAAATTCTTGTATATACAGTATTGGAGTTTTTATTAAGCATTATACTAATAGTCTCCTTTTATTCAATGGAGATTCTATTAACGGCATCGATCCTGACTATTGTAGCGCTTTTCAGGAATTTGAAACAATTCTAGGGAGTGATGCAGATTTTGAGAAGGAGTTTGGTCTAGCACCATTATTAATAGATATCCTATGTAAGCACGCAACATTATTAGTTGGGTCCTATGTTCAAAACATTTCCGACACGACAAGCATGTACTATGTAATTGAAGAAATTCCAGTTTTGGACTCTTGCATTGGCGGCCAACAGTTAGATCGCTGTATCGACGACTTGAACCGTATAATCCTTTTAGACCAAGCAGAAAGCGATACAAACAATTTGGACACCTGGGCATTGGCCATGCTTGGAGAATGCCTTTATTATAAGGGCGAATACGAAAAGTCTAAGGAGTTTTATGAGAGATCAGGATACCCAAGTTTATTTGATGTCAAAAGAATTGCTGATTTGCAAAGGCATTACTATCAGGGTGTCAATTTGTATAATGGTGATTCATTGCATGGAGTGGTTCCAGATTATTGTGGCGCATTTCGGGAATTTGAAACAATTCTAGAGAGTGATGCGGGTTTTGAGCAGGAGTTTGGCCTGGTCCCATTATTAAAAGATATCCTTTATCGGCATGCATATCTATTATTTCTTTCCCATTTGCACAACTTACCTGACTCGACAAATCTTTGTGGAAACACAAAAGAAATTACTGCTTGGGATACTTGCATAGGTGGACAACAGCTCGACCGTTGCATCGACGACTTGAACCGTTATTTCCGTTTAGGTCAAACAGAAAGCGATACTAGCAATTTGGACACCCTGGCAATGGTCTTGCTTGGAGAATGCCATTATTACAAAAAAGAATACAAAGAGGCGATAGAGTGTTATGAGAAATCGGGTATGTCACCTGAGCAATTGGATATTATTCCAGCGAGTTGTTTTTGGAGTTCCTACCTCTTGTTAGGCATAGAAGACAATCGGCTTGATGCCTTGGCGGGTCGGGTTATCGAGGCGTATCGTAACAACTATGCATTATACCATTTGTTGTATAGGGATGTGTCTGATGACAAAATGTTCGGAAAAGAGGTCGACAGCAAGGAGGTTGGTGAAAGCTTATTGAATTCTGTTCATTCTTTCTTGTTGTATTATGTTGGTCAAAAGGAATTCGATAAAGCATTTGACTTTTGGCTAAAGATCAAGAACAACTTCAGTCTTAGTCCCATTTTGCTTATGGACCAAGCCTTGTGTCGTTTATACCTGGGTGACTTTTCGGCGATTTCAGATTTTGCGTATGCATACAATCTATTGAATTCGAGGAGAGCGCCAGATACAATACCTTCAGAAGAGCAATTAAGCGATGATGAAGACATATTCAAAACAATCAAAGAAGCCTATAATGAAATAGCGCTGTCTGCTCTATATATTGAAAAAAACTACGAAGACGCTAAGGAATACTATGTCGACCTTAAGCATCCCACTCCCGAAGAAAACCTCATGTTGGGTGTGTGCTACAAAAACCTGAACATGGAAAATGGTGCAAAACGGCGTTTTTACGAGGTAATCAGCATGGAAGACTCCATCGGCAAAATCTCTGAAACTCCCTACGCCTACCTTTTCCTTGGCGAATATGACAAAGCGGTAGAATCCATGGAACAGATGCTGAAAACGGGTTTTCCATCAAAAATAAGTAACGAAGACGACAGCCTTAATTGCTTTGGAATCCATTATCAAGCTGCTGAGATTTATGCCAAGGTGGGAATGTTTGGGGAAGCCCAAGGGCATTTTAGCAAGTCCCTAGAGTACTGCCACAACCCATTTGCGTTGGCTATTGCCTTAAAAATGCCTCTACTTGATACGATACGGGACTATGTTGAGCAGGAAGTCAATCGATATAGTGAAAAACTTGGCATTTTAGAATCCAAAATCCAAAGAGATACTATCGTGTGCGACATTCCGTTCAAAAAAAGCAGCGACTACACAAGAACCATAAAATGCAAGTTCCAGATGAACGACTCGATAAAAGAGATAGAAATGCTGTTTGATCCTGGAGCGGATAAATGTCAGTTTAACATAGACGATGCAATGATCCTTGGCATCACCAACAACGACATCATTGCTTGCATCCCCTTGCATGATGCTAATGGTAATACCGTTACCAAACCTCTAGTGTCGTTGAACAAAGTGATCATAGGCGATATTGAGCTGGAGAACGTGCAGGCAGTTATCGATAGTACATCCAATGCCCATAGCCTGCTGGGCTGCACTGTGTTGAATAACCTCAAAGTGGAGATGCCAAGTCCGGTCAACAAAGGGAAGATGCGGTTTACCTATATCAAAGAATCCATCGAAATACCAGAAACCAAAAAAACACTGATAAACAACGAAGCGAATGAAAATCTTCGGTAAAAGATTTGTCTACAAGTCGGACGAACAGTTAGTGGAGGCTCTTGCCACTGGCCTGCAGCCTGCTTTCGACTATGTGTTCGAACAATATCAACCGTTGCTGCTCAGCAGCATCAAAAGCGCTTTCAAGATTAATGAGCAAAAGGCAGCACTGTACTATAAGAGACGCTGTGGTGAGCTGCAAGCCTTTCTGTTGAAAAACGATAGTGGCAAACTCAAGCTTTTTGACCCCAAAACCTTGAAATTTGAAGTGTGGCTTGCCACAGTCTCCCTTACGTTCTTCAAAGATTCTTTCTGCCAAGAAAACATCGACGCTGTTGAAAGATACCGCAGTGGCGGCAAAGATTGTATCTATGAACCTTTTAGGCATAATTTTGAGGAAATGATTAGGATTACAGGGGAGAAAAACAGCAATGTCCAGGAGGAAGCATTGATTTTGGCCGACGATGTGTATATGCACTTGAGGGAGGATAATTGGAAAGGACTCAAAACTTATGATCCCCGTCGACAATCCTTCAAGGATTGGTTTGGTTGGGTTGTGCACAATCGCGCCATAGACTTGTTCAGAACAAGGACCAAGAAAACAAATGAAGATGCCTATAATAGCATACATTTGGGAAAAAAGGGGGATGATGTGATAGAATATGACGATCTTTTCCGTATAGATAAGCAAGAGGCCTTCCCTGGATGGGAAAAAGAAATACTTAACATAGATGACGAAAAGAAAATAGAAGTGATAGAAATTGTACGCAAAACAGTAATGAGCCTTCAACCGCCACGCTATTGCGAGATTCTTGTCGACAAGTTTTATAAGGGCATGGAGTATGTGGACATTGCCCAAAAATACCAGATAACGAAAGAGAATGCCCAAAATATTGTTTCTCGTGCATTGAAACGCCTAAAAGAAAAACTAGTTGAATATGAATATTGGAAATGATAACAACAAGACTATGGAAACCAACGAAAAGTTAAGCGACGAACTCATCGCAAAATATATCAGCGGCACAACCACCGAGGAAGAGGACAACCTCATCCATGATTATTTGGCCAAAAACCCGGAATTTGCCGACGATTTGCTGGACATCGCCACGGCGCTCAGGCACCAACGCAAGCATGAAGAGACCACGGGAACGGTTGGATCGGGACACCCCCAAGAAACCGCGCACGTCATTTCCATGCGCCGCCGCACTTTCTTGGCCATCGCCGCTTCTATCGTTGTCTTAATTAGCATAGGCCTGCTGGTTTTCAAGCCATTTTCCCACAACGAAACGGAACAGTCCCAGATGGCTAGTTCCAACACAGAAACCCCTAATGTCACCCCATCCCCCAGCGAAGAAGGCATCGGGTTGGACTCGACCGCCATCACCCCCATTGACCTTCACCCCGATGAGCCGCTGCTTGCCGACAACCATGAGACTCCATCGCAAAAACCTGAAAACACTTCCCAACCCCAGCCAGAAGTCCCTTCGCTCGCCGACAACACTGTCACCAGCACACCACAGCAACAAGAGGTCGCCCCGCAGAATGACAATGCATCGACGATGGCCGCTCTGACCACTGGTGAGGACTATAGCAACTTGGTCCCACAAAAAGATGCCATTTTTGTCACCGACAGTATCCCAGTCGAGTGGGATCCCCAAAAGGACCTTGTGCTGAAATGGACTTGCAACACCCCCTCGCTAAAACTGGAATTCAGCACTGATCGTGGATCGACTTGGAAAACGCCATACGACGTTTCTGGCCAAAACAGCTTCATGATAAGGAGCAGACGATTGCAAGATTTTAGTTTGGACAATCCCCAAGGTTTCAATTGGCGCTTGACGGCACAATTTAGCGATGGCAAGCTGGTGCGGCAGGGGTCGGTCAAGTTCTCCGACGTAAACCAATGATTGTTTGAGTTTGATTATCTAAAAACATATTGTAAATCAATAAGTTGTATTTAATTCAATTTTTTTCATTGTCTGGCTGTTAGATTCTCTCGTTGGTCAACGTATATGATGTTGTAAGGGCAATAGAAAAGCCCCAGAGTTCACCAAACACTAACCAAACAACATCATTACAATGAAAAAGTCAGTATTTACCCTCATCGCCATTGCCCTGATGGGCATGGTCAATGCACAACTCCCAAGTGCCAGTAGCGCCGAAAAGGCCTTCGCTAAAGAATCATTCTATGCACCACTGGTGCCTGATTTCCAGCTTCAAGATGAACCTGTGATGTCAGTCCCAGCCAGAGACATTACCGACAAAAAGCACATCCTTGACCGCTTCCTCAACTATGTTAAGATTGAAAGTCAATCCATAGACGACCCCAACCCGGAGTCGTTCCCCATGACCGAGGGGCAGATAGAGATGGCCAACTTTATCTTCAACGAGTTGAAGGCCATTGACAAGGATAACATGACGGACATCAAGATGTCGCCAGATTACTACATCTATGTGAAAGTGCCTTCAAACCTCGAAAAAGAAGTGCCCTCGGTCATGTTCATGGCGCACATGGATGTCACCCCAGAAGCCAATGGGAAAGGCATCAACCCACAAGTACACTACAACTATGAAGGGGGCGATATCGTCCTTGGCAACGGATTGGTCTTGAGTCCCAGCAAACCGGAAGGCCAACATTTGAAAGACCTTGTGGGCAAGACCATCATCACTTCTGATGGCAACACGTTGTTGGGGGCAGACTGCAAGACAGGCTGCACCATTCTGGTGACCCTCTTTGAGCAGATGCTTGGCGACCCCACTTTCAAGCATGGTGATGTCTACTTGTCTTTTTCTCAGAATGAGGATGTAGGCAAGGCTGCCATGCGTATGGACATGAGCTATTTCGACCGCACTCCCGACATCTTGATTGATGTCGATGGTGGCGACTACGGTCAGTTTAGCAAGGCCAACTTCACCGCTGAGGGACGTACCTATTTGTTCAAGGGCAACCTCGCCCACACCTCGCATGGCAAAGAACTGAAATATGCCGATGCCCGTACAGCTATGGCCTATTTCATTGGCCAGCTTCCTCCCGACATCCATCCATCTTACTCGGAGGGTCACCAGGGCTATGTGCATTGCTATAATATGGAGATGCTGCCCAATGGCCATGATGTGCGCATCCGTTTCCGCATCCGCTATTTCGATAAGACCGATGGCGAACGCTACAAGGCTGCTCTTGATGATGCCTACAACAAGACTCTTCAAGCCTATCCCTTTGTCGAGATTGAACTCGAAAACGACGAGCTGCAATATGAGAATGTGGCCTATAACATGCACCCCGACGCTGTCAATGTCATAGAAAGAGCCGCTGAAAAGACAGGCATTCCCATGGAAGGCGTTGACTTGCGTGCTGGCACCACTGGCGCTTTGATGGTGGCTAAGGGATTGCCTGGCGGGCCTTGCATCTACAGCGCCCAGCAGGCAGAACACAGTGTGCTGGAGTGGAGTTGCTTGGAAGAGATGATAGAGATTGTCCGCCTCACCCGCCATGTCGTCATTGAGGTGAGCGAACTGAATTAGCAACAACCTTGGTTCGGGCAAGGACAAAAAGCCCTTGCCCGATGCTAATGCAATAGCGCTATAAATATTTTTGTCGGCAAGTGATAGATTTTATAGTGTATTTACGTATTCAGAGTAAAAAGAACCAATTAAAACAAAAACGCCATGTTACTAACATCAGTATTATCATTTATAGTGCCAGGCTTAATAAGCAGCGCAGTATACAATTATCAAAGAAAAAGCGAGGAACTCAGATGGATGTCACGGATGATACCTCAGACAACCCACACTTCGACTCCAGACAAATCTGTCATGGAAGCAAGGATGCGGTTTTATAAAATCGCCAATGCATTGGACAGTGAAGCCAGACCCAACGACATTGTAACTACTGAAAGTGGGTTTTGCTATCGTATGTCGCAGTCGATATCCATTTTATGTTATCATAACTCGCCCTATCTAGTCATAGAGGAGATTGTACAAAAGGGAATCACAATGTCAAAAGACGAAATCAGGGATCGTGTTTTGCTGGGTTGCGACGACCTCAGAGGCATTTATATGAACATCAACAATAAGGAACAGGGAAAAAAGCTGCTGCAGATCACCGTTCCCGTTTCTCAAGCTAACCCAACGAAGACCTTAAAGAGTATCTTAAACAATATAAACGGCATAATGATTCCCGATTCACTTTAATGTCTTCAACCACTTCCACTGGAAGAGAAGCATATAGAACACTCCAATGGTGATGGCGGCGTCAGCCAAGTTGAAGATGGGTCTGAAGAAGATGAAATGTCCGTCAGGACCAAAGAAGAAGTCGGGCAGCCAGGTGGCATTTTCGCGGGCCACGTCGATGATGGGGAAATAGAGCATGTCGACCACGCGTCCATGCAGCCAGCCGGCATAGCCGCCGCCGTCAGGGAAAAGGGTCGCTGCCTGAGCGAAGGTGCTTTCGCTAAAGATGCGTCCGTAGAATACGCTGTCGATGATGTTGCCTATAGCGCCCGCAGTGATGAGGGCGATGCCAAACAGCACGCCGAATTTGGTTTCTTTCTTCGAAAGGCGTATCAGCACCCAGAAAAGGGCCACGATGGCCACAATCCTAAAGAGGCTGAGCGCCAGTTTCCACAGGCCGCCATTGCCCAACCATCCGAATGCCATGCCATTATTCTCGACAAACAGCAGCTTAAACCAACTTCCGATGACGGGAATCTCGTGACCGAGGGGCATATTGGTCTTCACCCAAATCTTGAGGATTTGGTCCAGCAATAAGACGACAAATATCACCACAAACGACCATAACAGGCCGCGGTTGCCTTGTTTTTTCACTTTTTCTTCAATTTAGCATCCAAGCAACGGGTGGTGATGGGCACGCAGCGGAGACGCTCCTTGGGGATGAGGCGACCTGTCTCGCAGCAGATGCCGTAGGTCTTGTTCTCGATGCGCATCAGTGCAAGCTCGAGGTTATGGATGTATTTCTCTTGGCGCGCCACAAGTTTGGCGTTCTCTTCCTTTTGCGCCACAGCATAGCCGTCTTCCAGCACCTTGAAGGTGGGCGCTGTGTCGTCGGTGCTGTGCTCTCCGCCTGAGAGGTTGGCTTGCAAGGTCTCCAAATTGGTTTTGGCTTGTTCGAGCTTTTCGAGTATCAGGGTCTTGAATTCCTCAAGGTCTTCATCCGAATAGCGCACTTGGGGTTCTTTCTTTTCCATTGTTGTATTATTTTTGTGTTTGGTAGAGACGCAAAATTTTGCGTCTCTACAACAAACATTATTTCTTTTGAATCTTTAATTTCACATTTATTCCTTCCACCAATTCCTCGGCATCGACGCCTTCCAAGACATCGACCTTGTTGATGGTGGCCAGGGTCTCGTTGCAGATGTAGTCACCGAACTGCGCCACGGCAGCGTCGGTTTTTTCGTTGTTTTCGATGAAGAGCATGATGCGGTCGGTCACCTCGAAACCGCCAGTCTTGCGTAGGTTCTGCACGCGGTTGACAATCTCGCGGGCAAGACCTTCCTGCAGCAATTCGTCGGTGAGGGTAATGTCCAAAGCTACGGTGAGGTCGTCTTGTGTGGTGACAGCCCAACCGGGGATGTCTTGTGTTGAGATGAGGGCATCCTCAAGGGTGAGTTCGACGTCAACGCCGTCCACGTTCAAATGGGTGCCGTTGTTCTTTTCGTAGGCGTGAATCTCTTCTTGGCTCATGTTGGCGAAGTAGGTCTGGATTTGTTTCATCTGCTTGCCGTACTTCTTGCCCAAAGTCTTGAAGTTGGGTTTCACGTTCTTCACCAGGATGTTGTTGTCGGCCGAAAGGAACTCGATTTCCTTGATGTTGACCTCGCTCATGATGAGGTGCGATACCTTCTCGAGTTGTTCCTTCATGAATTCGTCTCTGACGGGGATCATGATTTTCGACAGGGGTTGGCGCACACGCAAATTGGTTTTTTTGCGCAGTGAGAGCACCATCGATGAGATGAGTTGTGCCGCCTCCATGCGTTCCTCCAGCGCTTTGTCGATGCAAGATGTGTCGGCAACGGGGAAGTCGGTGAGGTGAACCGACTCGGCTTTGTTCTTTCCTGTAACGTTGTTGAGGTCGCGGTAGAGCTGTTCACTGAAGAATGGGGCGATGGGTGAACTGAGGCATGCTACAGTCTCAAGGCAGGTGTAAAGGGTTTGGTATGCCGACAGTTTGTCTTCGTTGTCTTCGCTTTTCCAGAAACGGCGACGAGAGAGACGCACAAACCAGTTGCTGAGGATGTCAACAAAGGCTTGCACAGCGCGACCAGCGCGGGTGGGTTCATAGTTCTGGTAAGCATCGTCAACATTGAGAATCAAGGTGTTGAGTTCCGAAAGAATCCAGCGGTCGATTTCTGGGCGCTGCTCCATCGGGATATCGGCCTCTTGGTAACTGAATTCGTCGATGTTGGCGTACATGGCGAAGAACTTGTAGGTGTTGAACAGCGTGATGAAGTACTTGTTGACCACCTCGCTGATGTCTTCTTCGTTGAATTTCAGGTTATCCCAGGGTTGCGAGTTGGTGATCATGTACCAACGCACAGCATCGGCGCCATAGTTTTCGATGGCACCGAATGGGTCGACGGCATTGCCGAGACGTTTCGACATCTTGTTGCCGTTCTTGTCGAGCACCAAACCGTTCGAAATGACATTCTTGTAGGCTACGCTGTCGAAGCACATTGTGGCGATGGCATGCAGCGTGAAGAACCAGCCGCGGGTCTGGTCAACGCCCTCTGCAATGAAATCGGCAGGGAACACATCCTTGCCCAGTTGGCCTTCCTTGCCCATGTAGTGATATTGGGCGTAAGGCATGGCGCCGCTATCGAACCACACGTCGATGAGGTCGGGTTCGCGGAACATTTTCTTGCCGCTTGGCGAAACCAAAACCACGCCATCAATATAAGGTCTATGCAGGTCGAATTTGGTGTAGTCTTCACTGGCATAGGGGTTTTCTTTCATGAAGCCCGCCTTGATGGATTTCTCGATTTCTGCACGGAGTTCTTCGACGCTGCCGATGCAGATTTCTTCCTTGCCGTCCTCGGTGCGCCAGATGGGCAGCGGTGTGCCCCAATAGCGTGAGCGCGAGAGGTTCCAGTCGACAAGGTTTTCCAGCCAGTTGCCGAAACGGCCGCTACCAGTGGCCTCGGGTTTCCAGTTGATGGTCTTGTTGAGTTCGATCATGCGGTCTTTCAGGGCCGTGGTCTTGATGAACCAGCTGTCGAGGGGATAGTAGAGCACGGGTTTGTCGGTGCGCCAGCAGTGCGGGTAGTTGTGGGTGTGCTTCTCGCTCTTGAAGAGTTTGCCTTGTTCCTTAAGCATGACCACGATGTCGACGTCCAACGACTTGTCTTTTTCGGTCTTGGTGGGGTCGTAGGCGTTCTTCACAAACTGTCCAGCATAGGGGCGGTAGGCTTCCACATCCATGCAGTTCTTGACGAAGTCGGGGTCTAGGTCTTCGATGCGCCAGAACTTGCCTGTACGGTCGACCATCGGTTGTGCTTTGCCGTCTTTGTCAATCATTTGCAAGGGCGGGATGCCAGCGGCTGCGGCCACACGCTTGTCGTCGGCGCCGAAGGTGGGCGCGATGTGGACGATACCCGTACCATCTTCAGTGGTGACGTAGTCGCCGGCGATGACACGGAAAGCGCCTTCACCCGGGTTGACCCACGGGATGAGTTGTTCGTATTCAAGGCCGACAAGTTCGACGCCTTTATATTCTTTGATGACTTCTGGCGCTTCCTTGAACATCGTTTCCACCAAGGCTTTGGCCATCAGGATTTGGCAGGGTTCTTCGGTGTAGGGATGCACGGTCTTGAGCAGCACGTAGTCGATGTTGGGACCAACGCAGAGAGCGGTGTTGCTCGGCAAGGTCCACGGTGTGGTGGTCCAAGCGATGGCGTAGGTAGGGAGTGAAGAGTGAGGAGTGAGGAGTGAGGAGTATTGAGTATCTGCCGAAGGCATACTCCTAACTCCTAACTCCTCACTGCTCACTTTCAACTTAAACAACGCCACACAGGTGAGATCCTTCACGTCGCGGTAGCAACCGGGCATATTCAGTTCATGAGAGCTGAGGCCGGTGCCAGCAGCGGGCGAATAGGGCTGGATGGTGTAGCCTTTATAGAGCAGGCCTTTGTTATAGAGGTCTTTCAGCAAGAACCACAAGGTCTCGATGTAGTCGTTGGTGAAAGTGATGTAGGGGTTGTCGAGGTTGACCCAATAACCCATCTTGCGGGTGAGGTCGTCCCACAGGTCCTTGTATTTCATCACTTCCTCGCGGCAGGCGCGGTTGTATTCGTCAACGCTGATTTTCTTGCCAATGTCTTCCTTGGTGATGCCGAGTTTCTTCTCCACGCCAAGTTCGACAGGCAGGCCGTGGGTGTCCCAACCGGCCTTGCGCACCACATGCTTGCCTTTCAAGGTCTGGTAGCGGCATACTACGTCCTTGATGGATCGGGCCATCACATGATGGATGCCAGGGACGCCGTTGGCACTCGGCGGGCCTTCAAAGAACACGAAAGCGTTGTCTTTGTCACGGTTGTCAAGGCTTTTTTGGAAGGTGTCGTTCTCTTCCCAAAATTTACGGATTTCGTTAGCTGTCTCGGTGAGATTCAGCTGTTTATATTCCTTGTAGTTGTTGTTCATATACTATGACTCCTAAATTAAGGCGCAAAGATACAAATATTTTCGCATTCTATTGCAGATAAACTAAATAATACTCTTAACAAGCCGTCATCGCGGACTTGATCCGCGATCCCCTGAAGCAAAAGGGTTACCGTTGCACAGGGGATTGCGGGTCTGCGCCCGCAATGACGCTAAAGACTGAGTATTATCCCTCCCGCTCTGCGCAAAATACCGTCAAATCACGCAAGGTCTCGGTGATTTCTGAAGGCGGCAACTCTTCTAAGGCTTTCAAGGCCTTTTCGTAATAAACGGGTAGCAAAGTCTTCGCTTGCACTAAATTCTCGCCGTCAAGCATATCGTCGCGGAGTTGGAAGAGGATGCCAAAATTGATGCCAAACTGTGAGATTTGCTGCACCTGTTCGCGTGTGGCCCCAGTCGAGAGGGCACCTACGGTACAGCATGAACGCATCAGCATGGCGGTCTTACGGGTGATGATGTCAAGATACTGGTCCTTGCTTGGGGAATTGTCATGTTGTGCCTGTAAGGCGATGGTGTCAATGCTTTCGACCACCTGATTCTGTAACAGTTCACCTTCGCTCATTGAGGCGGCGGTATGGAGCATCTCCTGCATAATGTTGAAGTCGTCAAGTTGGACGAGCATCAGCATGGCCTTGGCCAGAAGATAGTCGCCTGCCAACACCGCAGTGGAATTGCCCCAGCGGGCTTTCACCGACGATTTTCCCCGCCTGATGTCGTCATCGTCCACTATGTCGTCGTGGATTAATGTGGCACTGTGTATCATCTCTATGAAGGTGGCGGAGTGCAATGTCCGCTCATTGACCTCGCCATGCAAATTCGCGCTGAGCAACACCAAAATAGGGCGCAGGCGTTTGCCCCGAGTTTCGCGAACATAACACATAATGCTATCCATAGGTTCTGTCTCGGCATGGAGCGTTTGCTCGAAAAAAGACTCAAACCGCAAGAGGTCGTTGGCGATGGGACGGATAATGTCGGATAATTCTTTCACGCTGCAAAAGTAAAAAAAAATCGGAAATACGGCTCTATTCAATGGAATCCGATAGGACCCAATGCTTTTTTGTTCCTTTTCGGATGTTTTCGGCTAATTATTGAACACGATTTGCACGAAATTTGCTGGTTTTACGTTCATAATGACATGAGAGATTTCCGTCAAGTCGCCGCAGTAAGCAACACAAACGGCTCTCCATTAACTCCGTTGAAATCTCCGACACTAACGAACAATTATTAACAAGATACGATATATGAAACACCTCGGAATCATCATCGCAACCTTCGCCTTTGTGGTCCTCGGCGTGTTGGCTGTTGCTATGCCCAGCAAGACGTCCAAGCCCGGCAACCCGAAAACCCCGAAAAACAATTATGAGACTATGTGGAAAAAAGTAAAGGAAAATCTTGAAAAAGACCTGCCGGAATCGGCTGAAAAAGAACTTGTCGCCATTGAAGAGAAGGCACAGAAAGACAAAAACCAGACACAGTTGCTGAAGACGTGGCTCTATCGGCAAAACATCATGCTCATTACGGTGGAAGAAGACCCTGAACAAGCCTTTATCCAATACCTTGAGTCTAAAGCCGGCCAGTTGGATGCCGTGCACGATGCCCTGCTGCACGAGGAAATCGCCAAGGCATACGCCAATTACTTGGATGAAAATGAATGGAACATTAACGAGAACTTGCCCATCGATGGTGATATTTCCAAGGTGGAGATGAAATATTGGGACAAGGAGAGTTTCAAGACACGCATCAACCAACATTACAGCGAGGCCTTGAAACCAGTCGAAGCACTGAAAAAAGCCAAGACCGAGGATTTCATGGTGCTGTATGAGAATAAGAGCAACAACGAAGAGTACATCGACTACGAAGCCTCGCTGTTCGAGTTCATGTTCCACCGCGTGGCCAATTACTACCAGGAGCAAGCCGACGCCGACGATGTGGAAGGCGACACCGAGGCCTGGTGGCTGCCTGCCAAGGACTTTGTAAAGGCCGACTTGGGTGTGACCGACAACCCGCTCACCCGATGCCTGAAGATCTACCAAGACCTCATCGCCTACAACCTCAAGGAAAAGACCGAGGATGTGCTGATTTACAACGACTTCAAGCGTTTTGAGTTTGTTAATGACATTCTTGACAAGGACGACATGTACCAAGCCGCGATG
>JAEEGK010016392.1_pt1 | contig 16301 bp, 14 predicted proteins | sample 8958771 | NCBI WGS metagenome assembly JAEEGK01 (sample SAMN16246547, study PRJNA631951) | gut metagenome | biome: gut microbiome; feature: rumen; material: SC-attached | host: Bos | place: Iran: Karaj | collected 2018-10 | reverse complement strand
GTCATAGCCGCACTTGTCTCCGACCGCTCTTAAGAAATCCGTGGAAACATGATATGCATTCAGTTTGACTCCGAGTACATCCGCTATCGTATTATAAATCTGGTCCCAGGTCAGAGCTTCGTCCGAAGTGATCTGGAAGGCCTCGCCGATCGCGTGCCTGTTGCCCATCAGTCCCGTATATCCGATCGCGAAATCCGCGTTCCATGTAAGGGTCCAGAGGCTCGAGCCGTCGCCCTGGATGATGACGGGCTTACCCTCGCGCATTCTCTTTATCACCTGCCAGAAACCGTTCTTCCCGTGCACTCCGAGCGGCACATTGCGCTCGTCGTAAGTATGGCTCGGACGGACGATAGTTACGGGGAAGCCCTCTTCCCTGTACTTCTTCATCAGGAACTCTTCACATGTGATCTTGTCGCGCGAATACTGCCAGTAAGGATTGGCCAGCGTCGTGCCTTCGGTGATGATGTAGCCGGCCGCGGGCTTGTTGTATGCCGAGGCTGAGCTGATATAGATGTACTGCTTTGTTTTTCCCGCAAAAAGCCTCCAGTCGCGCTCAACCTGCGATACATGGAACCCGATGAACTCACATACCGCGTCAAAAGTCATGTCGCCGAGCTTTTCCTTAACAGCCGCCTCATCGTTCACATCGACCGTTATCCGGTGCACGCCCTCGGGCAGCACGTTATTGCGGTTGCCCCTGTTCATTACCCAGACTTCCCAGTCCAGTTCGTTTACAAGTCTCTTTACGACAGCGGTGCTGATGGTACCCGTCCCGCCGATAAATAATGCTCTTTTCTTCATTGCAAACCCCCATTCTGCGCATTGAGCGCCGTTCAAAGCTGCTGTTCGTCCCATACGAAACTGTTTATAGTGCCCGGCTGCAGGATAACCTCGGCAACATATTCGGTAACCGTTTCAAAATCTTCGCGGAAGACAACCTGTCTTGCCGGTATCGTCCTGCCGTTCACCGTATCGCGAAGCGCCTGTACCTGCTGCCTCGTATGCAGCACAACACGTGTCGGATGATTGTTCCCCTTGACGTATCTGTACAGGATCATCAATCCGTCATCATACGTAAACAGAGAAGTGTCCCTGCCGCTCGCATACGTGCCTGTCCCCGCGCCTGCGAGGACACGTCTGTAAACATCCGCAGCAGCGCCCGGAACCCTGTATAGATCGGCATCGTTCTCGGGAACGGAAATGATATAGAGCCGTCCCCTGCCGTAGGTGCCGCGAAGCACCAGGCTCGTGTGCAGGTCGCCGTCACCGCCGTTAAGGAGCGACCAGGACGCGTTGTTGCCGTGTACGATCTCGGGGAAAAGTATCGGCGCGCGGTTGTCGATATACCCCGCATAATCGCCGGTGATGTCATAGCGCGTGACATTATATTTCCTGCCGGTAAGTACAGCCTCTGTAAGTCCCGCGGCTCTTAGTCCTTCTCCCGCCGCCCGCAGGAATCCGGTCGTGATCACGGCGTCTCCGCCTTTTTCCACATAGCTCTTAAGCTTTGATATCACATCGGGATCTCCCGCAGCAGTCTCCGTCAGCAGCATCCTTGCCGAATTCTCCGGGAATACCGGCGTGGTCTCGATCGGGAGTCCGAGCATCCCGAGACGCATCTCGAGATGGTTTTCCCCGCATGCCTCATGCGGTATGTAGGTCGGGATACCCTCAGGGAGCCCCACTCCGTCCATGATCCTGTCTATTTTCCCGAGCTGCAGCCCCAGCGCGCAGACAAAGGGATTGTCCACGAGGTCGCTCCACATGAAATGCATCAGTTCCCCGGCCTTTGCAAAGGCCGTCAGATAAGCCTGCTCCATGTATCTGTCGACCGACCAGCACTGATAGGTGTCAAACCAGCCTCCGCCGCATCTGCCGGGCCATGCGTTCTCCATGAACCTGACAAGGGAATAGCTCAGGTACTCGGGCAGGTGCTGGTCCGCGTACGCAGGGCTCCTGGTCTCCGTTCCTATATATGTCGCGTCGAATATATCGCCCTGAACTCCGGGCAGATAGCCGTCAAAATGGAAGGACTCCCTCCAGTTCGGATATTTGATGATCATCTTCACGCGCGGATTTACGGCCTTTGCCGGTCCGACGATCAGATTCTTCGAAACATCCGTCATCAATTCCCGCCTGAAAGTCACCCAGTCGCGGTCGCCCTTTTCTTTGACGCACCGCTCGCAGGTGCAGTTCGTGAAATAGAAATCGTCAAGAATGACCTCGTTGAACATCGAAGCCGCAAACTCGGATATCTCCTTAAGCCGCGCGCGCATCGCGGGATCGGTGTAACAGAAGGTATTGAAAAGTCTGCGCTTTCCGGTCTCGGCGCCCTCAAAATCATCTATCGTCGTGGTGATCGCGCCCGAAACCTTCACGCCCTTTTCCTCAAGGAACGATCTGATCATCAGGAGCTGCTCTTTTTTGACATCGCAGCCTCCTCTGTGGGACTCGAGATAGACCTTGTCGAGACCGATGTATTTCTCGATAAAGGCATAGTCCGAAGCGAGCCGCTCGGGTGTCATATCTTCCGCGATCTTAGCCGGAATGTACGTGACGGTCGTAAAATTCTTAAAATGCTTCCCCATAAAAAACAACCTCCGTTCTGTATCAATTATACAATCCGGAGGCTGTGCAAGGTCAATGTATTATATTGCCGCAAAGCTGTAGTATCGGCATACTACAGCCACTTTTTGCGCTTAAAGAAGATCAGGCAGAATACCACGATCAGGATGCTGATAACGATGACGGCGGGATACCCCCATACGGAGTCGAGCTCGGGCATGTACTTGAAGTTCATGCCGTACCAGCCGACGATCAGCGTCAGCGGCATGAAGATCGCGGTCACGACCGTGAGCACGGTCATGATGCGGTTCTGTCTGACATCGAGGCGGGACTCGTATGTATCGCGGATCTGGCCCGCATAGTCGAGCAGTGAATTGACCAGATCGAAAAGTCTCGATACCCTGTTGGAGAAAAGCCTGAAGAATCGTATATTCTCGGACTTGAAAAAGCTGTTCTCATTCTCCTCGAGCTCCTGCGCGAGATCGATCAGATGGTCGTAATGGATCCTGAGGTCGCGCAGCTCGCACCGGATGTCGTTCAGTCTGGTGATATCGGGGTCTGAATCGTTGTCGATGTCCCTGTCTATGAGATCGAGCTCGCGCTCATATTTCTCGAGCAGAGGCAGGTCCTCGTGTATGATCGCTTCGAGGAAATCATAGATAAATCTCTCAAGGCTCGGGAAACGCCATTTTTTCGTGTCGATGATCTTTTTGATCAGCTTCGATACCGTATCCCCGGGATCAATGAATACTATGCCCTTCTCATCCAGCGCGAAAGCGAATTTCTGATATTCGCCGAAGATGTTCTTTCTGTCCGGTATCGCAAAGGTACCCGTGACGGAATCGTAGTTCACCTCGGCCTTTGTGGTATGGATATCAAACGCGTCGATGTCCATATCTATGCCCAGTTCGAAATCCTCTCGCCCGGCTTGCCACTCCTGGGGAGTGAGGACCGCGACATACTGCCTTTTCTTTGCGCCGCGCGGATCGCCGCCCGGCAGCTCGCGCAGCGTATTCTCAATAATGTAATACATCAGCTTTCCCTGCCTGCCTCCATTCGCATATCATAAAACCTTCAGAAGCTCGTCCCGGACACCGTTCAGCCATGCTCCCTCGAGTCCAAAATTCATCTCGCGGTACGACCACGCCGATCTCGCGATATTGTATTTAACAAGGGCCGAATTCATATCCTTATACCACCGGATCAGATCCGCGGGCTCGGCCAGATCGATGACTCCGTACTCACCGCAGTAGAGCGGGACATTATTCGCCTCCGCGATATCGACGGCGGTTTTGATCATCCTCTCGAAATACCTGCTGTCAAGCAGTTCGTCATCGGCGCCTTCCGCAAACTCGCCGGAGAAATCCGCTCCGAAGAGCTCTGCGGAACGCTCGCGGTATGCACGGTAGGTGTCGGGATACCTGAATCGGTAACTCTCGGGATCGAGCGGCATAGACTTTACCCAGTGCGCGCCCTGATGGGTGAACACGAGCGGGCTGTAGCAATGGAAGGTGAATACCGTATTCTCGTCGACCGGCACGTCGAGCAGCGTTAGTCCGTAGATGCTGTCGTTGAAAATGCCGCCGACCACGATCCTGATATCCTTATCCTTTGCGCGGATCGCCTTTATCGTCCTCGTCGCGATCCTGTTCCAGGGATCGGCAAACTCCTTCGAAGTAACCTCGTTCAGCAGCTCAAAGCAGACAAAGTCCTTATTTTTACCGTATCTGTCGGTAAGCGCGCACCACAGGTCAACAAAGATGTCCTGCAGATTCTCGCGGTAGAAGAACTGGCAGTTGTTCTCATCGTCGAACACATATCCGTGGGCCTTGTGCAGGTCGAGGATCATGTGAAGCCCGTACTTTTTGCACCACTCCATGCAGGTGTCGAGATACGCGAGTCCGTCCTCGCGCAGGCTGCCGTCCTCGTTCTGGATGACCTCCGCGTCAACGGGCACGCGGACATGGTCGAGTCCCCAGCCCTTTATGATCTCAAAATCCTTCTCGGTAATGAAGGTATCATAATGTTCCTTCGTATAATTGTTTCCGCACTGAGACAGCCAGCCTCCGAGGTTCACGCCTTTAAGATATCCGTCGAATGTTCTCATTGTCCTCAATGTCCTCCTTATCTTCCGTTATCACTAATCAAACAATAACAAATCCAAGTTTTATTGGCAAGAAAAAAACTGTTTTTATAAATGCCTTTTCGCTCGGCTTTTCTCTTGAATCCCCAAAAGTTCTGTGATAGAATCAATATGCTTTTGGATATGTTACAAAAACATAAGGAGGAATATATGATCTACTCAACAGAAGTTAAGAACATGTGCCCTGTTACACAGGGGGTACATCACGGCGCAGCGCCCATCCCCGAGGAAGCAAAGTGGGTTAAGGCGAAAAAGGTTGAGGATATCTCCGGCTATACCCACGGTATCGGCTGGTGCGCACCTCAGCAGGGAGCATGTAAGCTCTCGCTCAACGTAAAAGACGGCGTTATCCAGGAGGCTCTTGTAGAGACCATCGGATGCTCCGGCATGACTCATTCCGCAGCTATGGCAGCCGAGATCCTTCCCGGTCTTACCATTCTCGAGGCTCTGAACACAGACCTTGTTTGCGATGCGATCAACACAGCCATGAGAGAGCTCTTCCTTCAGATCGTTTACGGAAGAACACAGAGCGCATTCTCAGAGGACGGCCTTCAGATCGGCGCAGGTCTTGAGGACCTCGGCAAGGGAACCCGTTCCATGATCGGTACCACTTACGGTACACTCGAGAAGGGACCCCGTTACCTTGAGCTCACGGACGGCTACATCACACAGCTCGCGCTTGACGAGAACGATGAGATCATCGGCTACAAGTACGTTAACTTCGGAAAGCTCATGGATTTCCTGAAGAAGGGTGAAGAAGCCAAGACAGCTATCGAGAAGGCATCGGGCCAGTACGGCAGAGTAGCCGACGCGGTTCGCCTTATCGATCCCAGAAAAGAATAAGCACAGGAGGACAATTAAAATGGCATTATTTGAATCATATGAGAGAAGAGAGCCTCAGATCCTTGCTGTGTTAAAGCAGTACGGCATCTCTTCGATTGAAGAATGTAAAGATATCACTATGGCTGCCGGCATCGATGTTTACAAGCTCATCGAAGGCATCCAGCCCATCTGCTTCGAGAACGCAAAGTGGGCATACACCGTTGGCGCGGCTATCGCCATCAAGAAGGGCTGCCGCAAGGCAGCTGACGCAGCGGCAGCTATCGGCGAAGGCCTTCAGGCTTTCTGCATCCCCGGCTCCGTTGCCGATACACGTAAGGTTGGTCTCGGACACGGCAACCTCGGCAAGATGCTCCTTGAAGAGGACACCGAGTGCTTCGCTTTCCTTGCAGGTCACGAGTCATTCGCAGCCGCTGAGGGCGCTATCGGTATCGCAGAGAAGGCAAACAAGGTTCGCCAGAAGCCTCTCCGTGTTATCCTTAACGGTCTCGGAAAAGACGCCGCACAGATCATCTCCCGTATCAACGGCTTTACTTTCGTAGAGACCGAGTACGATCCTTACACCAACACTGTTAAGGAAGTTTCGAGAAAGTGCTACTCCAAGGACGCAAACAGCCCTCGCGCAAAGGTTAACTGCTACGGCGCAAACGACGTTTGCGAAGGCGTTGCCATCATGTGGAAGGAGAACGTTGACGTTTCCATCACCGGTAACTCGACCAACCCCACCAGATTCCAGCATCCCGTTGCAGGTACCTACAAGAAGGAGCGCCTCGAGGCAGGCAAGAAGTACTTCTCCGTAGCTTCGGGCGGCGGCACAGGCCGTACACTCCATCCCGATAATATGGCAGCAGGTCCCGCTTCCTACGGTATGACCGATACCATGGGCCGTATGCACAGCGACGCACAGTTCGCAGGTTCTTCTTCAGTTCCCGCTCACGTAGAGATGATGGGTCTGATCGGAGCCGGCAACAACCCCATGGTTGGTATGACAGTTTCCACCGCAGTTTCGATCGAAGAGGCTGCAAAGGCAGGAAAGTTCTGATAACGGATATCAGCGTTTGATCACAGACCGCAAGCAGGCATAAAAACCTGTTTGCGGTCTTTTTTGTTTGCCTTTCGCCATTGAAAAAGGTGCCTGTCACCATAAAGTTTTCTTTATGGTGACAGGCACCTTTTATAACGTACCGTATTTTTACTCGCCTTCGCCCGTATCAGGCTCTGCAGCTCCGTTATCCGCCGGTTCTCCTCCTCCGTCGGGATATACGATATTGCCTTCTTCGTCGATATAGGCGCCGTCAGGCAGATGTATATCGCAGATGTCATCGGGATGATAGATGTAAGGCGTATCCCAGGTTTCGCAGATCACGGGAGGATCGAGGAGCTCCATGGTGCCTCCTCTGGCCTTGGAGGAGTTATACATGAATATCTCGTCCTTGACCAGCAGAACCTTGCTGTCCACCTCGCTCAAAGGACAATTCTCCGTAGCCGTCTTGCCCGAAGTCCTGCAGATATTCACGCGCACATGGCAGGTACACTTCTGAGTGGGTACGGTACCCTTCGCGAAGTACTCGGTCTTTACGCAGTCTCCGCCCTCAGCCTGATCGCAGAGTCCTGCGACAGCCAGATTGCCGCACTTTGTGCATATCGCGGCAGTAACGATCGAATCGGGCTTTTCCCAGTCCGCGTCGGGCAGCTGCTTGGTCGTATGGATCTCCTCCATGACCTTGCGCCAGATCTCCTGCTGATAGGTCTTGTTGTACTGGTCGAAATTATTATCGAAGCCGGTCCATACCGCCGCCGTATAATAAGGCGTGTATCCGACGAACCAGAGGTCGTTGTTCTTTGACGCGGTACCCGTTTTGCCGGCTACATGCATCTCGTAATTCTTAAATCCGAGCCTCGAGCCGGTACCCTTTGTGATGGTATCGTGCATGGCGTCTGTGAGCAGCCATGCGGTCGAGGTCTTCATGACCTGTGTCGATTCGGTCTCGTTCGTGAGCAGCACATTGCCGTCATGATCGAGTATCTTGGTGTAATACATGGGCTTGTTGTAAACTCCGCCGTTCGCGATCGACGCGTATGCAGCGCAGAGCTCAACGTTCGTAACACCCTTGGTCAGACCGCCCAGGGCGATCGCTAAGTTAACATCGGAATAAACGGTGCCGTCATCGTTTACCGCGTATTTAACGAGAGTGGAGAATCCGAGCTTTTCGAGATACTCAAATCCCAGAGACGCGCCGATCTGCTCGAGAGTCTTGACCGCAACGATATTCAGTGAATTGTAGATACCCGTACGGATCGACTGCAGTCCCCTGAATCCTGTCGAATACCAGTTGATGACCTCTTTGGTGGTGCCGGGATAGAAATACTGCGTATCGTCCTGCACCGATGCCAGCGTCAGTCCGCCGCTGTCGAGCGCGGGCAGGAACGATGCGAGCACCTTAAACGTAGATCCTACGGAACGCGTCGTGTTCGATGCGCGGTTCAGCGTCAGGCTCTGTGTCTTTGCTCCGCGGCCGCCGCAGATGGCAACCACGTGGCCCGTTTTCTGATCGATGATCGAGAATGACGACTGAGGCTGGGGAGTCAGGTATTTGCTCTCGACATACTTGTCTCCGGCCGCCTCATCGACCAGTGAATTACGGAACTCGTCTATTTTTGCGTAGACATCGTCGGGAGAAAGAGTCAGCTCCGAGATGCCCTTCTTCGTGCCGTCCTCATGGTAGTACAGGCCGTTTGAATCAACGAAATCCTTGAAATAATCGATAAAATGATGGCGCTGGTAATGTGTGACAGTACCGTCCGCCTTATATACGGAGAGCGCATAGGTCAGCTCGTAGCAGGAGCCTGCGGAAGAGCTGAAACCGAACTCAGGGAAATTAGCCTCATCGGTATAGTAACGGTCAACAATCTCCTGAACCTCACGGTCCTGAGTCGTATATATGGTCAGGCCGCCGTAATAGAGCTGCTGCTGCGCCTGATCGTACGAGTAGCCGAGCTTTTCCTGCATATCCGCGCAGACCTGCTCCACCAGCTCATCAGTGAAATACGAGAAAGTAGTGGCGGATGTGGCCTTTTTTTCCATATTGTAGGCCGCGATCCTGGTATAAACGTCATCGGCAATGGCCTCGTCGTACTGCTCCTTCGTGCACCAGCCCATCTCCAGCATATTGTCGAGACATGACTGGCGTCTCTCGGCATTCATATCGGGGTGCGTGATGGGATTCCGGTTGGTGGGTGACAGAACGATGGGCGCGAGAACCGAGGCCTCGGAAAGCGTCAGCTCCGACATATCCTTTCCGAAATAGCTCTCCGCGGCCTTCGCTACACCGTAGGCGCCGTTGCCGAGGTTGACGAAGTTCAGGTAATACTCGAGGATCTCATCCTTGGTAAGCACTGTCTCGAGCTGCACCGCCAGGAACTGCTCCTGTACCTTACGCGTGAGTTTGTCGATCTTATTCTTCTCACCGCCGCCCGAGAAAACCTGGTTCTTTAAGAGCTGCTGCGTGATCGTACTCGCGCCGAATCCGAAGGTACCGCCCTCCTCAACTACCGAAACCGCGGCTCTTAAGATACCTCTCGCATCGATACCGCTGTGCTCATAGAAACGCTCATCCTCGAGCGCTACGAAACAGTGCTGGATAAGTATCGGTATCTCTTCGATCTCCGCGTATCTGCGGTTTGCCTCTATACCGGCAAAAACCTGGGAAACGGTGCCGTCGGTAAAATAAGCGGTCGAGCTGTAGCCCGTATCGCTCAGAACATCCAGATGAACCTCCGGCGCGGAATCGATCATGCCCTTAAACGCGCCGAAAGCGCCCATGACTCCGACCACTCCCACCAGGACGATCGCTATGATAAATACCCTGAAGATCATGATCCAGAGCTTGCTGGCCAGTCTCTTCGGTACAGACTTAATGGCGTGCTGTTTCTCAACGACGCCGCGTCTGCTGTAATCTGTATCAGAACTCATAATACTCCATAAACCTCCATTGTCCGTACAATTATATCATTTCGGCCACCCGAATACAAATTAAATATCTTTTACGGAAATGTTAAGCCCTAAAAAAGCGCGGATTGACGCGAAAAGCGGCGGATAATATAATTATTACGGAACGGAGATTCATATGACAGAATATAAGACCATACAACAGGAAGCCACCGGTGAGATCACCGAGAAGAAATCACGGTTCATAGCCACTCTTCGCCCCGTCTCGTCGGAGGAAGAAGCCCTCGCCTTCATAGCCGAAATGAAAAAGAAATACTGGGATGCCAGGCATAACTGCTCCGCCTACATCATCGGCACGGATAAACCGCTCGAGCGCTGCAGCGACGACGGTGAGCCTTCCCGCACGGCCGGCATGCCGATGCTCGAGGTACTCAAAGGCAGCGGTCTCTCGAATGTCTGCGCTGTCGTCACCAGATATTTCGGCGGCATACTCTTAGGTACCGGTGGACTGGTGCGCGCCTATCAGACAGCCACGGCGGAAGGTATCAAAAACAGTGTCATCCTTACCTGCAAATATTTAAACAGGATTAAACTTACTCTCGACTACAACGCATACGGAAAAGTCCAGTATTATGCGGTTTCCGAGCATTTGAGCATGGACGAGCCGGTCTTTTCAGACAGCGTTTCCGTGACATTCTCGTTGAGTGACGAGGAACGCGGAAAGCTCCTCTCCTACGCTACCGAGGCCACTTCGGGAAAGGCCGGGATCGAGGATCTGGGCAAGAGCTGGGTAACTGTTTTGACATAAGAAAACAAACATGCTATTATGACGTGGAGGACCGCAGCGCCGGTCCATTCACACGATCAAGAACGGAGATTACGGATATGAGTTTACTTTCAGACTGGCGAACCCTCGCCTATGAGACAGAAAAGTCCCCCAAAGACAATCAGATCTTCTGGGCCAATTATTTTGCGATCGAGCAGGGCATCTATGAGAAGCTCCTCGCAGACCCCGACACCGTTGTCAAGGGCACGGTAAAGGAACTGGCGGAAAAGTACGGCTGCAAGCTGCAGGTCATGGTCGGTTTCCTCGACGGCATCAACGATTCCTTAAAGACGCCCAATCCCATTGAGGATATGACCGAGGATACCGAGGTTTCCCTCGACTTTGACAAGGAAAAGCTCTACTACAACATGGTAGGCGCCAAGGCAGACTGGCTCTACAACCTGCCCGCATGGAACGATCTCATCACCGAGGAGCGCCGTAAGGAGCTCTACAAGGAACAGAAGAATTCGGGCACCGTTCGCACAGGCAAAAAGATCTTCCCCAACGATCCCTGTCCCTGCGGAAGCGGCAAGAAATACAAGCATTGCTGCGGAAGAAAGTAATCCAAAAGTTAGATCATGATATAATAAAAAGATGCCTGTCACCATAAAATGGTGACAGGCATCTTTAATAAGCACCAATTATATTCTACTTATCGATTGACAACCTTTGCATTCTCTGAAGAATCGGACGCTGCCGCCGTCTCCGCCTCGAATGCGCTGTCAATAAGCATCATCATCTCGAGTACGCTTCGGAAATTCTCTTCCCTGTTTTTCTCCAGCCAGCAAAGCGTTCCCTGCCAGGAAGCATTCTGTCTGAACATAACCCTTACACCGAACGTAGCCTTTTTTCCCCTCGCGTTTGACATTACGGGACAAAGCTTTGTAGGATCGGAAATATCTCTATTCTCCTCCGCCGATTTCTTCTCTGTAACTGCTGCGCGCTTTCCGAATCCGCGGCATCTCATGGTGGCCTGCGGATACTCACCCTCATCAAATATCTTATCGATCGTTTTTACCAGAGTGATAACGCTGTTAAAGGTTTCCGGTTCACTGTGTAAAGAGCTGAAAATTCTGCCTTTCATTTCACCGGCGTTGTATTCATCAATACAAATACCGATGGAACTGAGATCATAAATACTCATCAGCATCGCTCCTTTCATCCATATCTGGAACTATTATCCCCCAAAAGAGTTACTTTTCGGATACATTTTCAGAGCTTTTGTAAACTTTTTTTATTTTTTCGGTTTACTTCTCGACAGGCATTTTTGCTCTCTCAAACATCTCCAGAATCTCTGAAGACGGCTTTTTATCAAGCTTTGAGACGATCACGGCCACAATAAAGCTGCAGATAAAGCCGGGAATGATCTCATAAATATTTGTAAGATCCGAAAGGAAAACATACCATAATGCGTCAACCGCGAAACCTGTTACGATACCTGCAACGGCACCTTTATAGGTAAGCCTCTTCCAGTGGAGCGACAGCAGTATGGCCGGTCCGAACGCGGCGCCGAACGCGGCCCATGCGCATTCTACCAGATCCATGATGCCCTTGCAGTTCGGGCTCATAGCGATCAGCAGCGCAACTATCGAGATAATGATAACAACTATACGGCCGGCCCAGAGCATTTCCTTATTCGTGGCTTTCTTGCGGAAAACGGGCTTATATACATCGGAGGCGAATGCCGAGGACGACGCGAGGAGCTGTGAGTCCGCCGTACTCATCGAAGCCGCCAGGATGGCCGAGAGCAGCACGCCCGCGATAAATGCGGGGAATATCCTGCGGACGAGCACTATGAATACCAGGCTCCTGCTGTCAACATCCAGATACGTGCCGAGATACTCGTGAGCGACCAGCGCCACAACGGAGGCCATGCCCAGGATAACAAATGTCCAGCAGGTACCGATGACTCTCGATTTCTTCATTTCCTTTTCCGAACGGATCGCCATGAATCTTACCAGAATGTGAGGCATGCCCATGTATCCGAGTCCCCAGCCGAGTCCGCTTAAGATGTCCGAAATACTCTGCCAGTCAAATTTTCCGCTGGAAAGTACATTATAGTAGTTTTCCGAGGTAACAACCTGTGCCAGAGGCGCAAAATCCGCCTGTCCCATGATTATCGTGACAACGATCGGAACGGTCATCAGCGCCATGAGCATCAGCATGCCCTGGATAAAGTCGGTCCAGCATACCGCGTTGAAGCCTCCGAAGAATGTATATACCAATATGATGATCGTCGCGCCGATCATGGCGGTCTTTGTATCCATGCCGAATACGGTGTTGAACAGATTGCCGCATGCCACGATGCTAGATGCCGCGTAAATGCAGTAGGCAACGACGAATATCACCGCGCATATGATCTGGAGCGCTTTGCTCTCGGATTTGAAACGGCGGGTGAGATACTGGGGGATCGTGATCGAGTCGTCGGCTATCATCGAGAAACGTCTGAGCCCGGGCGCGACGAACAGCCATGCGCAGAGTGTACCGATGAACAGTCCTATCGATATCCAGATCTGACCCATGCCGTACGCGTAGATCGATCCGGGCAGTCCCATGAGCACCCAGGCGCTCATATCGGATGCTCCGGCAGAGAGAGCGGCAACCCATCCGTTCATCTGCCTGCCGCCGAGGAAGTACATCTTGTCTCCTCCGTCGCTCTTACGGCTCTTAAAATAAAAGAAGACTCCGATCGTAACAACGACGATCAGATAGAGCACAAAAGCCAGTATTTCAGCGAAATTGTTCATATTGATCTCCCTTCGTCAATATAAGTAATACTTATACTTACATTATTTTTTCTAATTCTTTTTGAGTATATGAGCTTTACTTCCAAAAATCAAGTCTTTATTGCAAAAAAATAAAATAATGTTATTATATAAATAAGAAAAACTTATATGATCCTATTTTTGAAGGAAATATCCTTTAGAAAGGAGCAAAGACATGTCTGTAAGAAAATATTCCGCATTTATAAAAGTAACCGAGCAGGGTTCCGTTACCGCCGCAGCAGCGGAGCTCGGCATCTCACAGTCGGGACTCACCCAGCTGCTCAATTCCCTCGAGGATGAGCTCGGACTCACACTGCTCATCAGGAACCGTTCCGGCGTCAAGCTCACCGAGGAGGGCGCCCAGCTGCTCCCCCTCATGAAGGAGGTCCTCGAGGCCGACGATAAGGTCCGTTCTCTGGCCGCTTCGCTCACCGGAACCGAGGCCGAAACCCCCGGCAAGATACTGAAGATCGGCTCATTTACCAGTGTGGCCGTAAACTGGCTGCCGGACATCATCCGCAGTTTCAGCAGTGAAGAGCCCGATGTAAGGATCGAGCTGATCGACTGCGGCTATAACAACATAGAAAAAAGCTTCGCCGAGCAGCCGATGGATTTCGGTTTCGTAAGGCTTCCGCTCGACTTTAAATGCAAGACCCTGCCGCTGTTCAACGACAGGCTGCTGGCCGTGCTGCCCTACGATTTCGACAGATTCAAGCTCATCTACAACGAAGCTGAAAAAAACTACACCTGTCCCACATCGCTCTTTGTATCCGAGCCCGTGGTGAGCCTCATAGATACGGTGGACCGCGACGCAAAGACCATCTTCCGCTCCGCCGGCATAGTCCCGAATATCCGCTACCGCGTGGAGGACGATTTCGCGATGCTCGCTATGGTAGAAAAGGGTCTGGGCATAGCCATCATGCCCGAGCTGATGCTGGAAAACACCAATCACAAGGTCCTGATCTGCCAGCTCTATCCGCCCGCATTCCGCATGATAGGCATAGCATTCCCGGATTATTCGCATCTGAGCGATACCGCGACAAAGTTTGTGGAGTTTACGAAGAAGTATTTAGGATAATTAATCAGGATTTAATATTTATCAGAGAGGCTTTTCCTTATGAACAGACTTATTTCAAGGATCGGCGCGATCATCGTCACCTTAACTGTTTTCTTATTTATGATATTTCTCATCATCGGATTCACATACGGCTCATACCTTGTATGCCTTTTCCTGCCGATCGGATATATCATGACGGCCGCAGGCCTCTGTCATGAATGCAGCGAGGACCGAAGGGTCGCGGCGAATATCGGCCTGATAACCGCCGCTGTATACGCCGTGCTGATCATGCTCGTGTACTACTCGCAGCTTACCACCGTGCACCTCGAAAAGCTCGACGACGTAGCCAAAAATCTGCTGGATTACAGAAGAGGCAGTCTTATGTTTAATTACGATCTGCTCGGATACGGCATGATGGCGCTGTCGACATTCTTCATCGGATTATCAATGAACCCCGAAACAAAGGCAGACAAGTGGCTCAGGGTACTTATGATGTTACACGGTATTTTCTTTATTTCCTGCGTATTTATGCCCATGACCGGAATGTTCGCGCATATGGGCGACGGAGATCATTACAATGCCGCCCCCATTGGAGGAGGTGCCCTGGCACTGATCATCTGGTGCATCTATTTCCTGCCGATCGGGATTTTGGCGTTTGTTCATTTCGGCAAGGACAGTACAGGTAATACATGAAGCAGATCGCGTCGAAAACACCGATTTGAAAGAAGTTTTATCAACTGAAAAAAAGTACTTGCATTTTGGAAATTGAGGGAGTATAATATCGTCTGTTGGTTGATTTAGCGCTATCGCCAAACGGTAAGGCAACGGACTCTGACTCCGTCATTTCAAGGTTCGAATCCTTGTAGCGCTGCGTAGGACTCCAGTGAAAGCTGGAGTCCTTTTTCTTTTGCAAAGCCCGTAAAAAAGCGCTTTCAGCATAATTTATTTCTTGTATTTATCACCTCAGACTGAAATATAAAATAGAATTTTCTTTCTGTTTTTTCCTTGTTAATATCCCATTATAACGAGGTGATGAAAACATGATAAGAAAAGCGACCGTCAAAGATCTGTCACGCATAGCTGAGATACAAATCTTCAACTACCGTCTGTTCTTTTACCCCATATTCAGATCTGATGAGTACTACTTTGATGAGCTGCAGGTTCCGGCCCTCATGAAAGAATATGAATCCGGCCTGGACAGTCTGTATGTATACGATGACGGGGTGGTAAAAGGCTTTATAAAGATCGAAGGAACTTATATCGCGCGGCTGTTCGTTGAGCCCGTACTGCAAAACGGCACTATCGGCTCCCAGTTACTGGAATATGCCGTAAAAGAGCATGATGCAGATCATCTGTGGGCACTGGAGAAAAATGAAAAGGCGATACGCTTCTACGAAAGACACGGTTTTACCGCGACCGGAAAGAAAAAGCCCGAAGACGGTACAGCCGAGTACCTTATTCTTCTGCGCAGAAATTCATAAAACCAGATCAGGTCGAAGCCGCTTAATATTCTCCAGTCTGCTGTATGAGAGTGCCATATAAGCGTCGATCCATTTATGTTCTTCTTCCGAAACATTATTCTGCTCAAGGCAATACGAAAGAAAAAAACGGTAGCCCTGTTCGGCATCGGAATAATCAGCTGCATGATAGCAATTATCCGCTACTTCGAACAAGGCTTTAAAACGTAATGGGTGTTCAGGATTCTCCTCAAAAAAACGCCTGTATAACTTCTTTGACAGACCATAGTCACCGGCTTTTTGCAGTTCTTGTGCCTGTAGCAGAATTTCAGGAACTTCGTTCATATATACCTCCGACAATTCTAAATTGCCATATATTCTGCTTTTATTCTATCAGAAGCACAAATCGTAATAAAGCCATTCTTAGAAATAAATCAATTCGCTCCCGCCTCGTGTGCGGCGGCGGCTCGGGCGTGGCGTGGCTTTTTCACGCTATGGTATGTAAATAAAGTGCATGCCTGCCGGACAGTTTTTTGCGACATAGAGTAACGTCATAGTTTTTCTTGGCTTTCGCTCGTCTCAGGGACAAAAATACACGGATGTATTTTTAGCCGTCATGAGGCATGGACGCCGAATGGCGGCGGCCCCGTGACTCGGCTTGAACATAGTTGCGAAAGCCTAGAAAAACATGAGGTTACG
>JAEEGK010016391.1_pt1 | contig 16301 bp, 6 predicted proteins | sample 8958771 | NCBI WGS metagenome assembly JAEEGK01 (sample SAMN16246547, study PRJNA631951) | gut metagenome | biome: gut microbiome; feature: rumen; material: SC-attached | host: Bos | place: Iran: Karaj | collected 2018-10 | reverse complement strand
CATATAATAATCTTGATTTATGAAAATTGCCAAATATTAACATAATTGATTTAACCCTAAAATATCTTTTATTTAAAACATAATTTCTTGTAAAATATTCTCCTATTCTCTTATCAATATTACAAACATGTTTATTATTTTTCATTTTATCATTTATTGTTATTCCTAAATATTTATATTTAAACACAGGATATCCTTCTATTTCTATTCTATCTTTATTACCTTTTAATATCATTATTCCATTTTTCTTTTTATTTACTTTTATTCCATTTAATTCACTCCATCTCTCTATTTTATTTAATATATTATTTAATAATTGATTTATTCTTTTACATAATATACATAAATCATCAGCATAAGCTAATATTTCATATGAATTTTGATTAATTCTTTAAAATCATTAATATATAAATAGAATAACATAGGAATAATTAAACTTCCTTGTAATACTCCATTATTCACATTAATACATATATTATTATTAGAAATTTTTAATTATCTTTTGAATATAATAATTTTATACTTCCTATTATATCTTCTGAAATTACTTGTTTTATTAATTTATTAAATAATCTTTTATGTATTAAGCATTTTTTAAATCTATAAATATTAAATATTTAGTGAAAAAAATTTTTTTTTAATTTTTTTACCCAAAAATCCGAACACCCGGATTTGAACCAGGGACCCCTTGATATCTATGTAACCTCTACAGTCAAATGCTCTTCCAGCTGAGCTATGTTCGGATTATACTAATTCAATAAAAGTATTATATTTAATTAAGATTTAGAAAAATAAATAAGTATAATAATATTATAATTTATATTTATAATATAAGCAAAATTAATTCTTTTTAAATTAATTATTAATTTATTTATATTTAATATATACAATCAAAAAAAATTAATGAGAAAAAAAGTTTTTATATTATTCATATAGATGATAATTTTATATTAATATTTTATCAAATGTATTTGTTGATTCTACAATATTTTTTTCCAATTTATATGTTATATTATATAATTTTTTCCTAAATTTTTCAATTGGTTTTAAATTAATTAATTTATCAATTTGATCACTTTTATTAGGATTAGTATATAATTTACTTGTTAAAATATCAAATTTTTCATATAAATTGGTGTTATTATTTAATCATTTATTCATTTTTTGTTTTTAATCTTCAATTGATGATTACTTTTTATTATATATTTATTTTTTTTTGTTCATATTTTTTAACGCATGTTTCCTCTAAAAGTTCATTTTGAAAAAAATATTTATTCTTCCTAAGTCATTTTAATCTTTTTATTGATTTTTTATTTCTAATAATATATTATAACTTCAATTATTAAGTTTAATATTATTTTCTCAGAATATTATAGTTTTATATTATTCATTTTTAAATTATTTGTTTATAGTGTCATGCTTTGTTCTCAAATGAAATCTTAAAAATTTTTGAAGGAAATTCACATTTAAAAAATATAAATAAAAGAAAGATAAAAAATATATTTTACTTTTATTAAAAGGGCATTTATAAGGAAAAACTTATTTTTTTATTTATCTATAAAAAGAGAAAACTTAATCAATTGAAGAAATTCAAAATTCAAAAGAAAAACATAAATTATACACTGAATAAGATAAAAAATACTAATAATGATAAGATAGATAATTTATTAAATGATAATAAAATATAAAATGAATACAACAAATTTTAAGAAAATGTAATATCTAAAATAATATTAGAATTAGTTACTCATAAAACTCTTTTCTAAATCATATAATTCACTCAAAAAAAAAAATGAATTAATATATTAATATTAAGTTTTTAAATTATAGGTGACAATTGAAAAAAAATTATTTAAAAATAGTTAAAAATCTTGTATTGGATAAAATTTATGACATTTACCTTATCAATAAATTAAGTCATTCTATTAATTAAATAATTTTTTTTTCAAAAAAAGATTGAAAAATAAAAAATAAAAAAATATTCATAAATGTAATAAAAATTAATGATAAAATATTTAAGATTTATAATTATTTTATTTTTTATTTTTATTAATTAAAAAAATAAAAAAAGAATATTTATATAATTTTATAAAAATGACTAACCAAGTATCATTAATTAATACTAGTTCAATTATCACAGATAATAATATAGAAGATAATAAATTCGCAAAAATTAATAAATCAAATACATTAATTTTAAAATTAAAAGTAAAATCTCCTAAAAAAAATAGGAGATTTTTACATAGTTCATCAATTGAAACGACATATAAATCAAATGAAGATTCCCAAATTAGAAAAGATTTTTTTGGAGTTGAAATTTGTAAAAAAAATAAAGGTAAATTTAGAGTAACATTTGCAGATGAAGTTAATAATAATGATGATTGTTTAGTTGATATTATTCCGGTTGAAAATTATAAAATATATAATTATGATATTTATAAAAGAAAAAATGATTCGAAAAAAGAAACAGTAATGTGTTCAGGATGTTTAATTCTATGAGATTTTAAATCTATGTTATTTTTTATTGATATATAAATATTCACCTTTGCTTTTTACAAATGATACAAAATCTATTATCAAAATACTTGTAAACCTATACAGTTATTTTTTTTTAATTATATTATGATAGATTATAAATTGGAAATATATTGTTACATCAAATATTTTTTATAAGCCATTTTTAAATTTGTTGTTTATATTGTAAAATAAAATTATATATTTCTTTAATAATAAAAAACGAATATTAATTATAAAAAATAAAACATTTCTTTATAATTAAAAAATTCTAAAACCTAAAAGAAAAAATTAAATAAATGGAAGGATTTCAAATATTAAAAAAACTAGGAGAAGGAGCATATTCTATAGTATTAAAAGTAAGAAGAAATTACGATAATAACATCTATGCTTTAAAAAAAGTAAAACTTCTCAAATTATCAGAAAAAGAAAAAAACAATGCACTAAACGAAGTTCGTATATTAGCAAGTGTAAAAAGTTCCTTTGTAATAAGTTATAAAGAAGCATTTTTTGATGAAAAAGAATCATGTTTAGGAATAGTAATGGAATATGCAGATAAAGGGGATTTATATCAAAAAATAACAGAATATAAAAAAACAGCAATGTTATTTGAAGAAAGTGATATATGGAGAATATTACTTCAATTAATAAAAGGTTTAAAATCTTTACATGATTTAAAAATATTACATAGAGATTTAAAAAGCGCAAATGTATTTTTATTTTCAGATGGTAGCGTAAAATTAGGAGATTTAAATGTATCAAAAGTAGCAAAAAAAGGTTTAGGTTATACTCAAACAGGAACTCCATATTATGCAAGTCCTGAAGTATGGAAAGATCAACCATATAATAATAAAAGTGATATATGGAGTTTAGGTTGTGTTTTATATGAAATGATTACTCTTCATCCTCCTTTTAGAGCTGAAAATATGGAAGGTTTATTTAATAAAGTTATTAAAGGAAGATATAAAAATATTCCTAATAGATATTCTTCTGATTTAAGTGAAATTGTTAGATTGTTAATTCAAGTTGATCCTGATAAAAGACCTAGTTGTGATGAATTATTAAGAAATAATATTATTATGAAAAGAATTGAGTATTTTAAAAGTTTTTGTGGAGATGATGTTAATGAAGATCAAGCTCTTTTGAAAACTATTGTTATTCCTAAAAATTTAATTTTTCTTGGGAATAATTTACCTGAACCTAATTATATTAAAAAAAAATTTAATTCTTATACTAATTTAAAAAATGCCAATAACGAAGAATTTAATGAAAAAGAAAAAGAAAAAAATAATACAAATAATAAAATTAATATAGGATTAATTAAGGATGAGATACCAGATAATATTTCTAATTGTGAGAATAATAAAAATGAAGATGAGAAAAAAGTAAATGAAAATAAAAAAGATGAGGAGAACAAAATAAATGAAGAAGAAGAAAAAATAAAAGAAGAAAAGGAAAAAAAAGTAAAAGAAGAAAGAGAAAAAAAAAGAAGAGAAGAAAAACAAAAAAAAGAACATGATATGAAAATAAGAGAAAATGAATTACAATTAAAAAAGCAATTAGAAGATAAAGAAAAAGAAGCTTTAAAATATAATCAAGCAATTAAGAATATTCAAGAAGATTCAAAAAATACAAGTAAAGAAGTAACACAAAGAAGTCACAAAAATATATTAAATAATAAGCAATCACATAAAAAAATAATTTTACCAGAAATAAGAAATTCATATGATATTACTCCAATTAATTTAAATTATAATAATAATATTAGACCAATTTATGATGGTTATAATAGAAGTAAAAAATATAGAATATTATTAAGTAGCGAAGAGGAAGAAATTAATAAATTATATAAAATTTATGCTCCTGTTTTAAAACCTCAAAACAAAATACCAAGATATATATATAATAATAATTTACAAATTAAACATGTTCCTAAACCTTATAATTATTATAATAATATTAAAAAAAATAATGAAAGATATAATGGTGGAAGAAGATTAAATCCTATTGCAAGGAAATATTTTAATAATTTGTATTAAAGAGAATTCATCTATTTTTTTATTATTAAATATTAATTATTAATATTATTTATAAATCATTAAATTTTTTTTCAATAAAAATTAGGTATTTTTTAAATATTAAATTTAGGCCCGCACGAAGAGAAGGATCATTTTTTTATATTATAGTATAATCACATTAAATTTATCCTAACCTAAATATAAAATCCTAAAAATGAAATAATATTTAAGCTCATAATTTTTATATAAAAAAGTAAAAAATTCTTATGGTGGGCAATATATTAAATACCACAGAGAAAAAATTTTAATAATATATTTTCAAAAATCTTAAATGAGTTCAAATTTTTATTCAATTTTGGATGATGATTTATCTGATTATTCAACAAATATTGAAAAAAATAAAAATATAGAAAAGTCAAAATCAAATAAAAGGAAACATAATAAAATGCACAAAGATAATATAAGAAGTAATATTTTGACACATTTTATGAAATTTTCATTCCAATTTGTTGAAGGTGAAATTAAAAAAATTAACCCTGATCATAAATTAAAAAAAATTAAGTATAGAGAAGGATATTTAAATCTCTCTGCTATAAAAAATTTATTTGAAAAAAATGTAGACAATTATTTTTATTGTAATGTTTCTTCGAGATATAGAACAAATAGAAATGAAAATGAAATAATTTTTGAAAATATCAAAAATTATATATCAAATGACTTTTTAAATATGAAATTGAAAGAGATATATGAAAAATATTATCTAAAAGAAAATGAATATGTTTTAAAAGAAAATTCAACAAATTCTCTCAAATTGGAAAATTTTTGTTCTTTATTAAATAAATATAAAAATCAAAAAAATTATGAATATTATGAAAAATTAAAAAATACAGGAATAAATTTAATTGAAGATTTAAATAATTCAATAAAAATTGCTGAAAATCAGAAATTTCTTTCAAAAAAAAGAAATATAATGATAAAAAAATATCAAAATGAAAAAGAATATGAAAAAGATTATAAAAAAGAAACCAGTGAAGAAAAAACTGTGGGTTCTACTCTTTGTGTACCTTTTGATTCGTATTTAAAAGAAGATGAAAAAGATTATAAAATAGAAACCAGTGAAAAAAAAAGTGTGAGTTCTATTCTTTGTGTACCTTTTGATTCGTATTTAAAAGAAGATGAAAAAGATTATAAAAAAGAAACCAGTGAAGATGAAAGTATGGGTTCTATTCAAAAAGATATTAATATTGATGGTTATTTTGATATTTATTTAAACCAAACTACTTAATAAAATCAAAAGAAAAAAAATGGTAACAGCCATTTCAAAAAAAAAGGTAATCATTCAAATTTAATTATATTATTTATTTATTTATTTTTCTATCATAATATTATTAATTTAACATTAAAATTTGATATTTATTTATATATTTTTTTATATAATATATAGATTTTTTTATTAATTAATATAATTTATAATTAATCAATTATAAATTAAATTTCTAATCATAGTTTTTTTAATTGATAATTAAAATTAAAAGGTGAATTTTTCTTTAATTTTTTAATTCATTATAAACCTATATCACCTTTATATTTAGTTAATAAATGATTTATGTGAATATAGGGTTTCTAACTCAATCAATTATTTGTTTGATTTTTTAGGATATTATTTTTGGCCTTTATTTTAATATCTTATATTAATGAATCATTTAAATTAGTTAATTTAGTATATAATGAGTTTTTTTCTCTCTTTTTTTTTACTAAAATGTTTTTTGACTGTAATGTATATTTAAACTATTATTTCTTGCTTTAATATAAAATATCAATCTATTTTAATATTAAATACTATTCTGATTTATTATTTACCTTATAATTCTACTAATACTCCTATTGTTTAATTTAATATAATTTTTGAGTTTTTTACCATAATTTATCTATTTTCGATATCATTTGGCAGTGTATTTTTGTAATTTATCAAATTTTATTTATTAGATACTATGATATTCTGAAAAAATCATTATTTGTGTTATTTTATTACTGAACTTATAAATTGATTTTTATTTACACTTTAATAAAGTGAAATTCATAATTTATATTTTTTTAAACCATTATATAACACTATTTATTACCTAATTTTCCAAATAATAAAAAAATTAAGGAAAAAACAATGAATTATTGAGAAGGTTCCACCTTAAAACTTAGTGAAGTTAAAAATTATATTAAAAGATTTTTTTTTAAGAAAAGTTTATTTTAATAAATAATTTTCTTCCAAAATGGAAATATTACCTTCTTCTATTTTATGTGAAGATGAATATTACAGCAAATTTTAACATTAAGTTATCAATTTTTTAAATTGAATTTAAATTTTCTGTTGAGTTTATCTAATAATATAGTTTAAATATTAATTTTTAAGTAGGAATATTTTTAAAAAAAATAGTAAAATTGATTTATTAATTATTTTTCTTTGATTGAAAATATTATTTTATTATTTTCTATTTTATTTATATTTTATCAAAATATTCATTTGAAAAATATTAGCAATTCATTTTTATTTTTAAAAATAATTTATCTATAAATTTAATCCTCTAAATAATAGATTGTATTTCAATTTATATATAGCAAACATTTTATCAAAAGATTTATTAATATCCTAAACTTAAAGTTGATTTATTTGTATCAATAAATTATTTTAATGATTTTTTCTGATTAATATTGATAAAAAATAAGAATAAGACCATTAAAATATTTAAACATTTTCTTCAAAAACAACAAATGAATTATATGACTTTATTTTAATTTGTTTATTGTATTTCAATAACACTTAATGTTGAAGAAAAATTATTTATTTATTCGGAGAATTGTGATATTTCTATATGCAATAAGAATATTACTATTTAAAAATAAATAAATAATTAATTAATCAACAATTATTTTAAAACTGATTAATTTGTTAAAATTTTTTATAAAATCAGATTATAAACTAAATAATATATAAAACAAATAATTTAAAAAAAGATTTTTAATCATATCCTTTATCTTCTTCAATGTCTTCTTCAATAGCAGCATTATTTTTAGTATCAATTCCTTTCATTTTTTGATCATAGTCTTTTTGAACATCTTGAAATGCTTTAAACCATTGTGCTTTTTCAGTTTCACTAAAAGCGCTTAAAATATATTTTTCATTAGAAGAAGTTGTAATAGAAAAAACATTATGTCTACTATAAACATGATATCCTATATTTTGTTGAAAAGCACTTCCTATTATAGGAATCATTCTTGTTGGTCTTTTACTTTCTTCTTCAAACAACAATAAACCTATTGAAGTTAAAACTGCTAATTTTTCAACGAACTTACCAAAGAAATAATTTCTTTTTTTAAGTAAATATCCAACTTTAATAGCTCCATCGAAATTTAATTTTGAATTTGTTGGTATTTGACAATTCATTAATTTCCCATTTATTGTCATTATTATTGTTTCTCCTTCTTTTGGATATTTATATGATATTTTAACTTTTGGTCTAATAAATGATCTTATATAATATAATACTTCCATTCTTCTTACTGTTGCCATTAATAATCCATCTTCATGATTTTCTTTAAAAAAAAATACAATAACTGAAGTATTTTTTTTTGGTATTAATATTTGTTGAATATGCTCTGTTTTATATTCTTTTTTCTTCAAATAATTTTTTAAATCTACTAAAAATATTATTTTAGGTGTCATTACTATTATATTTTTTTCTTCTTTTTTTCCATCTACAAAATGATATATTATATCTGAAAATACTTCTTCATTTTTTGGTTTATCACCTGAAGGAAATAAGTTAAATATTCTATTATCTTTTATTACTCCACAGAAATCATAATTTATTATTTTATTTACTGATTTCTTTAAAGAATTTATTGAAGATAAACTTTCTTTAGATTTTGAATAATTACTATTATCATCTGTTTTTATTGTTTTTGATTTAAATAATAATCCCATTTTTTGATTTAATGGGGTTTTTATTGAAGAATTTTTATTATTATCATTATTTTCTATATCATCATTATTATTAATATTATTATTTTCTTTATTATTATTAAACAGATTTTGATTAAAATTAATAATTGGATTATTATTATTAAATTCATTTTTAAATTTCTGAATTGGTTTTGAATCTAGAACTTCAGTTTGAGTTCTTATTAAATGAGTATTTTTTTTTGAATTATTATTTATATTTTCATTCTTCTTTTCAAATTTTAAATCTTCTTTTTTTGTGAGAGTAAAATTGATTTTATTAATATTATTATTATTTTCTAAATCTTCTTTTTCTTCTTCATCATTAGAATTATTTCCTAATAATTCCTTTAAAGTTTTTGAATTGTCATTTACTTCATTTTGTTTTATTTCATCATAAAAATAATTCGTTTTTTCATCAAAATCATAATCACCTTTAAAATTAATTTTTTTATTTTCTTTTGTTGTATTTGGTTTTTTATTACTAAAAAAGTTTTTATTTGAAATAATAAGTTTAGTATCATTATCAAACATATCATTATATTTTTTATCGAATACTTCAATATTTGTTTCCATTTTCATATGAGAATTAATTGGTTTTTCTGTCTTTTGATTTGATATTTCTTCTATATTAAACATGTTATTATTTAAAACTGATTTAGATGATATATGATTCATATTTTCTTCTTTTAAATTACTTTTTGTAGTATTAATAGGATTATTATTTTTATTTTGAATTATTATATCATTTTGTTTATTTGTAATTTGTAATTTGTTATTATTATCTCCTTTATTTTGAATATTTTCATTTTCAATATCATTAGTAATTGATTTTTTTAAATTTGCATCTTTTGAATTTTTATTTGATTCAATATCATTTTCATTTAAATCTATTTCAGGATTAGAAATATTTATAAAATTATTTTGTTCAGAATCAGGGTTAGAAATATTTTCAATTTTATTCTCAATATCATCATCTTTTTTAATGGAAATTTTTTCTTTATTGTTAGTATTAATTAAATTAGTTTCTGTCATAAAATTCATAGTAGAAACTCTAATTTCTACATTTTCATCAAGGTTATCAACATTAACATTTGTCTCTTCCTCATTTTCATTTAAATTATCACCTGCAAAATCTAAATTATCCATATCAAATTGTCCTTCTTCTTCTTCTTCATTATTCTCATTTTCTTTTTGTTCTGAATTTTCATATTTTTCATTTTTTAAATTTTTCTTTGATGATTCTGTATTTTTTTTTGGACTTTTATATTCATTTTTTTTAGGTGATATATTTAAATTTTTATTTGTAAATTCTAATGTATTTTTTTCTGGGTTTTTACTCTCTAAAGTTATTGATTCTCCATTTTGAGATTGTAATTCAGGTTTTTTTTCTCCTTCTAAGATTAAATTATTTTCATTGTTATTTATCATAATATTCTTTTCTTCTTTAATTTCAGGTTTTTTTTCTAAATTGTTATTACTTTCTATTTCAGAATTAAATTGTATATTATTATTTGTTTGGGAATTAAATTCTAAATTATTATTATTTTGAATTTCTGATTTAAATTCATTTATATTATTTTTAAGAGTTGATTGAATTTGAATGTTTGTATTATTTTGAATTTCAGGATTAAATTGTGTTTTATTATTATTTGTTTTGGAATTAAATTCTAAATTATTATTATTTTGAATTTCTGATTTAAATTCATTTACATTGTTTTTAAGAGTTGATTGAATTTGAATGTTTGTATTATTTTGAATTTCAGGATTAAATTGTGTATTATTATTATTTGTTTTGGAATTAAATTCTAAATTATTATTATTTTGAATTTCTGATTTAAATTCAGTTATATTTTTATTATTTTGAGAGTTAATTTGAATATTATTTCCATTTTCAGGTTTAAATTCAATATTTTTGTTATTTTGTTGTGATTGAAATTCAAAATTAGTATTTTTATCAATTTCAGCTTTATATTCCGTATTATTGTTAATTTGAGATTCAATTTGAATATTATTCTTCTGTTTTTCTAATGTAAATTCATTATTATTTTTATTTTGAATTTCTGGATTAAACTCTAAATTACTATTTTGTGAATCTGTTTTTAAATCAATATTATTTTCAAAATGATTTTCTCCTTTAATTTCTAAATTATTTGTATTTTGAAACTCTGATTTAAATTCTAATTCCTTTTTATTTTGATTATTAGATTGAAATTCTAAATTATTTTCTTTTTGATTTTCTTGCTTGAATTCTGAAATATTTTGATTATTATTTAACTGAATTTCTATATTATTTTTATTTTGTATTTCTGTATTAATTTGAGATTGAATTTCCAGATTTTTTTCATTTCCAATTTGAATTTCATTATCTGTTTTATATAAAGTACTTTTTATTTCATTATTAATATTTTCAATTTTAGTTTCTGGAATAACTCCTTTTAATTTATTATTATCCATTGAACTATTATTTATATTTATTTCTGTATTATTATTAACAACATTACTATTAATATTATCATTATTACTCTTTTCTCCCATAAAAGTATTTTTTTCATTTTCAGAACTGCTATCTTTAAATATATTATTGTTATTATTTCCTTTTTTATCATTAGTATTTTCTTCTTTACAATTTTCAATATTAAATTCATTAATATTATTATTCACCTTTTTTAAATTATCATTATTTTCAACTCCAATAACATTACTATCACTTTTATCAAAATGATTAACTGCTGAACTATTTTTCATTGTACCAGTATCAGTATAATCTTCTTCATTAACTTCATTAACTTTCATTAAAGGAGTATTTGCAATAATTTTATTTTTACCTTTAATTCCACTAAATTCTTTTTTCTTATTATCATTTTTATTCTCTAATTTATTATTAGTATTATTTACTTTTTTAGTACCTTTTTGAGCTAAAACATCTTTAATATTTACAGTTTGGAAACTAGATTTTTTTTGTAATTGTTTTTTATCAATTTTTTTTGGCTCTCTCATACCAGCTAAACTTGCTCTTCCATCACTCATATTTTTTTCAATTCTATCTTTTTCATTTTTTTTTAATCTTTTTATTTCAGAATTTGCAATTGAAAGTTTTTTTTCTAAACTTCTAAAATTAATTGATAATTGATTAAATTCACTTTGTAAATTTTTAAAGCTAATTTCATTTTGTTCAAATTTTTTTTTTTCATTTTTTAAATTTTCAACTTCATCTTGTAAACTTTGATTAGAAATATCAACTTGAACTGAATAACTTAATAATTTATCATAAGACATTTGACCTAATTTTTTAGAACTTTCTTTAACTTTTTTTTCTTTAATTTCATAAGTTTCATTAGGAAAAATATTTTCACTTTCTTTTTTTTCAGTAATTTCATTCATAATATTTTGAGCAACTTGCTCTTCTAAGACTTCTTGTTCATTTTTATCTTGTTTTTTCTTTTCTGAAACCATTTGATCTAAAATTTGAACATAATCATTATATTTCTTTTTTTCTTCTTCTTTTTCAAATTTTAATCTATTAATTGTACTTGTCATTTCTAACATTTGATTTTGTAATTGATTATTTTTTACTCTTTCTAATTCAAAATTATTTAGATTTTCAAAATTTTCTTTACTTATTTCTTCTAATTCTTTTTGAATGTCTTCTTTATCTCTTTGTAATATTATATTATCATTTATTAATTTTTCCATTTCTTCTTCGATATTTAATCTTTGATTTGTTGATTCTTCTTGTAAAATTTTATTTTCTTCTTCCATTCTTTCCAATTCAGAATTTAATTTTGTTATACCTGATTTTAATAATTCTAAATTTTCTATTTTTTCTCTTTCATTCTTTTTTAATTCTTTTAATGTTTTTTCATATTCTTTTACTTGTTCTTTTAATAAATTTTGAATATTTAAAATTGGTTCTATATTCACTTCTCCGTTTAATTTAAATAAGGAAGAAGATAAATTTTCATTTGATCTTCTTATGGAGTTTTTAATATTAGTCATCAAGGATAATTTATCATTATTTATTTCTTGATTTTTAATTAAATTAATAATATAATCTAAGGGATTTGATTCAATATTATAATTATTATAATAAGGTTGATCATCATCATCTTCATCATCAGAATTTTCATTTTCTTTTATTTCATCAATTGGTTTATTAAAATTCATATAATTATTACTTCCAATTTGCTTTTCAATTGCAACTTTAGCTCTAATAAATAAATTTTCATTTATTGAAAAATCTGTTATTGTATCAACATCAATTTTCTCTTCTGTAGTAGTATCACATATTTCAACAAAATAATTTACAATTTCTTCCTTTGTTAAAGTAGTTAATCTATTATTTATTAAATTTTCAATCTCTTCTATTGAAATATGAGTAACTCCATTATTTAAATTTAGCAAATTAAATATTTTTTGAATTTGAAATAATTTTTGATCTTCTATTCTAGTGAAAATCCTTGTAATTTCTCTTCTATGATGAGGTTTCTTACTTTGATTATTAAATGCATATGACATTCTTGATATTCTACTTATTCTACTTGTTCCTGTATTATTTTCATTATTGTCATTTTCCCCTTCATCCTCATCTTGATTTAAAAAATCATGTAATCCTTTTATTGCACTTTCATAATTTATTTCATTATTATTTTGGTATTTTATTAATGATTCCCAAAACATGTCTTTTTCTTCGTCTGTTGACCAAAATTCTAATAAATTTAAAGAATCCAAAAATTGATCTAATTCATCACGAGATTTTAAAGGAGGATGATTTTCAAAAAAGATTTTAGCTAGGTTATTTAAATTTTCTTTAAATTCACTTTCTTCCATTCTTTTTTTAAATATTTTGATTTCTATTAATAATTGTAATAAATCATTTATTTTTTATAGATATTATAATTAGAATTTATTCTTTAATATAATTCAATAATTTTTTCATAAGATTTTTAAAAATTTTAATAATATAATTATTATTTGTTATTAAAATATTAAATAAATTATAACATCGTTTATTCCTTAGTAAAAATAATTAAAATGTTTGTACTATATAATTATAAATAAAATATAATTAATTTTATCCTTTTTTTTTTTAATATTTGAATTTCTGGACAATAATTGCTTTTTCCTTTTACTTCCAAATATTAATAAATCTAAATAAAATATTTATAACAATTACATCGATTTATAATAAATTACCCTTTGATATACATTATTTTATTTACTAATTATTACATATTAACATTACTTAACAAAAGAAACCACAACACTTTAAAAGATTTTTTTTCTTAATTTTTTGCATATTTACATTATTATTATTCTTTAAAATATTTGAATAATCTTCAATTACAGAATTGAAAGATTTTTTCTCTTTAAAAGATATTGTATTATTATGAGGATTTGCAATTCTATTTGGAGTTAAACTAAGTTTTAATGAATCAATACTTTCATTTGTATTAATCAAATTATTACATTCATCTTCAACGTTATATATTATATTATCTAATTCATTTAATATATCATCAATTTTTTGTAAATTTGCTTTTTCATATAATTTTTTTAAATTTGGGAAACAAAGAAATATACAAGCCATGTCTTTTTTTCCTCCATTTTCAATTACTGTTTTAAATATATTTTTAATTATGTTTTCTAAAAACAAATCATAAGATTCTTTTTGAATGATAATTGTTTTCAAAGTATTATATATTATTTTACATAAATCTTTATTTGATAAACGATTAAAGATTCCTTTATTTAATAAGATAAGAAAATCAAAATTTTTTTTAATTCTAATTTTTTGTTCTATATTTAAATAATTTACTCTTTTTGAATTATCAACGGAAAAAAAAACTTTATAACAAAATTGATTTTTATTTTTAATTTCATTTCTACAAATAGAAAATATATTATTTTGAAATTTTAATAAAAGAATATTTCTTAATATATCTTCAAAGAGATATTTAGAATTTATTAATTTATTTTTTGATAATTCTTTATATTTTGAATTTATAGATTCTTCAGAAATATTTGAATCATATAAAGAAAAAAAATTAAAGATTCCATGTTTATTATTTAAATTGATATTAATAGAAATTTTAGTTTTAGATTTTGATGAATCATTTTTATATGTAAAACCAGAAAATCCATTTATTATATTATTATCTGTGTCTCTAGAGTAAATAATAGGAATATTAGTTTGGAGATATTCATAATATTTTTTCAAAAGAATTACCTTTGATTCTATTGGAATAATTTTTTCTAAATTAATTTGTTTACTTTTTTTTGAATTTTGTTTTTGAAAATTATCAATATCAGATATTTGTGAAAATAAATGAGAAAGACTATCACCTTTTTTAATATTTGAATCATGTAATCTTTTTATATTTTCATAATAATAATTGAGTTTTAAATGATGATCAGTATTATTTCTTTTTAATGAAATTAGAGAAGGTTGTTTAGAAAATTCTTTATTTTCACAATTTTTACCTGAGTTTAAATCTGAATATGAAAATTTAGAAAATATATCTTCATTTTCATTATCAAAATTCTTATTTTTAAAAGTGATTTTATCTGTTCCAATTCTACTAATTGCTTCACTATTTGTTTTACTTTTTAAACTTACATTTAAATTATTTGAACCAACTGCTGGAATGAAAGAAGAAGTTTGATTTAAATTTTCAATTTCTCCATTTATATATTCCTCACTTAAATTTTCATTTACAATAATAGTTCTTACTGGATTCAAATCTTTTTCATCATCATTTTCATTATCATTATTTTTTTCATTTTCATTTTGACTGTTATTAGGGTTGGAATAATTTATTTCTGAATCATAATTTGAATTATAATTCATTTCTTTGGAAAAGTTCTTTGTAAGTTCTAAAAATAATTGCGTTGAAGTTGAAATTGAATGAAGGTGAGAATTTGATTCTGATTTAAAACTCTTATAAGAATTTCTTGGCATATTTAAAGTCTTATATTGATTAATTGAGTTATTTTTGATTTCTAGCATTTATTATTTTAATTACATTAATTTTATAATTTTTTTTTTTTATTATCAGAAATCTTAGCAAAAAATTAAATAAAATATACTTTTAAGAAAAAAATCAAATAATATTTTGAATATTAAAGTAAAAATCAAAATATAAGTATATTGTTTATATTAAAAGAAAAATATTTTTTATTACAGAACGATGTTTTTACCTTTCTCATAGAATCTAATTTGAAATTATTACTTCTTCTTCTATAAATAATATTAGAATCGTTCTAAAATAACAAAATCAATAATCAAGATTTTTTTATAATTTTGAATATTGGAAATTAAATATTCAAAATAGAATTTTAACCAATATCTATTCCAAATATATATTTCAATTTTTTCATATATACAATCATACCTATTTCCCACATTTTTATAAGGTATTTACTTTTTATAATATTTTTAAAATATATTTTTTTTTTTCTTTTTGATTTGAAAAAAGAAATCATTGTTTTTTCTTATTTTATATTGATTAACTAAATATTATATATGTTACCTATTTATTATTTTAATATAAATCTAAATCTCCTTCATTGTATATATTAAATCTTATTTTATAGAAAAGTTAATGTATATTGATTCCATAATTACAAGATGGTAAAAATTGAAATTCCAAATGAATTTTTCGACTAAAATTCAAATAAATAGGTAATTTTTATTTTGTTTTGATTTTATATTATTTTTAATTAAAAATATTTATTTTATTATTTAAATGTTTTTAGCTTTACCAAATGGAGAT
>JAEEGK010016387.1_pt1 | contig 16305 bp, 9 predicted proteins | sample 8958771 | NCBI WGS metagenome assembly JAEEGK01 (sample SAMN16246547, study PRJNA631951) | gut metagenome | biome: gut microbiome; feature: rumen; material: SC-attached | host: Bos | place: Iran: Karaj | collected 2018-10 | reverse complement strand
CTCTATTTATATTCCAAATCAGGACCAGCAGACAAGAGCTGCTTTTGCAATTGAAAGAAGAATTCGCCAGGATCATGAAAATAATCCAGAAATCAATGTTACAGACAGACTTCTTGCAATGAAAACTAATCCAACAAACATTGGTAAAGGACTTGAAAATCAGCTTGACCCAAAAAATCCTGAAAATGAATGGAAGGGCGTTATGTATGGAGTTGAAACTTTATATGACGAAATTCCTCAGCTAAAAACAGTTTTGTTCGTAGTTCATGTTATTACAACAGTTATTCTTATTGTAATTCTTTTGATTGTTATGGTTGGTGTTTCAAATACATACAGAATGGTTTTGTATGAAAGAATAAGAGAGATTGGAACAATGAGGGCTTTGGGAATGACAGGATCTATAACAAGAAGAGTATTTACAAATGAAGCTGTAATACTTTGTCTTATTGGAGCAGTCATAGGATTGGTTACATCAATTATTGCAATGTACGTGGTTCATATGATTCCGATTCATTCAGAGGCTCTTTCATTCTTCCTTGAAAAAGAGCATCTTACATTCAAGGTTTCTGCAATTTCAATTGTGATTCAGTATATTCTGCTTATGCTGCTTACAGCTCTTGCAGTTTGTGGCAGCGCACATAAGGCTTCAAAAATGAATCCTGCAGAAGCTTTGAGAACTATAAAATAAGGAAATGGAGGTATAAAATGAAAAAATTACTTTCTATTATAATTGGAGCTGCATTATTTTCTACAGCAGCATTTGCACAGGTTTCTAATGAGGTTTCAGAAAAGTGCTTTAAGATAATGGAAGCTACAGAAGATATTCTTGCTTATCACGGAGATTATTCTGCAACAATTTCTTTGCTTATTGAAAAACCTGGAAAACCAAAGGAATCTATTCAGTATAAAGTTTTTGAACGTACAGATGCTAAACTTATGACAATCGTTCAGCTTGCACCGGAAGCAGATAAAGGTGTTGGTTATCTTCGTAACGGAGACAACATCTGGTCTTACGACCCGATCAGCCGTAAGTTCTCACATACTTCCATGAAGGAAGCACTTGGAGATTCTGACGTTAAGCTTGATGACGTTGAGCAGAACACAAAATACTGGCGCGAAAATTATGAAGTAGTAGGATACGAAGAAGGAACTCTTGGAAAATTCCCTGTAGATATTATCACACTTAAGGCAACAACAAGCGAACCTTCTTATGCAAAAACAAAATATTACATTCGTAAGGACAAGCCTCTTACACTTAAGCAGGAAGAATTTTCGGGATCAGACCGCCTTATGCGTACAATCCTTATTCCAAAGTGGGCCGAAGTACCTGCAGGATACGTTCCAACTCAGATTCTTCTTCGCGATGAATTGAATCCTGGAGAGCAGACAACACAGGTAATTTCTGACCTTACATTCGATGCTTTGCCGGATAAGATTTTTACAAAGGCTTATCTTGAAGGTTTGAACTAAAAAGATTTCCTAGCGGAGAAATTTATGAAAAGAAAAATATTTTTAGTATTGGTTACAGCGTTGCTTTCTGCCGCAATTTTTGCACAGAGCGATGATGATTTATTTGGAGACGATTCATTTACTTCATATAAAGATGATTCTCTTTTCGCTTCTGACGATGATCTTTTTGGTTCAGACGACGATTTGTTTTCTGAAGATACAATTCAAAAGGTTTCGGATGTAAGTGCAAAATCAGATTTAAGTAAAGGCGTTATCTTTGATTCAGGATCTATTAAAGTTGGCGGAAGCTTGAATGCAGGTCTTTCTACAAATACAATTTTGTATGCACCGGATAACACAGATTTGGGAGACAATATTCATAACACAAAACTCAGTCCTGATTTGTCTGCAATGCTTTCTGTAGATGCACGTCCTACAGACAACCTTAGAATGTATACAAAGTTTGGACTTGCGTATCCGTTTGAAAATAGGGTTTATACACAGCTTCAGTTTACACCTGTTGTTTTTCAAATTATGCCTACCATACCGGGAATTAATTTGCCGCTGGCAACTTCTGCAGAATCAACAATTCTGGACTGGTTCAAGCTTAAGGAACTTTTTACAGACTTTTCAATGTATGACAGAGCCTTTTTCCGTTTTGGTATTCATACAGTTACATGGGGTGCCGGACATTTCTTCAGCCCGGTTTCTGATATGATTAACTCATCTTCAATTGATCCGGAAAATCCAGACAAGCAGGTAGACGGAAGCCTGAACCTTAGAACTCAGGTTGTATTCCCAGGTACACAGAACTGCCTTTGGTTTTATGTAGTTCCTTCAACAAACTTTGTAAACCAGACAGCAGAATCTTATGCAAGAGATACAGCACTTGCCGGAAAATATGAATTCCTTATTGAAAACTGGGAAGTAGGACTCGGCGGTTTGTGGAAGCACAACACAGCACCAAAAGGAATGCTCACATTAAGCGGAAGCTTTAAAAAGCTGAGCCTTTACGGTGAGTTTGTTTACAGCCACGGAGCAATGAGCGAATGGTTAGATAATGACGACTGGGAAGACAAAACAGGAATTTTCCAGGCAGTCGGTGGATTTATGTACATTTGGAAAGATCCGGGAATTACATTGATGGGTGAATATTACTTCAACAGTAACTACCTTGATTCTCCATACAAAAATATAATTTACGGCCACAACATTGCTGCAATGCTGAACTTCTCTGAACTTTTTGGAAACAAAGATTTTTCTGCAAGTTTGTTTGCAATGTCTAACTTGGGAAGAAAAGAATACACAAGTGAAGAACTTGAATTAATGAAGCTTTACGGAATGTCTCAGTCAGATATTGATGCAATTTCAGGTTCAACATTAAATACGTCACTTATGACATACTACAAGCCGATAAAAGAAATGACATTCGGCGTTGGCCAGACAGTTAAATTCAAGGATTTCGAAACCAATCCGACAGTTTCACTGAAGTTCACAGTAAACCTCGGCGGCGGAAAGTTCTAGAATAATTAGTAAAAATATTGAAAATTTGATAATCCTAACTATAATTAAATTTGTAGTTAGGATTTTTTTTTGTGTGTAATGCCTGTGGAAAATCAGAAAAAATATTTTAATTCAAAAAAAATGGTCTTCGGACAAAAACGAAAAGAATAAAATTAAACATGGACTTTCTTTTGAACAGATACTTCCAGTTTTTGATGATCCATTCTTTTTTGAACGTTATGATAAGGAACACTCTAGTAGTGAAGAAGACAGGTATTTTGGTATAGGCTGTATACAAGGTGTTGTAATTGTTGCAACAGCTTATACAGAAAAAACTAGAATACGTATAATTTCAGCCAGATTGGCATCGCCAAAAGAAGAGGAGATTTACAATGAGTACTGCAAAAATATTAACAGATAAAGAAATTGCCGAGCTCAAGAAACGTCCAATAGATTTTTCTGATATTCCTGAATTGACAACTGAACAGGCAAAAGAATTATATCCAAAAAACTGGCGGCCAAGAAAGCAGGCTATTTCTGCAAGAATTGATATGGATACTATAGATTGGCTAAAAGAACCAGGCGAAAAAGGTTATCTTCAAAGATTGAATGCTGTATTAAGATGGGCAAGAATGGAAGGCTGCCCAATTTCATCATTATGATATTTGGTTTTTATCTCTAATTGAATTTATGAATTATTATAAATCAACTTTAAGAAGTTATAGAGCATGTAAAATTGCGGGATTGCCACGTAATAAAAAACTTATATTTTTTATTTTCTTACTTTTTGGATTTTCTTCATTTTTATTTGCCAGTTCTTTGGATGATATTGAAAAAGATGTTCAGTGTTTGTTGAATTACGGGAATCGGCCAATTAGTTTTGGTATTGATAAATATATTAATTCTCAAGGAAATTTTCAGGATTTTGGAGTTTCGACATTTGCCGCAATAAACGGAAAAGGATTCTTTTGTTTGCTTAATGATGATGGTAAAATAATCCTGACAAGAAATGGATTTTTTCGCTGGAATGAAAATGGCTTTCTTGTAAATAGTGAAGGTTATCGAATACTCAATAAAAAATCTAATTTGAAAGAAAAAGATTACAAATTTATAACTATTGAAGATTTTGAAAAAATAAACAAAAAATCAAAGAAGACAACTTCTCTTGCAGATCAATATAAAAATGATATTGAGGCTTCGCCTTATTTGATTGCAGTTCCTTTGGACAATCCAGAAATAATTGATAATGAATATTTGATTTGTGATGAAATTCAAAGTCAACCTGCGAAAATTATTTATGGTGCACGCGAATATAATTCTACTCAGCTAAGTGAACTTTATGATTTATGCTGCAGAACTTTTGATGAGTGTAACGGTGAAGAATTTGCAGATCAGAAAAAAAGAATTGTTGCAAAATTCGAAGTCGTCATCAGTTATTTTCTTAATAATTTATATGCGGAAGAAAAATATAAAAATGAACTTGAAATGATGCTTTATTCATTGAAGGAAAGAATTTAATTCCCAGTTCCAATGTTTATATGAATACCCCCGGATAGGGATAGTAGCGGCGCCGAAGGCGTTCGGGAGCGAAGCGGACGAATGGAGCGCGGTTAGCGCGGAACCGCGAATAGCCCGACCTACCGAACGGTAGGGATCCGCCGGATAAAAAATAAACTGTTTGCTTTGTTTTTTTTTATCGATTATAATTCCACTGATATGGAAAATGTTTTTGTTTCTTTGGATTTGGATATTCTTGCTGATGACATGATTTTGAAAATTATGGAGGAATGGAAAAATCCTTTTGAGCCGCCTGCCGTGATTTTTTCTGACGTAAAAACTGAACAGTGGTTTCGGCTTCGATTTCTTAATAATCCGGAATCAGGTAAAACGGTTTTGATGAATCTTGAAGCATTAAGGCTTCAGCCTTTTCTTTTTGAGCTGCTTTTGCCCGGTAAAGAAATCCTTTTTGAAAAATACAGCATTCATTCCATTGAAAAACTTTCTGTTGAGCTGCTTCGCGATGTGATTATTCAAAAGCTTACTGATAAGCTTGATGACAATACTTTTTATTTTGAATCGTTGAATGCGCCGCAGGTTACTGACTACATTAAAAAATCTGAAATTAATCCTGTGTGCCTTTATGATTTTGCGCAGGAAATTGCAACCTTGTTTTTGGATTACGAAGATACACGTTCAAATAGTCTTCAGCCGCTTTTGGAAAGTTGCGCCTGGCAGAAAAAACTTTACGACGATATTTTTAATTCATCGGGGCAGGCAGAAAATTCTAAAAAAAACTTTTCTGGAATTGTGATAAATCAAACGGCTTATCTGAGCCTTTACCAGCTTTACGAGCTTAATAAAAAATTGAACGGCGGAAAGTTGAATTTTAACTGGAAGGAAAATCGTGCGGTTTATGTTTTTGGTTTTTCCGGCATGGGAGAAATTTACCGTTCGATTCTTCAGGAATTTTCAAAGGCTTTTAAGCTGACTGTTTATCTTCAGACCTCTTCAGAAATTAAAGATTCTGATTTTGCAAAATTCAAGACTTCTGATGGAAAAGCATTTTCTTCGGAATGTAAAAATCTTTTTACTGACTGGGCATCGTACGGAACTGAACATTTTGAATTATGGAAAAAGAATGCGGCAAATCAAAATCCGGAAATTTCTTTGAATGCGGCGCCGGAAGAAAACTGCGTTGTTTCTCTTTCTTCGGCTCCGAACCAGTTACGCGAAATTGAAAATCTTCATTCGCAGATTTGTGAACTTTTAAAATCGGGAAGGGCGCGTGTCTGTGATATTCTTGTTCTTGCGCAGAATATTCAGAGCTATAAAGTTGCAATTGAACAGGTTTTTGAACAGAACAATGCAAATCAAAAATCAGAAAATTCAAAAGAAGAAAATCAGTTTCCGTATATTCCGACTTTAATTTCGGATTATGATTCTGAATCTTCTTTTACGACAACGGCTCTTATTACGCTTTTTGGAATTCTTCAGAAAAAATATTTATGTCGTTCTGATATTTTTTCTTTGCTCAGAAATCCGCTTGTTCAGTTTGTGCGTGGATTTACAAATGAAATGGTTAGTGCGTGGGCTGAGTGGGTAGATAAATTAAATGCGTACCGTGATCACGGAATTGATAAGGACAGAATTTATGACTGGCAGAAGCTTAAAAATCGTCTTATGCTTTCGCGTCTTACTGAAGATTTGATTATTGCCGAAGCTGAAAAAATTCTTCCTTATGAAAATATCGAAACTCAAAATGATTATTCACTTTATAAATTTATAGAAGCAATCGATGAACTTGAAGAATGGATGACGCTTTCTGCAAAGCAAAAATTTAATTTACAGGATATTGAATTCATTTATGAATTTTTGATGAAGTGGCTTAATCTTTCAAATGAAATTCCTCCAAAGTTTTTTTCTGAAAATTTTATTTTCCAGAATGTTATTGAAGAAATTGAACGCCAGAAGATGACTTCCAAAAATGACGTTTATTCAACAATTTTTGCAAACAGTCTTTTTGATAGGGCAAAAGGAGTTTCGCTTCACAGTGCAAATATTTTTTCTCAGGGAATTACTTTTGCAAAATTTGCGCCTAACAGAATTCTTTCTGCAGATTACGTTTTCTTTCTTGGAATGGATTCATCATTTCCCGGAACCGACAGTGAAAATGTTCTTGATTTACGAAGCTCTCATTTTGGTCATGAACGTCAAAAAGGCGATGAAAAGAATTCTCTTAAAAACCGCAATGCATTTTTGTGTCAGATGTTTGCGGCAAGAAAAGGTCTGTTCATAAGTTACGTAAATAAAAATCTTAAAAAGGATCAGGATTTTTATCCTTCATCCGTTGTGCTTGAACTTTTTGGAACTGTTTACAAAGGCGCTGAATTTGAAAAGCGTATTTTTGAAAATAAAATTTCGATTGATGAAAGCCGTCCTTGGAATGAACTTTTTACCAAGCGTGAATTCCGAAATAAAATAAATTATGAATTAATGCGAAATTCTTCGGTAAATGAAGAAGAGGAAAATTTTACTCAGCAGAGCGAAATGAATATTCAGAATGCTTTGCCTGATCGTGTCCGATTTGCAGCAATAAAAAAATACCTTGAAGAACCGTATAAATATTATATCGAAAATATTTTTGATAAATCAGAAGACGATTCAGTTACCGAGCTCCAGCAGTTTGAGCCTTTGACTTTTAATAATCTTACCGAAAGTGTAATTCAAAAGGAATATCTGAATCTGCTTTTAAAAACTGATGAAAGCGAAATTGAAGATATTTGTTTTGATCTTGATTTTAAGGAAAACTTGAAGCTGCAGAATGTTCTTCCGGTTTCTTTTTTTGGTGAAAAAGCACTTGCAGATATCCGTACAAAAGCCGAAGCATTTTATGAGCAATTCAAAATAATTTTTGGAGATCTTTCGCTTGTAGTAAATGAAATGGCTGTAAATATCGTAATTACTCAGCCGCAAAAAAAACAGTGGGAGCTTTCCGGAAAACTTGTTTCTTTTAATAAAGATTTTTATACAACTAAAAATCTTACTGCAGTTGAAATTTCAAAGCAGAAGAAATTTTTGAATTGTTATATTTCGTCTCTGGCTCTTATTGCTTCTCTTCCGGAATCTGATGTATCTGAATACACGGTTAATTTAGTTGAGCTTAGTTATGACGATTCCAAAAAAGAAAAAATGATTATGGAAACGCAGACTATTACGCTCAGCAGAAAAGAAAGTATTTTTATTTTGCAGAATATTTATAATTCCATGTTTGTTGAAAATTTTTACAAATGTGTTCCGTTTTCTGAATTTAATAACGAGCATAAAACTTTAACTTCGTTAACAAATAAGCTTGAATCAATTTTTGGAGGAGAATGGGCTTATTTTGCAAAGAAAAAATTATTTGATCTTGAACATGATCTTGGTTATACGGCAGAAAATTTTTCTGAAGAATGGATGCAGGCAGTCTCTCATCAGAAAATGCTGATTAAATATTTGAATGACGTAGAATAGAGGAATGTGAGTTTTATGGCTGAAGAAGAAAAAATGGAAGTTCAGGAATTTAATTACGAAACATACAATCCTCAGGAAAAAGATTCTATGTTTATTGAGGCATCTGCCGGAACAGGAAAAACCTTTACAATTCAAAAGATTGTTAGAAAGCTTGTTGAAAACGGAACACCTCTCGAAAAAATACTTATTGTAACTTATACCGAAAAAGCAGTCGGCGAATTAAAGGATAGAATCCGAAGTGAACTTTCTGACCTTAAAAATATAAAGCTTGATGTTGATAATGCTCCGATTTTTACCATCCATTCATTCTGTCAGAAAACGCTGAGCGAATTTTATTTTACGGCAAAGCAGCCTTCGAATCTTGAATTAATAAACGAAAACAAAATTTCGGAATTTATTGACTGCTGGATTCGTGATGTTTTCAGTACTCAGGAGGATTTTAAAAAGTTATTCTGCTCTGCCGAAAAGCCTGCTTCGTTAATTGAAAGCATAAAAAAACATTTCGAAGCCGGCGTTGATAAATATTATTTGGATTTAAATGGAAATGAAATTCCTTCAATCATTTCTTTAAATACTGAACAGAATATTAAAAAAGAAAATCTGCTTGAAAAATTTTTTACTGCGCATTTACAGGAGCTTTACGTTGCGTGGCAAAAACAGAAATCAGAAAATAAGCAGCAGTCTTTTAACGACATGATCAGAAATGTCCGGGAAGCAGTTTGTGAACCAAATTCTCAATTAAGAAAAAAACTTAAGGAAAAATATTCCTATGCGATTATTGATGAGTTTCAGGATACTAATCAAAAACAGTGGGATATTTTCAGTTCAATTTTTCTTGAAAAGAAGGATGAAAAAAATAAAGATCCGCATGTTCTGATTGTTGTAGGAGATCCAAAGCAGTCGATTTATGCTTTCCAGGGTGCCGACGTAAATGTTTACCAGAAGGCAATTAATCAGATAAAAGAAAACGGCGGAAAAGAATATTCATTAAAAACTAACAGACGCTCTTCCGTTCTTATGGTCGAAGCCTGCAATGAGCTTTTTAAGACAAAGGGCGCTGTAAACTTTTTTGATCCTGCTTCAGAAATTTTATTTAATGCTTCGAACCCGTGGGGCAAAATTAAAAATGCTTTATATAACGGAAAAGAAATTGAACCGCTTTTGATTGCAGGAAACAGAAGCCAATCCGATTCAAAAAATGAAGCTGCAGCAGGCGAAGTTACGGATGAAGTGTTTGCTAAAATTGCAGTAAACAAAATTGTAGATTTATGTTCGTTTAATAATGATGGAAAAACAAAGCTTCAGGTTTGGGATAAGAATTTAAATGCTTACAGAAATTTGCGTTTTAAGGATATTGCAATTCTTTCAAAGGTAAAAAGCGAATCTACCGCAATAGAAAAAGAATTAAAAAAATCTGGAATTCCTACTTCACGATATAAGGACCAGAATCTTTTTGCAGGAAAAGAATGTGCACATTGGGTTGCACTTTTAAACGCAATCGATGCACCGGACTTTACCGGCAGTAAACGAAAACTTTTGAGCGAAGTTTTATTCACTCAGTTTTTCAATATACCATTGAGTCAGGTTACAAACGAAGACTTTGATACTCCGCTTTGTGAACAGCGCCAGAAAATAATTATGTGGCAGCAGATTGCACAAAAGCGTCAGTGGGCAAAACTTCTGGAATCGATTTTTGAAGAATCAGAAATTGAAGGAAATCTTTCCAGCCTGAACAGATTGTCTTCGCTTTCAAAATACCGCCAGATTGGAAATTACATTGTTGAATACCTTTATAAAAACGAATGCTCACTTGAAGAAGCTTCAAAGCATTTGCTCCGTCTTTCTAATAAAAATGAAGAATCGGAAGAAGAAGCTAACATTGTAGAAAAATCAACTGATTTAGACTGCGTTCAGATAATGACAATTCACGCTTCAAAAGGCCTTGAGTTTCCTGTTGTAATTTGTGTAGGCGGTTATAACGGCCGGAATAATATGGGACCGCATGTTTATGTTTATCATAATTCGTCGCGCCAGTCTGAACTGTCGTTTGTTGATTTAATCGGAAAAAATCAAAAAAACTCGGAAGAAGATTTTGAATTCCAGAGAGTTTTCTATGTTGCTTACACTCGTGCTTCTTCGCTTATGCTTCTTCCATATTACAAACCGAAAACAACAACAAAACCTGTAGATTTTATAAGAAATAATATTTTTGAATTAATGAATAATCCAGCAAATTCAAAATATTTTAAACAGATTGGAACTGCAAAAGATATTGAAAAATTAAAAACAGGTGAAGAACTTGAAGCAGAAGTAAAAGAAATTTTGAATCAGAATCTTGCAGAACAAAAAAATGATTCTCAAAACAGTGAAATTCAAAATTCAGAAATATTGCAGCAAAAGCAGCTGGAAGAAAATTTGCAGCTGGCAGAAAAGATTCCTTCGATGCTTTTGTACAGGCATTCGTATTCCTCGTTGTCGCATAATATAAAAGACAATGATCTTACCGGCGACGCTTCTGAGCGGCTTGATGCAGAAGGCGAAACTTTAAAAACTGTTTCGCTTAGTGAATATGATAAATCAGAAAATCCTGTAAAAATGAATTACGACAAAAATGCTGAGCCGGATTTTTTTGCAGAAGATTATCCGAAAGGCGCAAAACTTGGAACGGCTCTTCATGAAGTTCTGGAAAAAGCAGATTTTGTTTTTGCCGGAAAATTTAAGGATTATAAAGCTGCAGCAGAAAATTTTCAGATTGCAGATTTAATCAATAAGTGTTTTGCAAATCAGTCGTTTATGCTCGATGAAAATGATTCAAAAAAATGGCGTGAACAGACGGCTTGCTTTTTATGGAATACGCTTAATGCAAAACTTCCGGAAATTACAGGAAGCTTGAAGTCAGAGAATTTATTCAGCCTTTCGGAACTTGGCCGGGACAGCCGGCTTTCAGAAGTTCAGTTTAATATGAATCCGGTTCCGGATAAAATCCTGCGGAATTACTGCATGGGATTTGTTGACTTGATTTTTAAACGCATGGATGATAATCAAAATGAAGTTTATTCAATTGTCGACTGGAAAAGTGATACATTCCTTCCTTCGGAATTTTCTGATGAAGATAAATTAAAAAATCACACGGATAATAAATATTCAATTCAAAGAGTTTTATATTCGTACTGCCTTATAAAATGGCTCAAGATTTTTTATAACGAAAGCGAAGAAGAAATTTTCAATAATCACTTTGGCGGAATTTATTATGTTTACGTGCGCGGCTGTAAAAATGGAACTTCAAATGGAGTTTATGCGCGTACATGGAAAAATTATTTTGAGCTGGAAAACAGTTTTAAAAATATCTGCAGCAAATTAATGGTGTTATAAAATATGAACGAAACTTATGATTTTTATGAAGAATTAGATTCTCTGAACGGAATAAGCCGCACATGGGTTAAAGTGATTTCTGTTTTGCAGTCTCTTCAAAAGGATTTGTCAGAAAACATCCGTGATTTTTTTTACATGTATTTTTCTCTTTTGGACGACGGGAATATCTGCGTTAATCTTGATGATGATTTTGAAAAGGAAGATTCACTTTATAAACGCTGGATGAACAAATGGGAAGGCCTTTTAAAATCTTCATTAAAATTTTCAGAAGAAGAAATTGAAAAAAAAGTTTCCGATGACTCTGAACGTTTTGCTCTGGAAATTAAAGCGGCGCTTGAAGAAATAAAAAACGGAAAGCTTAAAAATCTTATTCAGGAATACAAAAATGGTGATTATACAAAGCCTTTTGTAATTGATGAAAACTGGATTTTTTCTTCAAAGTATCACAAGGCAAAAATTGTAATAGAAAACCGCATTAATAAAATTATGAAAAAGTCGGGAGTTTCGGTTGCGGTTTCTGAACCGGAGAACTTAAGAAAATATTTTGCAGAAATTACACAGGTTAATGGTTCAAAACCGATTTTGCTGAAAGATGAACAGCTGAATGCAATTACGCGCGGACAGAATGAAAATCTTATTATTACCGGCGGTCCTGGAACCGGAAAGACAACTGTTGTATGTTATCTATTGTGGGAGCTTTTAAAAAATCCAGAATATCAGAATCATAAGCTTTATCTTGCGGCACCAAGCGGAAAGGCAAGCGACCGTTTAAAAGAAAGTATCTGCCATACTCTTGAAAGTTTGAATCAAAAGGTTCGTGAAGAAAATATAAATGTTTACAAAAAACTGAATACAGTTCAGAGTTCAACAATTCATACGCTTTTGAATTATAATCCGGGCGACAATAATTTTTCTTACAATGAAGAAAATCAGTTTGATGTTAATTCAATTTTTGTAATTGATGAAGCAAGTATGATTGATATAATTTTGTTCAGCCGCTTACTTAATGCAATTCCGGAAGGCGCAAGGGTATTTATTCTTGGCGATAAAAATCAGCTTCCGTCTGTACAGGCCGGCGCTGTTCTTGGCGAACTTCTTGCAAATAAAACCGATTGTGTTGTTGAATTAAAGGAATCTAACCGCTTTAATGATGATTCTGCAATCGGCCGGTTAAAAGATGCATTGCAGTCAGATGAACCTCTTAACGAAGACCTTGCGAATTTTTGTAAGCTGGAAGACTGGATTGCAGAAAAAACTGGCGGCGCACCGGAGAAAAAAATCAGCAGCAATGAAAAACTTTTTTCACCACCGCAGACTGATTCTCCGGAAGAAAAAAAAGTTTTTCCTGTTACAACATTTACTTTAAAGAAACAGGATTATCATTACAAAAAAAATCAGATTCAAAAACTTATTGATTTATGGAGTCAGGAATTTTATGAAGAGCTTTCTTCAAGCGAAAGCATTGTTAATGGAATTCCTGTAAATTCCGATTTCAATAATTTAATTTCTTCGCTCGATGTTTTATGGGAAAATACTCTGCGTGCAAGAATTCTTTGTGCCGAACGAAACGGAATCCGCGGTGTTGAAGAAATCAATAATCACATCATCGAAAAAATTGTAAAGAATAATCAGCTTACGATTCAGGGCGAAGAATATTTTAATGGCGAACTTGTAATGCTCACAAGAAATCAGTCAATGTTTAATTTATATAACGGCGACAGCGGAATTGTAGTCAGTTTAAAATCAGAAGATGAAAATTCTAAAAATGCTTCCGGCTTAAAATATTTAATGGTAAAAAAAGAAACAAAAGAGAGTAGTGCAGAAGAACATAAAAATGTAAAAAATACGCAGACAGGAATCATTCAGATAGGAAGCTATATTTTTTATCCGCTGTATCTTTTGCCAAAAGAAACTCTTGAACCTTCTTATGCTATTACAATTCATAAGTCTCAGGGGTCAGGCTATAAATCAATTCTGGTTTTTATTCCGGAACAGGCCGGACATCCGCTTTTAAACAGACAGATTATTTATACGGCAATTACAAGAACAGAAGGGTCAACATTTATTTTTGCAGATTACGCTACTCTGGAAACTGCAAGAAAAACTGTAATTCAACGCGATACAAGGATTTTATTTAAAGCGTAATTTACCACCTGCCGTTAATGCAGAAAGCCGATTTGCGATTTGCCCTGAGCTGTACAAAACAGCCGCATTCACTGCAGGTCATTTCTCCAATCAGTTTGGAGCAGGCCTTGCAGGCTTCCAGCCTTTTTTTGTAAACCTCAGGAGAAACCGTATCTTCTGTAAGCTGCTGATTTAAAGCCATTTCTTCCAGAAGCTCTGGAGTCATATCAAGAGAAGAAAGATGTTTTTTATTTTCACATTCAGGGCAAAGTTTCATATATGTTCAGCGGCAATTCAGCCGGTAAAAAATCAGCGGCGCTTCTTAAAAAAATAAGCGCCGCCGCAGAAGTAATTTACGAATTGCAGAAAAACTATAGTTTCATTTCTACAGTTACAACACTCATTGCAGGAACTTTAATCTGCACTTCATTGCTGCCGCAAATCTTTACATTTATTTTTTCTTCCTTAATGATTTCCGGTTTAGAGAAAGTATTGCAGGCTGTCATTCTTTTTGAAGTAAGAATTGTTCCTTTTGCTTCTTTAATTTTTCCTTTATTATTTGCAAGATTTATGCTGATCTGTTTTTCACCTTTGAGCTCTGCATTTGTAAATGTTACGGTGTATACATTCTTTTTATGCGAAGCCGAAGCAGAAACTGCTGGGACTCTTGCATCTTCCGGACCAACCTGATTTGTTGCAACTGAACTTGCAAGAAGATCTGCATCCATATGATTTTTATACATATGGAAAACATACCAGGTTGGAGTTTTTACCATTTTGTTACCTTCTGTAAGAACAGGCGACTGAAGTACATTTACGGCCTGTGCAATATTTGCACATCTTACGCGGTCAGAATGATTATTGAAAATATTCAATGTAAGGCCGGCAACAAGAGCATCGCGGATTGTACATTGCTGATAGAGGAAGCCCGGATTTGTATCAGGTTCAACAGCATGCCACATTCCCCATTCATCAACAATAAGGGCAACACGTTTTTCGCTGTCATACTTACTCATAATTTCATCATGGCGGCGAACAAGAGTTTCCATAAAGCCTGCATTCTTTAATGCAAGGAACCATTCATTTTCACCAAAGTCTGTAGCAGTAGTTCGGTTATCCCAGTTTGGAACAACAGTATAATGATGAAGTGAAAGTCCATCCATTAAGTTACTGCATTCACGCATTAAAACTTCCGTCCAGTTCCAGTCGCTTGAGTTAGCACCACATGCTATTTTGAATATTTTATTTTTGCCGTACTGGCGAACGTAAGTCTGATAATTTCTATAAAGGTTTGCGTAATGTTCAGGCTTCATGTTACCGCCGCAACCCCAGTTTTCGTTTCCAACTCCAAACATATCAAGCTTCCATGGCTTTTTATGTCCGTTTTCTTCGCGCAAGCGGCTCATCGGCGATTCGCCGTCAAAGGTAATATATTCAACCCATTCAGACATTTCCTGAACAGTTCCGCTTCCTACGTTTCCATTAATATATGGTTTGCAGCCTAAAACTTCGCAAAGACCTAAGAATTCATGTGTTCCAAAAGAATTGTCTTCTACAACTCCGCCCCAGTGAGTATTTATCATTTTCTTTCGGGTTTCATATGGACCAATTCCGTCCTTCCAGTGATATTCATCTGCAAAACAGCCGCCCGGCCATCTTAAATTTGGAATATCAATTTCGCGGAAAGCTTCTACTACATCTTTTCTGTATCCGTTTATGTTTGGTATGTCAGAGTCTTTTCCAACCCAAAAGCCACCATATATACAGCGTCCTAAATGTTCAGAAAAATGGCCATAAATATCTTTACTGATTTTGCTTAAATCCTTGTCGCAGGAAACTACAATTGAATCCATAAAAACTCCGTTTCAGACACCTTTTTGGCGGTGCTTTTTTGTGATAATATGTGATAAAATAGTAAAACAATATAGTTAAACGTTTAACTAAAGCCTTGGATTTAATATAGCATTGAAAAACTGATTGTGCAAGGAAAAAATATAAGATATTTTACTGATGACAAATTCCATAAAAGTGTATTAAAATATTTATTATTCTAGTATACTAGGTTGTAGGAGTATATAAATTATGAACGAAATCTTGAAGCAGATTGGCCTTACGGGAATTGTTCCTGTTGTTGTTTTGAATAATGCTGCAGACGCTATGCCACTTGCTGAAAGTCTTATAAAAGGCGGTCTTCCTTGTGCAGAAGTTACTTTCAGAACCGATGCCGCAGAAGAAAGTATACGTACAATTGCAAAGAATTTTCCGGATATGCTCGTTGGAGCAGGAACAGTTCTTTCTGTTGAACAGGTTAAACGTGCAGTAGGAGCGGGTGCAAAGTTTATAGTAAGCCCTGGACTTAATCCAAAGGTTGTTGAATACTGCATTAAAAAAGGCTATCCGGTTACACCGGGCATTATGACTCCAACCGAACTCGAAATGGCTCTTGGACTTGGTCTTGATGTAGTAAAATTCTTCCCGGCTGAAAATGCCGGCGGCCTGAAAATGATTAAGGCAATGAGCGCTCCATATACAATGATGAAGTTTATGCCGACCGGCGGAATTAATTCAACAAACGTTCGCGATTATCTTGCGTGCGATAAAATTTTAGCATGCGGCGGTAGCTGGATGGTAAAAGGCGATTTGATTAATTCCGGTAACTTTTCAGAAATCGAAAATCTGACCCGCGAGGCTGCAGCAATTGTAAAAGAGATTAGAGGATAGATAAAGGTTCTAGGGTAGGAGGGGAAAGCCTTCCCCTCGCTCGCACTTCGTTGCTCGCTACCCCTTCTAGCGGGGAGTACCCCGCAACGCCCCCTAAAACCTAATAAATGAAATAGGAGATTAAAT
>JAEEGK010016386.1_pt1 | contig 16305 bp, 16 predicted proteins | sample 8958771 | NCBI WGS metagenome assembly JAEEGK01 (sample SAMN16246547, study PRJNA631951) | gut metagenome | biome: gut microbiome; feature: rumen; material: SC-attached | host: Bos | place: Iran: Karaj | collected 2018-10 | reverse complement strand
TTTAATCAGGCAAAACTTGTGCGCTATAAAAACACCAAAGAAGATGTTCGTGTTCAGGCAGAACAGATTGAACAGTATAAAAATTCATCGGTCACTTACGGCAAGAATGTAAAATTTATGACCTATGATGATAAGCAGGAACTTGAAACAGACGGCTCCTGCGGTTATCTTTATGCAGATACTGATCTTGAACTTTATGAGCTTTATGATGGAATTAAACTTTTTAATAAAACACAGAATACAAGTTTTTATGCAGACGTGCTCAAATGGAACGGTAAAACTGAACAGCTCACCGGTGGCAGACGTGATACTGTTCGTGTAGAAAAAGAAGGAACTATAATTTACGGAACAGGCTTTTCTGCAAGCGGAGTAAGCAAGCAGTTTAGCTTTGCAGGAACTGTTTCGGGTGAAATAGAAGCAAAGGATAAAAAAGAAGGGGAGGAGGAAGAAGTTGAATAAGCGGCTTTTTACAGTTTTGATTGCTCTTATTTGTTTTGCCTCTCTTCCTCTTTTTGCAGAAAAAATTGCTTTTACTGCAGGCAATATGTCAGGCCAGGCCGGAGATTCTTCTGCAACTACAACACTTTCGGGTGGGGCATTTATTCAAACTACTTCAATAGAAATTTCGGCAGACGAGATTGAGCTTTCGGGTGATGATTACAGAATCATAAAAGCAAAGGGAAATATCTCCGGAAAAAATCTTGAAACCAAAATGGAGTTTACCTGCGACCAGATGAGCTACGACCGCGAAACAAAGGTTGCATTGCTCGAAGGTAATGTTCATCTTGTAGATCTTGATAACGATGTAAAGGCAGATGCCCAGATAATAGAATATAATCAAAATACAAATATTGCAGTGCTGCAGATTGGAATAAATCTTACGCAAAAGGATAATGTGTGTACCGGCTCTTATGCTGTCTATCAGAAAAATGAACAGATGCTGGAGCTTAGCGGTAACGCCCAGGTTAAGCAGAAGGAAGATGTTTTCCGCGCTCAGCAGATTACTTTAAACCTGGATACACAAAGCATTACTCTTTCCGGAAACGTAAAGGGTTCTGTAACGGAATCTCCAAAAGAAGAAACTAAGGTAGAAAAGGCTGAGGGTGCGGAAGAAGAAGCTGCGCCGGAAGAAGAAGCTGCATTGCAGGACGCAACGCTGAACAAAGCTGGGGAGGAAGAATAATATGGCAGAAGAAGAAACAGTTGCAGCACAGGAAGAAGCAACTCCTGTACAGGATGCCACAACTCCTCTTTTAAGGGTTTCCAGCCTGTACAAAGCCTTTGGCCGCAAAGAGGTTGTCCGCGGTGTAGATTTTTCGATGAAAACCGGAGAGGTTCTTGGGCTTCTTGGTCCAAACGGTGCCGGTAAAACTACAACCTTTTATATGGTAGTTGGTTTTTATAAGCCTACAGCCGGCGAAGTTTTCTTAAATGATCAGTGTATTACACGTCTTCCAATGTATAAGCGTGCCCGCCTTGGCATTTCGTACCTTCCTCAGGAGCCGTCGGTTTTCCGTAAATTTACTGTAGAAGAAAATATCTGGTCGGTTTTGGAAACAAGACGGGATCTTACCTATAAACAGAAAAAGCAGTATCTGGATAATTTAATAGAAGAATTTTCTATTGGCAGAATCCGTTATCAAAAAGCGTATACTCTTTCGGGTGGAGAACGCCGCCGTACCGAAATTGCACGTTCCCTTGCCATTGAACCAAAATTCCTTTTGCTGGACGAGCCTTTTGCGGGAATTGACCCTATTGCCGTTGCAGATATCAAAAACGTAATCAAGCTGCTTGCTAAAAGGGGAATTGGAATTCTTATTACCGATCACAACGTACGTGATACTCTTGAAATTACAGACCGTGCCATCATCATTAATACCGGAACAATTATGCTGCAGGGAACCAAAGAAGAAATCCTTGCCAGTGAGTTGGCCCGCGAAATTTACCTTGGCAAGAACTTTAGTATGTAAGCCCCAAATTATGATTTTGCATTTGTTTTTTTAATCTATGTGATGTATAATTAAGTACTATGCTTGAAGTACTTAATGATAGTGATTATGAACAGTTCCGCAAGGTAATTTATGACGAATGTGGAATTACTTTCTCTACAACCAACAGGTCTATCCTTGATAGCCGTATTAAGGAACTGCTCAGAAAAAAGAATCTTGAAACTCCACAAGAGTATCTTGCTTTGGTTTTAAAGAATCCGGATGAAATGAAGCTGATGCTCGATTCTGTAACTACTAATCTTACACGCTTCTTTAGAAATCAGCCTCATTTTGATGCTTTTACAAACTATGTAATTCCTGCAGTTATTGAAAACAAAAAGAAAGGCATGGATAGAACCATTCGTGTATGGAGTGCCGGTTGTTCTACTGGAGAAGAACCATATACAATTGCAATGATTCTAAAAGAAATTGTACCCGCAGGTTTTGATTTTAAGATTACTGCTTCTGATATTTCCCTCAAATCTCTTATGGTTGGTCAGCAGGGCTTTTATGCAGATTCAAAGATAGACGGTATTCCAGCCGATTATCTTGCAAAATATTTTACAAAGGTCGAAGGCGGCTATCAGGTAAAAAAAGAATTACAGGATACAATCCACTTTGACTACCATAACTTAAAGAACGATTCGGGTGCCCGTAATCTTGATGTCGTTTTTTGCAGAAATGTACTCATTTACTTTGATGAACCGGCCCAGCTTACTGTAATCAACAGATTCTGGGACGCAATGGCTCCTCAGTCTTATCTGTTCATAGGACATTCGGAGTCTTTGTTTGGTATGAAGACACAGTTTGAATTCTTAAAAACAGACTGGGCATGTCTTTATAAGAAAAACCGTTAGTCAAAAATAAAAGGGAAGTTATTTGCCATGGATAAAATTTCAGTTTTAATTTGTGATGATTCTGCGTTGATGCGCAATTTAATCGGGAGAATTATTGCAGAGTATGATGGGCTTGAGGTTGTAGCTAAAGCTGAAAATGGTCAAGACCTTCTGGATAAGATTCCAGTTTACAAGCCGGACGTAATCCTCCTTGATATTGAAATGCCTGTAATGACGGGTGTTCAGTTCCTCGAAAAACGAAAGCAGCTCAAAATTGATATTCCTGTTATTATTCTTTCGAGCATTGCTACCGAAGGTGCTTCTGTTACCATGCGCTGTCTTGAGCTTGGTGCTTCTGATTTTATTACCAAGCCGGGCGGATCTTCTGTATCTTTAAAAATTGGTGATGTTTCTGAAAACATCATTGAATATATTGCAAGCTACGGTGCTTCTTATGCATCCCTGCACGGAAAGCATGTACCTGATCCTGATTACTTTACTCATCAGGTTAAGCTTAAGGCTGCCGAAAAGCTTGTTGCCCAGAAAAAGGGTGATGACTTTGCCAAGAGTGCTGCAATTACTAAATCTGAATTTACAGCTCCTGCATCCTGGCTTGCTCCAAAAAACAAAGAACCGGTTGTCATTACTCCGGAAAGGGAAGGGGGCCGCATAGAAATTATTGCCATTGGTATTTCTACCGGTGGTCCAAATGCTTTGCGCGAAATGCTTCCAAAAATTTCTGCAGATTTAAAGCAGCCGATCCTTGTTGTTCAGCACATGCCTCCGGGCTTCACAACAGAATTTGCAGAAAGTCTGAATCACATCTGTCCTCTTACTGTTACCGAAGCTAAGGATGGAGAACCTGTTGTTGCAGGTCATATATACATTGCTCCAGGAAACTATCATCTGACTGTAGAAAAGCGTGCCATTGGTCCGTTTATCCGTCTTAATCAGGAGCCTCAGCGCAACGGCCACAGACCTTCTGCCGATGCTCTTTTTGAATCTGTTGCAAATGGTTATCAGAACAAGGCTCTTGGTGTAATTATGACAGGAATGGGTCGTGATGGTGCTGCTCAGCTTGCCGAAATGCGCAAAAAAGGTGCATGGACTCTTGGACAGGATCAGGCTTCAAGTATTGTATACGGAATGCCAAAGGTTGCCTGGGAGCTTGGTGGTGTTCAAAAGCAGGTTCCGCTTGCCAAACTTGCAGATGAAATAAATAAGCTTGCTAAAGAGCATTCTTAATTCTTTTATTACATTCGTCTGCGCCGTTATGGTTATTCAGTTGAGTATAAGTGTCTCTTAAATTATAAAGTGCATCTGTATAATACGGATTCAGGCACACAGCCTGTTCAAAGCTTTCGCTGGCCTGTTCGTATTTTTCCATATTAAAAAGGGCAACTCCGCTAAGATTCCAGAATGCAGGATTTTCGGGCCATTTTTCGAGTCCTTCTTTTGTATAGCCAAGCGAATCTACATAATCTTCCATCTGAATACACAGGGTAGAAAGAGTTTCCAACACATCTGCTTTTTCCGGGGCAATCTGATGTGCTTTTTCGAGTGAACTGCGTGCGCTGGAAAGGTCTCCGCTGTCTCTGTAGGTAATGCCAAGATTGTACCACAAAAGATAATTGTTTCTTTCTATGACTATTGCGCGCTTAAAGCAGGCAATGGCTTCGGTGTATTCTCCGTCAGAGGCAAGCATAATTGCGTGATTGTTCAGTTTATCTGGTCTTTCTCTCATCTGTATTTCTCCGGAATCATAGAGGTAAAAAGCTCACTGATGAGTTTGCTTTGTTCAAATTTCTGGCAGCTTTGTTCTATAAGACGCTGGCCTTCTTTTGCTGCATCGGGGATACAGGTTGTGGTATTCAAAAGATTGATGCATTCTTCTACTGCAGGCGAATCAATTCCTTCTTTTGCGGCACGGGTCATAAGGCTGCAAAGCTTTTCTTTGTCTCCGCTCTTTTTCTGAATGTGCAGCAGTATCGGAAGGGACTTTTTTCCTTCTACAATATCATCCCCGCGTTTTTTTCCGGGGTTTCCATCTGTAAGGTTTATTACATCGTCAATAATCTGAAAGCCAATTCCAATCTGGGCAGCAATTTCTCCGTATTCGGCAGCAGGCTCTACCGGCATTCCGCCTGCAATAAGTCCTGTCTGGGCTGCAAGGCTCGAAAGGGTTCCGGTTTTATTTTTTACCATTGCCTTATATTCATCTACTGTAGGAAAAACTTCTTTTTCTCTGTGCCAGTAAATATCCATTGCCTGACCAAGGTGAAGTCTTCTTAATTCGTTTGTATAAAGCTTGTAAAAGGTAAGCTGCTGCTGGGGTGTAAGACCACAGGTGTTCAGGCAAACCGGTGCTTCAAAGTAGAGCCAGCTTGCAGAGTTTAGGGCTGTATCAAGTCCATACTGAATATGTGCGGCAGGTTTTCCCCGACGTAAGTCTGCGTTATCTTCTATGTCATCATGAATAAGGCTTGCGGTATGAACAAATTCTACAAGCTGGGTGAGTGCGTATGCGGTCTGTTCAGGTACGGCTCTTGCGGCATTGGATTTGTCCATGTTTTTTGCCATCTCATAGCAGAGAATCAAAAACAAAGGCCTCCATCTTTTTCCGCCAAGATCCAGCAGATTTTTGTTTGGTTCAATGAGCTTTTGAATAAAGGTTTTGTTCTGTGTAATAGCCTCAGGCAGTTCAGAAAAAGAACTTTCTCTCCAGTCATCACTGTAGTCTGTCTGGAGTGCTTTTTTGAGATACATTTCGATCTGTTCAAGGCGTGTCTGAAATTCTTTATTCATATTTTTAAGTATAGCTAAATTTTTAAGGTTTTTAAAGGAAAAAAAGATGTTTCACGCTCATTTATATTGTTTCACATTTATTCACTTTTACACACATGTTATTCACCAGTAATCCACAACTTATCCACATCAGAAGAATAATTTGTGGATGTGGGGCTAGAATTCCAGAAAAAAAGAATAAAGATTTTAGTTTTAAACTGATTACAGAAAGGCTTGCTAAATCCTTGTAATATAAGGAATTAGCTCATATTGTAACTATATAGAGTATTTTATACTACATATTTATGTATTGAATTATGTATTTTTTTAAATAAAAAAAACTATGTTTTAATTAAAAAACATAGTTTTAACAGATTTATCCACAAGATATACACAAGGAATGTGATTAACCCAGCGATACTTCTCCGCGATCATTTATTGCAAGAATTGATTTACAGCCTGAGCAGCGGAATCTTCCTGACTTAACGGCACGAAGCTTTTTGCCACATACAGGACATTCAATTACAAGCGGGAAAACAGAAGAAGTAGTAGGGCCTCCCTGTGAGAAGAACGAAATTGCTTCCTCTGTAGAGTTTTTAATATTAAAGAACTGAGAGAATCCCAGAAGCTGGAATACTTCATATACTTTTGGCTGGATTTCAAGAAGAACGATATCTCCACCCTTTGGCTTTACCATTTTAAGAAATACTGTGAAGGAACCGATTCCGGTAGAAGATACATAATTCAATGCAGAGCAGTTGAATACAAGATTCGAAAAGCCTGCTTCTATAACCTGTGTTATTTTTTTCTGAAAGTAGGTTGAGTTATATGTGTCGATGTAGCCTGTAAGATACACTATAAGCCCATTTGGCACACCAAAGGATTTGTCGAGCTTAATCTGAAGACTGTCGTCCTTGTCGGCATCAAACCCTGGTATAACCGCATTATTAATGTCCATAATAAAATTCACCCCAACGTTTTTTTTATTTTAAAATACTACTTAATATAATACAATATATTTTGATATTCTGTCAAACTGTTTTAGCTATAAAATACATAATAATGAAATATTTTTTTTTGGCCTTCAACCTTGAATTATGCAGTTAAATACATCTATAATATAAGTAAATATTCGTTTTAAGCCGATAATATAACATATAGGATTTTGTTATTTATGAAAAAAGCGTTTAGACTGATTCTTATGTATTTTATAGTGCTCCTTGTTGGAACCGCCATAGGCATGTTTTTCTACACAATTTATCTGGCAACCCAGGGGGCTGTTGCTGGTCTGTCCTTAAGTCTTTTTAACAAATCCGATTTTATCAGAGCCTTTTTTTACGTGCTTTTATGTATTCTGGTTTTTATGTGTCCTATATTGGTTTATGTGCGCATAAGCAATAATGGTGGAATTGCTCATTTTATAACCTTCATTCTTTTGTCGGCTCTTACCTGGTGTGTATGTCTGCCATTCCTTATTCATTTTGAAGACAAGGGAATGTACGCTGTAAAAGATTCCAACAAAATGCTTACCGGCGGCTATTTCCGTCAAAGCGATGACAAGGTTTATTATTTTACTTCTGACTTTAATAAAAATCCTTTTGTAAATACAACTACAATCATAATTGATACTTCGGAAGAGGGTGAGGTAGAAGTTCAAAGAATTACTCCTTCGCAGGATTTTGAGCTTTACCGTGAGTCTGCTCCATATAAGGATGGGCTTATCAAAAAAACTATTGATGAAAAGCAGCTGCAGTATCCGCTTGTTTCTTTTGCTCTTATTAAAGACAGGGCTGTAGAAACCTTTGCAAAAACCTGGACCTTCTGGCTGGGCTTTCTTTCTTTGGGACTTGTTCTTGCAAGCCTTTACGGAGTTGCAAGTCTGTTCCGCTGGAAGCTTTTGAATACCTGCTTTGTAATGTTTGTAACCTTCCTTATTCTTGCGGCAAATACTCTTTACTTTCATCCGGCCTTTGTTTCGTTCAGACGCCAGCATATAGATACAATCCGTTTTATAAACTTTTTGGAAAAATATATTGATGCACCGTTCCTCGTAATGTGCAATGTTTTGTTCAGCCTGATTTTTATCATAATTGGAATTGTCAGGTTTGCCACCAGAAAAAAGAGAAATATGTAGGCTTGGGGAGTGGGTATGAAAAAAATCTTTACAATCCTTTCTGTTTTTTTAGGTCTTGGTTTTTTAATCTGCTTTGCTGCGGGAATGTTTTACAATGTTCCGGCCGAAGTTCCAGCCGGATCAAACTTTCTTTATAAATTCTGTGTAGGACTTTCTTATTTTGCACAGTTCCTTCCGGCTATGGCTATGACCGGTTTTGTAATTTCGCTTTCTGTATATTTTGGACACAACAGCGAAGGCAGCTACAAACGTTTTTCTCCGGCAATGGGGGAGCGCTTTAAGCTTGTTATAATTGCAGGCTTGTGCTGTACCTTCCTTATCACCCTTTCGAACGAAACTTTTCAGCTGTGGTCAAATAAAAAACGCAACGAGCTTGTAAACAAAACAAAAATCATCAAAGAATATATTGACGTTGGAAACCTTCTGCTTGATAACGGAATTAATGAAAGAGCTTTAGTTTATGCAAATGCTGCGCTCAAGCTTAATCCTAATTCAAAAGAAGCAAGAGATCTTAAAAGCCGTGCCGACATGGAAATTAACAGAATCTATACCAACGAGCTTCGCTTTGATCTTACCAAGGCAGAGCCAATTGAGCTCAAGGATGATTCCCTTATAATTGACCCGGAGCTTATTAATGATTCTTATAAGTGTCTTTTAAAGGCACGTGCCGCTTATGAAAACGAGCAGTGGTTTGACGCCCACTATTATGCAGAGCTTGGCGCAAAGCTTACCGATGTAAAAAATCCTAATATAGACGAGCTTAAAAATATTTCTTCAAAGGCCTGGAACAATATTACCCAGGTTCATAAGTCTGTAACTGGTGTTGAATACGAAATTTATGACCAGAAATATAAGGGCTATCTGGCACTCGTAAACAAAAATAATCTTGAAGCCTACTATATATTCCGCGGACTTTTGGATGCTTATCCGGAGACCCAGCGCGATTCTGATGTAAACTTTTATCTTGGAATTGCAACCGACCGAATTGAGCAGGAATGCTTTTTTGTAGATGAAACTCTTGAACTTAAGTCTTTTGAAAGCGCAAACGATGTTTATTTTGCCTACAGCCACAACAACGGCGCAAAAGAAATTGTTTACTTTAAGGGAGTTACTTCGGTTCAGTCTACAGGTCAGTCAATTCAGTATCTGCGTGATCTTACAATTGTAAGTCTTGATGCTTACGGAAACTTCCTTAGAAAACTGAATGTTCCTTATGCAAAGCTCATGCCGGTTAGCGTAAAGAATCTTACAGATCAGACTAAGGAATTGCTTTTAATTGACTCAAAAACCGATTTTGTTCCATATATATTACTAAAATCTGTTGGTCGCGATGATTCAAGCATTATGTTCGGACCTACCTATACTTATGTGGATGGAACTGTAACTACTTCTCCTGAATATCTGATTTTCCCTATGAAGTATTCAGAGTTCCTTATGCTCGAAGAAGCTCCGGCCAATCCTCAGACCGGTTCAATCATTCATCTGATTCGTTTTGCAAAGGAAGCTGCTCAATATGGCTTTGCATGGGAACTTTATGCTCAGACTCTGCTCAACAGGGTTTTGTTCCCGCTGTTTTTGCTTGCTCTGTTTATCTTCCTTGCCGGTTTTGCCTGGGATACACGGATTGGCGAAATGCAGATGTTCCGTTTTTCATGGGTGTTCGGATTTCCGTTCATCATTGTATTAAGCTACTTTGTATATAATTTTGTTTATCTTTTGTATAAGCTTATAAACTTTTTGATACTGAGTTATATAAATGGAATGGGCGCACTTGTGGTTGGTGTGATTGTTTATATTCTTATAATTGTAATTTTCTCTGTGTCATTTGCAGCAAGACGGACAAACGAATAGTGTAAGCCGGCTGCTCCGGTACTTGTCTTAAACAAAACATAGTATTAAAATATTTCTCGTATTTTTATTTTTAATCTGGGGTTTAATTATGGATTTAGAAATGCTTGATAAGGCTGTGCGCCGTGTACCTGACTTTCCCAAACCGGGAATTCTTTTTTATGATATTACAGGAGTTCTTGTAAATCCTGAAGCCCTTAAGTTTTGTATAGACCAGATGGTCCAGAAATACAAGGATGTAAAGATTGACGCTGTAGCCGGAGTAGAAAGCCGCGGCTTTATTTTTGCTGCTCCATTTGCAGAGCGTCTTGGAATCCCTTTGGTTTTAATCCGCAAAAAAGGAAAGCTGCCTGGAGAAACTTATCAGTGCAGTTATTCTCTTGAATATGGAACTGCAACGATAGAAGTTCACAAAGCCGATATCAAAAAAGGCGGACACTATCTTGTTGTAGATGATCTTATTGCAACCGGCGGCACGCTCGCAGCTGCCAAAAACCTGATTGAGCAGGGAGGCGGGGAAGTTACTGATTTCTTTGGCGTTATCGGTCTTCCCGATCTGAATTATGAAAAAGTCCTTGCTCCTTGCAAAGTAACAACTCTCATAAATTATGACGGTGAGTAGCCGACAAAAAGGAAATTATTATGATTAAATTACCATCTAAATATAAAGCAATTCTCGGAACCCGAGAAACCGAGCACGCAATTGTTGCAATTAAAGATTTTTTTCAGCTGGCATTGAGCACTGAATTAAACTTAACACGTGTTACCGCACCTCTTTTTGTAGGCGCCGGAAAAGGAATTAACGATGATCTTAACGGAGTTGAACGTCCTGTAAGCTTTCCTGTAAAGGATCTTGGCGATGCCAAAATGGAAATTGTTCAGTCGCTTGCAAAGTGGAAGCGTCTCAAAATCACTTCTCTTGGACTTGAACCTGGTTTTGGTATTTATACAGATATGAATGCACTCCGCCCGGATGAGGAACTTGATGCAATTCATTCTATTTATGTAGATCAGTGGGACTGGGAAATGGCTATTGATCCAAATGACCGTACCGTTTTCTATCTTCACGAAATTGTAAAGAAGGTTTACCGCTGCATCCAGAGAACAGAGTTCTTCCTCTATGACCGTTACCCGGCTCTTAAGCCAATCCTTCCAAAAGATATTAAGATTCTTTATGCAGACGATCTTCAGAAAAAGTATCCAAAGCTTTCTCCAAAGGAACGCGAAGATAAGGTTGCAAAGGAATATGGTGCTGTATTCATCACAGGTATTGGCGGTAAGCTTCGTGATGGAACAATCCATGACGGACGTGCCCCAGACTATGATGACTGGATTACAGAAAGTGGAGACGGACACCGTGGTTTGAACGGAGATATTCTTGTATGGAATCCTGTACTGGACAGAGCTTTTGAGCTTTCTTCTATGGGTATTCGTGTAAGCCCGGAAAGTCTTAAGGCCCAGCTCGAAGAACGCGGCTGCCCTGAACGCGCTAAGTTTGAATTCCATTCGCGTCTGCTTAAGGGTGAACTTACTCAGACTCTTGGCGGTGGAATTGGTCAGTCACGTTTGTGTATGTTCCTTTTGCGCAAGGCACATATTGGCGAAACTCAGGTTAGTGTATGGACCGACGAGATTAAAGCCGACTGCAAAAAGCGTGGAATAGAGCTTTTGTAAACTGATAATGGACAAAGAATATAAATTCACATCGGGTGAACTTGAGTCTCAGATTGCTACGCTCAATCAGAAGGGTATTACTGAATTTTCAATTCACGACCCGGCTATTGCAAAGGATAAGCGCCGCATAATAAAAATAATAAATCTTGTGGCTCAGCAGGCACCCGATGTATTTGTTTCCATATTAATAGACGCTGCCTGTCTTGACCGCGAGGTTGTGCTTGCCGCTACACAGATTTTTTGTTCTTTTGATATTCCACTTGAATGTACCAACAAAGGCGGAAAACTGTTGTTTGATAAAAAGTTTTATGCAAACAAGGCCAGACTTTTAAATGATGGGGGGCTTGTATTTGGCTTCCATTTAACTTATGCAACTGTTCCGGGCGACTCCCTCAAGCTTTTTATGGAGCGTCTTGATTTTGCAGTTCAGCAGTACCCGAATCACATAGATTTTCCTCAAACCCAGAATGAAGAAGCAGAGCCTGCATGCGTTACACAAACTTTTTCTGCTGCCGATATCCGCCATTGCCGCGACACAGCTTTTGCCTGCAGAACCTTTTATAGTGCCGGCCGCGCTGTTCCATGGTTTTTGTCGGTGCTCAAGCCCCTGCGCATTTATCCTTCCCGCTTTTTTGCAGATTTTGCTGAATGGCAGAGGGTAAATAACTGCAGCTATAAAAGCGGCTTTGTTCCCGAGTCCGAAAATCACAAGGCTCTGGAAAAAATGCAGCTGCTTTTTTTAGACCAGAAATACGAAGAAAAGCATTGTCATAATCTTATTACACTTGTTCATGATATTGTTACTCTTAATGGCGCAATGTCCCGTCTTGCCGGAGAAGGCGAAGAGTCTCAGCTTGTAACCTCTTACAATCCCGATGATTTATTTAGTGAAGAGGCTTTTGACTTAGCTGCCTTTTGCGAAAACGTCTGTATGGAAGAATCCAAGGTCAGGATTTTTGCCACAGAAGACGGTCCGGATTACGAAGTAATTTAAGAGGTAACGCAATGGAACTATCTATGAAAAACGCAATTAAACTTGGGGTAAGCGCATGTCTTATAATTTTTGCGCTTGCCAATGTAGGGTGCAGTAAAAAAGCAAAAACAAGTTCTCAAGTTAGTGCACTCAAAGAATCAAAGCTTGCAGGCAGAGGTTTTAATACTACGGCTGCAGTTGAAGATGGATTTTATGATGAAGCCTATGAAATGGAAATGGCGGAAGCCCCTGTTCTTAAAGATGCAGGAAGTGGTCCTTCTTATGAAGGTGAATACGAGCGCAAGCTTATAAAAACCGGCAATGTAAGTCTTGAAGTAAAATCCCTTAGCGATGCCGAAGCAAAAATTACAGATTGGGCAAAGGCTCTTGGCGGCTACATAACAAATGCAAATACCTGGGAATATGGTGCAAATTTTACAGTCCGTGTTCCATCTGCACGTTTTGATGATGCAATGGTGCAGGTTGGAGATTTTGGACGTGTTACAAACCGCAGCGTAAACAGTGATGATGTAAGCGACAACTATTATGATCTTCAATCCCGCCTTGAAACAAAATATGTTCTTCGCGACAAGCTTACCGGTTATTTGAGTCAAGCCAAGGATATTAAAGATCTTCTTGAAATTGAACGCCAGCTTAATTCTGTTATAGAAGATATAGAAAGTACTGAGCGCCGTTTTAAGAGACTTTCGGGACAGGTAGATTATTCAACTATTTATATAAACATGCAGTTTGAGCGCGGCAAGGATGAAAGCGGCATAATCCTTCCTGATGTAAAAGATTCCTGGAACGAGTTTGTATCTAACGTAATAGGCTTTTTCTGGAATCTGCTTAAGGTTTTGTTCTATATTGTAATTTACGGTATTCCTATTATTGCCGTAGCGGCCTTCTTCTTCTGGCTGCTTTTTGGAAAGGTAGGACTTCTGGTTAAGCTGTTTAAGAAGCTTAAGAAATAAAGAACTTTATTTATGGTCGAACGCCTTTGTTTTAATACAGCCGAAAAAATCCGTCTCGATGAATATCTTCGTAAGGTGCTGCCTGAATGTAAGGAGCTGGAAGGGAAGGAACTTTCTAATTCAAAAATAAGGCGTCTTATTGTGGCCGGTGCTGTAAGTGTGAACGCCCGAGGTGTTGTAAGACCTTCTTTTGAACTAAGGGGTAAATCAGAAGTTTGTGTTGAGCTGGATCTCCAGAAATTTTTTTACGAAAAGCAGCCCGATGATATTAGCTTTGAGGTAACGCCTTCGGCAGTGCTTTATGAGGATGATGACCTGATTTTTATAGATAAGCCCGCGTTTTTTCCTGTTGAACAGACAATAACCGGGAACCGTGCAAACCTTCATGATGCGGTTGTAGATTATTTATGGAAGCAAAATCCTGTCCTTCGTAATCCGCCTTATGCCGGAATAATGCACAGACTGGATCGTACAACAAGCGGGGTTATTGTTTTTACAAAAAACAGAACTGTAAACAAAAGTGTTTCCGAGATTTTTCAAGCTCATAAGCTTACAAAAAAATATCTTGCAGTGGTCGAAGTGTCCGGTCATGCTGAACTTGTTCCAGCCTCCAGTTTTACCATAGAAATGTTTATGGGACGGGTTTCATCAAAATCTCAGGCAGCAAAATGGGGTGAACTTTCTGAAAGCAGGGGAGGACAGTATTCAAAGACGGAATTCCGCGTGCTCAAAGAAATTACTGTAGAAAAGCTGCGTTGTGCAGTTTTGGAATGTAATTTGTTTACAGGCCGTACACATCAGATTCGTGTTCATCTTGCAAGCCGCGGTTATCCGATTCTTGGTGATACACTTTATGGCGGTAAAGAAGCTGAGCGTATTTATCTTCACGCATACGAACTGGCTTTTGAACTTAATGGAAAAGCCTATGATATAATCTGTAATAACGGGAGTTTTAGAGTTTAATGAAGAAATTTTTTGCCGGTGTTTTTAGCTGTTTTTGTGTTTTTTGCGCTTTTTGTTTTAGTGCCTGTTCGCTGGATGCAACGTATTCAGATACTGTTTTGTGTCCTTATGTTTTAAACGACAGTCTTTATGCTTTTCCTTTGTTTACCGATTCACAAAACGATGGAGAAACAATAAGCCTTCAAAAAAATGGCTGGAGCTTTATGAAAGACGGAGTAGAAAGCTCCAGAAAAAGAGGTTGTGTTCTTGCCTGGAACAGTAACTCGCAAAAGCTTATGCATATTCATTCTTCAAAAAAAGTTCTTTCTTCTGTAAAACTCCCGGCTTCCAAGGTTTATACGGGACAGAATTTTGTGCTTTCACAAACCAGCACTTTTACACAAGATAAAGGCTTTGCGTTTTCTCTTTATAAAATAGAATATTCTTCGGCAAATAAAAAAACCAAACTTAAGACTGTCTGGAACGGATATGCCGATTGTTTTGTTTCGGATTACTTTTTTACACAAAATGGAGTTTGTATTGCAGGCGGCACACAAAATAATAAAACTCTAAATGTTTTCTATATAAATGGACAGGGTATTCACAATTGCTTTACTACTGCAAAACATTCTGATTTTTTGAGGCTTGTATACTCAGGCAATTCAGAAAAAGTTTATGCATTTGTGAGCAATCAGGATAAATCTGAACGCTCTCCGGTAATTTACAGTTTTAATATGACTCAAGCGCCGGAACAGGCTGTGACAATTGATTTGAGCGGAGATTCTCTTCTTCCCGCCGATTTTGACTGCTTTTTTGGATATTCTTTCCCTGAGAGTGTCGAAGGGCCCTCAGTCAGAATAATCCTTCCAGCCAGCATAAACGGCACCATCCAATTTATCTGTTATGATAGTACTGCCGGTAAAATATCAGGTGTTGTTCCTGATGCGGTTGGGTGTGTGACTCCGCTTGCATCAAGTTCGGAAGGCACCTATTACATAGCCCGCGACCCGATGATTCAAGATTCCTGGTACGGAATTGCTCTTTTTACAGGCACGGAATGTAAAAAAATCAAAAAATTTTTCTAAATTCTGTTGACGATTCTTGCTATAAATTATTATTTTTAAAGATAAGAATAATTTTTTTGTGAGATGTGTAATGTCAGAAGAAAATATCAACGAAAAAGACGAAGAAAAGACTCAAGGTGAGCAGGCTGAACAGGCTGCACAGAATGAAGAAGCAGCTGCTGGTGACGGCCCTTCGACAGGCTCAGAGACCGCGGATGGGGCAGATGCTTCAGAGAAAGAGCTTTCTCCTGAAGAAAAAATTGCTGCTCTTGAAAAAGAGATTGCAGATCTTAAGACTCAGGCGCTTTATAAGGCTGCCGAAAACGACAACTGGCGCAAGCGCATGATGCAGCAGAAGGATGAAGCTGTAGCTTATGCAAATGCTTCTCTTTTGGGTGATTTGCTGGATAGTCTGGACAATTTTGACCGTACTCTGGATGCCGCAAAGGATGCAAAAGACGCAAAATCTATTGCAGACGGCATTAAAATGATTAACAAGTCTCTTGTTAAGATGCTGGAAGACAAATATGGTCTTGTAAGCTACGGAAAAGAAGGAGACGAGTTTAATCCTGATGAGCACGAAGCAATTGGCCGTCAGGAAGACGAAAAAGCAAAGAAAGAAACACTGGCTCAGGTATATCTCAAAGGATATAAGCTGAAGGATAAAGTAATCAGGCACGCCAAGGTAATGGTTAAGGTGCCAAAAAATTAATTTGTAAATAATATAGCGAGGTAAATAAAATGGGTAAAATTATCGGAATTGACTTGGGAACAACAAACTCTTGTGTTGCCGTAATGGAAAACGGTGAACCGGTTGTAATTCAGAATGCAGAAGGTGGAAGAACAACTCCTTCTATTGTAGGTTTCACATCTAAGGGAGACCGCATTGTTGGTGCTCCTGCTAAAAACCAGATGGTAACAAACCCTAAGAACACTGTTTATTCTGTAAAACGTCTTATTGGACACAGATTCAGTGAACTTCAGGGAGAAGCAACAAAGCTTCCATATAAAGTAGTAGATAACGGTTCAGACTGCCGTGTAGAAGTAGAAGAGGCTGGAACTTCAAAACAGTATTCACCTCAGGAAAT
>JAEEGK010016383.1_pt1 | contig 16306 bp, 8 predicted proteins | sample 8958771 | NCBI WGS metagenome assembly JAEEGK01 (sample SAMN16246547, study PRJNA631951) | gut metagenome | biome: gut microbiome; feature: rumen; material: SC-attached | host: Bos | place: Iran: Karaj | collected 2018-10 | reverse complement strand
GACCACCGCAAGCCTCAGACCCGATTCGGCACTTCGGGCGCGATGACAGCGCGGGGAATAATGAAACTTGCTCACGCCCGTCCACGGACTTGCGACGGAGCCCTGGGGTGCTTGCCAGCTTTACAGCAGCATCATTCCGGAGCTATGACGGCCTTGCCAGAGGCGGCTTATAACATCCCCATGCCGGGGCTGCGTGGCAAATACGGCGTTCTGCAAAGGAACATGACAAAGGCCCACCGCGCCAAATCGGTTTCTATGTAATGAAATCTCACCATATCGGCGCGGCGGGCCCGTCAAAGTCAGATACCACGCGCTGGAGGAACGTCCGCCAGCGCGTTCATGTGACCTTGATGAAGCCCGAAAAAGCATTCACCAAGAAAACCTTAATCGAAATGGAGGAAGAACAAATGGGATCAAATCTGTTTTCCACAATTAGAAAAAACCCCGATGGTTCCATTTCTGAAGACATGGTTCTTAATGGGAATCTCGTAACGCTCAGATTTGCCCCTGACTCTGAGCATGATCGCTCGGCGGTGGCATTACGATCTGTGAGAGATATACTGTTCCGGGAACTCGCTGAAACCGGCAAACTTGCCAAGTCGTTCAGCAACTGAGATAATGGCACAGAAAGCACCTTGAAAACCGAATATTGAAATATAACGTTCTGTGCCTACCAAACAGGAAGGAACGTGTATGAACAGTCAAGAATACTTAGGACCCAAAAACCGTGTGTATGCCCTTTACAGGGTTTCAACGCTGGGACAGGTTGAGAAAGACGATATCCCCATGCAGAAGACAAAATGCCGCGCATTTGCGGAAGAAAAAGGCTGGACGATCATCAAAGAGTTTGCGGAAAAAGGCATTTCCGGCTTCAAGGTCGCAGCGAAGGATCGGGACGCGATCCAGGAGATCCAAAAGGCCGCCGTCGCCGGGAAGTTCGACATTCTGCTGGTGTTCATGTTCGACCGGTTGGGCCGCAGAGACGATGAGACCCCGTTCGTCGTGGAATGGTTCGTCAAATGCGGCATCGAGGTCTGGAGCTGCATGGAGGGCCAGCAGCGGTTTGACAGCCATGTGGACAAGCTGATGAACTACATCCGCTATTGGCAGGCGTCCGGCGAGAGCTTGAAGACTTCCATGCGGGTCAAAACCCGCCTCAGCCAGCTCACGGGCGAGGGCTGCTATACCGGCGGCGCTTATCCCTTCGGCTACCGGATCGAGAAGCGTGGTCGGTTGAACAAGAAAGGTCAGGAGGTCTACGACCTGGTGATCGACGAAGCCGAGGCGGAGATCGTCCGTCTGATCTTCCGCAAGTACGCCGACGAGGGTTACGGAGCACAACGGCTTTGCCGCTGGCTGCACGACGAAGGGATCACTGGCCGGGACGGAAAAGGCTTTCCGAATACGACCATCAACCGCATCATCAAAAACCGTATCTACCTTGGCATTTTGAAAAACGGCGAAACGGAGACAAAACTGGATCGCCTGCAGATTATTGACGATGCCTTGTTCGCGCGCGCACAGACCGTCATGACAGGGCGTGTACGCCCGCACAACAGCATTCCGATGAACAACAAGGGCAAGACCCTTCTGGTCGGAAAAATCTACTGTGCGCACTGTGGGAACCGTCTGACGATCACGACCAGCGGACACAAGCAAAAGGACGCTGAAGGCAATGACACGTATATCACCAGGCTCCGATATCAATGCCATTATCAGGTGCGGCATCCGGGCGAGTGTGCCGGACAATCGGTTTATGTGGCAAGCCGGGTAGACGCCATCGTCGACGAGATCCTTCGTCTGAAGTTTTCGGAAATCAGAGCTACTTCCAAGGCGGAGATCCTGCAAAACCAAAGCGACCGGGACTGCAAAGCCGCCCAGCAGAGGCTGGAGCAGGCGGAGAAAAAGCTCCGGCTTCACGAAAGAGACAAAAAAGATTTTCAGGATGAGGTCCTGAAAGTGATCCGCGGGGAGAGCAAGCTCAGTATGGACTTCCTGAGTTCCGCCATCGAACAGACGGAGAAAGAGCTTGAGGACGCCAGAGACGCCGCAGAAGCCGCCCGGCAGCATCTTACGAGCATTGAGGAGCTGGCGCAGCAGCGCCGGGACGAGCTGAATGAGATCATCACCTGGGCAGATCTTTACAGCTGCGCCACCCTGGAAAGAAAAAAAATGATCGTCTCCCAGCTGATAAAGAAGGTCAGCATCGGGAGAGGATACCGGGTGTCCGTCGAATTCAACATCACCTTCGACGAATTGCAGCGGGCGATCTCAGGCGAATATGAGGAAGAAACGGGGATTTGCACCGCCGTTTTTCCGGAAATGGAGCTTCAACCCAGCGCATGATTTTGTGCTCCTGACAGCAGGATCAAAAAACAGGCACTCGGTTCGCATCCCGGAGAAAAACAGATAAAAGAATTTGCAGGATTTACACAACGGTAAACCCTGCAAATTTTGGTGGAGACAAAGGGATTCGAACCCTCGACCTTACGGATGCGAACCGTACGCTCTCCCATACGGGCCGGTTTCTAGTCACTTTATGACAGGTGAAACTGGCCCAATGCGTTATATTTCAAGGGTCTCCGGGCGTTTTTCGTCTGTGTTTTTGATATGCTCTTGAGGTGGGATAAAATGGAAATCACAATCGGCTAGGGGCGTGGCGCTCGTCCCTGCCACATGAGCTGCACCCCACCGGATGGGAACCGGGTGCCGCCGAGAATGTTTGCATCCCGGAGCACAATGTTCGCATCCCTGAATAGAATCATCAGTCTTTTTTAGCAATGTGCAATTCCCCGTGACTTCGGATTGAAGTAAGTGCAGTCCAGTGTGTCATCATTTGCGATAGTATCCACATGGTTACCCGAATACTCTACGCAATGATTTTGATGGGCCGTCGACATAGACACTCTTTGCGATTTGCTGTAATTCATAATCATTTGAGCTAACAATGTTATCTGTGGGAACATGTAAATTGATCGTTTTTTGGTTATTCGCTAATTGATCAAAACGCGATTTATCACTGATAAAGTAGTCTTGGATGGGAAGGTAATATACAAGTTCCTCATCTACAGCCACTAGGAATAAGACAAATGCCGTTGAGCTTCCAAGGCCATAATTAATTGTTTTGACATCTATTGCAAATGAGATTGATCCATCTTTTAGGAAGTGAATGTTTCTGGTCCCCTTTATCTGCCCTTCTATCTTTTTGTTCTTAAACTCGTTCTCTTCAACAAGTTCAATGGAACAATCTATTCCATGATCTGACCCTGTCAGCTCATGGAATTCCCAATTTTCTGCAGGAATCGCATAGTGAACAATCGCTCTTGCTCTCGCTCCGATTACACGAGCGGGGCAGTCTTTTGGAAGCTTCAGCATATGAGAGGGGACCGCAACCTGGGGTTGAGACTATTTCGTATAATTCTCCGCCTGAGCGCGGAACATCTCGGCATATTTACCGTTCAGGGCCATCAGCTCCTCATGGGTGCCCTGCTCGGCCACTTCCCCGCCGCTGATGAGATAGATGCGGTCCGCATCCCGGATGGTGCTGAGGCGGTGGGCGATCATGATGGTGGTGGTGTTGCTCACGTCGAACATCAGCTTGGTCATTTTGTATTCCGCCAGGGGGTCCAGGGCGCTGGAGGGCTCGTCCAGGATCATCAGGCCGAAGTCGTCCATGAGCAGCCTTGCCAGGGCAAGCTTCTGGGTCTCGCCGCCGGAGAGCATGATCCCGTCCTCCACGAACTCCCGGGAGACCGTCTTTTCCATATCGTCCAGCCGGTCCAGCCCCACGGTCCGAAGGGCCTTCCGCCGCCGTTCGTCAGAGGCCTCGGGGTTATAGTACTGCAGGTTCTCCCGCAGGGTCAGGGCATAGAGATTGGCGTCCTGGAAGGCGATACCCACCCGTTTGCGCAGCTCATGTACGTCCCATTCCCCGATGGGCTTGCCGTTATACAGGATCGCGCCGCTGTCGATGTCGTACAGCCGCAGCAGCAGCTTTGCCAGGGTGGATTTGCCCGCGCCGTTCTCCCCCACGATGCCGATCTTCTCCCCTGGCGCGATTTTCAGATTCAGGTGCTTGAGACAGAAATCCGCTTCGGGGTAGGCGAAGGACACGTCCCGCAGCTCCAGGGACAAGGGCCCTTTCGGCGGCGTTTCTCCCTTGGAGGGTTCGATGACGCTGGGGAGCTCGAAGAACTCCCGGGCCTGCTCCGCCTGCTCCGAGATCTGGGCCATACTGGAGAAGACGCTGAACAGAGTGCGCAGCTGGTTCGAAAGGGTGGAGCTGGCAGCAATGAGGGCGGCGTAGTCGCCGATGGAGCCGATCCTGCCGCTGGATATGCCCCAAATCACATAGGCGACGGTCCCCAGGGTGGTGAGCTGATTGAACAGGTTGGTGACGAGATTGATCTTCATCCGGGGGCGGACATAGCGGACCTGGATATCCTTTGTCCACTTGATGTACTTGTCCACCCAGGCCAGCACGTAGGTCCCCATGCTGCTGACCTTCATGTCGGCGGCGTACTGCCGCTCCTGGAGCATTCGTGCCCCGTAGTTGATGCCCCGGCTCTTTTCGATGGTCTCCCGGGTCGCCTGCATGTTGATCTTCACTTCCCGGATGCTGAGGAACACCTGGACGACGGAGCCTGCCAGCACGATCAGCACCACCCAGGGGCCCAGGAGGGCGATGACGGCGAACATGGCCGCGCAGGTGAGCAGGGCGCTGAGGAGCTGGATGAAGCTCTGAAAGATGTTCTGCGAGCCCGTGGAAAACTGCTGATAGGTCAGCTGGTATTTGGCGTAGTACTCCGGCTTGTCCAGGAAGCGGTAGTCCGTGACCATGGCCTGCTTCAGAATGAGCTTGGTGAATTTCAGGGCGAATTCCGTCTGCTTGATGCCGACGCCGAAGCCCATGAGGTTCGTCGCCAGCACCACCGCCAGCTGCGCCAGGATCAGAAGTCCCACATTCCAGATGATCTTTCCCGCCGGAAGCCCGCTGAGAAGTCCGTCGATGGCCACCTTGGGGGTGGCCACGGTGACCAGGGAATTCACCAGCGAGGGCAGGGCCTGGGCAAGGAGCATCAGGAGAAAAAGTCCCTTTCCCAGCTTCAGCGCGGGCCGCAGCAGGAACATGGCGTTGTCGAAGGTGCGTTTCAGCTTTTTCATGGGCGCGTCCTCCTTTCAGTGTCTATCCTATCAGCGCCGAAATTGTGAGTCAAACAACCGTTCGTTGCAATTATCCTTCCTCCGGGATCGCCTCCGCCTGCTCGCGGATGGCCCGGAACGCCGGGTCGTCCCGCAGGGGTGCAAGGTCCGGGTGGTCCAGGGCCCGCAGCAGCAGGGCGCGGCGGAGGCCGGGGTTCACGGCGGTCCCGCCCACGCGGCCCACATAGAAGGCCCGGCGGATGAGAGCTCCCGGCTTCGTCGGTTCCTTCTGCAGCTGCTCCAGCCATTTCATGGCTTTCTCCGGTTCCCCCAGTGCAAGGGCCGCCCGGGCGCCCAGCTGGCACAGGTTTCCGATATCCCGCCGGGGGCTGGCAGCCCCTCTCAGAATGCCGATCAGCTGGAAGCCGAATTCGGCGGCGTCCAGGGCTTCCTCCGCCCAGCCCAGCTTCAGCGCGGCCTCCGCGCACAGGGCAAGGTTATCCAGCAGCCGGTTTACCAGCGAAGAGCAAACGCTGGTCAGCGCATTCGCTTCCGCTTCCCACCGGCCCATGTCATGATAGATCGTCGCCAGGTTCATCCCGGTGCTTGTGAGGAAGGGCGCTGTCTTCATCCCCACCTCCATGGCCTTCTTCTCGTTTCCCGACAGGGCGTACAGCTCCATGAGCAGGTTCCGGAATTGATAACCGACGGCGTGGGCATTCTCCATCCGTTTGGCGCGGGACTCGGCATAACGAAGCGTCTCCTCCCGCACCTCCGCGGCATGTTCGGGTTGATAGAGCAGGCTATCCGGGCAGCAGAGCAGATAGCCCGCATAGACATAGCAGAAGATGTTGCCGTCGAAGCCTTCGTATTCCTTGATCTTCTCCCGCATTTCCTGCCAGGTCTCCCAGGCCTTTTCCGGGTCCGCGCCCTGGTCGAAGGTGGGGAAGTCGTTTCTTTGTTCCTCCATGCCGAAGAGCTCGTCCGTGGTGACGCCCAGGGTCCGGGCCAGCTGGGGGACCTGGGATATGTCCGGCAGGCTCTGCCCCGTCTCCCACTTGCTCACCGCCTGGCCGCTTACGCCGAGGCGCGCCGCCAGCTCCTCCTGGGTCCAGTCCCGTTCCATGCGCAGGCGGCGGATGACGCTGCCCATGTTCTGCTGTTCATTCATGGGGGATGCCCTCCTTTCTCTTTGGCCCCAGCGTACCACAGAGGCCGGTTGTACGCAATAGAGACAACCGGCAGTTGGTTTCAACTGCCGGTTGGATCGGAAGGTAAAAACCCGTCCTGCGGGCGGCCCCTCACCCGGCGCTTCGCGCCGCCTTCCCCCAGGTGCAATGTCGCTAGCTTAAGCGCCAAGCCTCCCTTCACCGTCATCTCGAAGCCAGTGCGCTCACTGGCTGTGGCGATCCGTATCCCCGTCCTGCTCCCGCTCATGCCGCAAAAGGGACGAAGAAACGGATTGCCACGACCGCCTTGCGGTCTCGCAATGACGGGGACTTGATGGTTCCTGCTTTATACCCCTTCAAGGGAGGCAAACGCCTGCGGCATACGCGGGGGAAGCGGATTGCCACATCCGGTGACGTCGGTCATTGGATTCGCAATCATCACGTGTATACACACCACGATGAACGAAATAGCTTTGCCCCCATCGCGGGGTGTGGCTCCCTCTCTGAGGGAGCATCTTCGCGCGAGGGGACCCGCCGCGCAGCGGTGGGCGCGCGGTCCTCTGGCGCGAAGCGCCTGAGGGAGTCAGCGGTGGATAAGCAGCAGCTATGAATTACTCTGACTCCCTCCGTCATCGCCTCGCGGCGATGCCACCTCCCTCAAGGAGGGAGGCATTTCATGGCAATGACGGAGGGCGGACTACTTCTTTTTCTTCCGCTGGATGCTCTCGGAGGCGTCCACGTCGATGAAGCCCTCCCCGGCCACCTCGGCGGCGTGGGCCATGAAGACGAAAGCGCCGGGGTCGATGCGCTTCACCAGGGCCTTCACCTTGTAGCCCTGGGCGGGCTTCACCACGGTCATGAGCACCTGCCGCTCCGCTCCGGCATACATGCCCCGCCCGGAAAGGCTGGTGACGCCCCGCTGCAGCTCCTCCATGACGGCATTGGCGATGGGCTCCGCCGGGCCGGAGGGGATGATATAATAGATGCTGGCCCGGTTCATGCCCGCGATCAGCTTATCCCCCACGAAGGAGCTGACCACGATGCCGATGGCCCCGTAGATGCCGATCTCGATGTTCTTCTCCACCAGCATGCTGACGAGCACCACCGCCCCGTCGCAGAAGAGGAACATGGTGCCCAGAGACAGGCTGCGGTGCCGCGTCAGCAGCAGCCTGGCCAGCAGGTCCGTTCCGCCGGAATTGGTCTCCGCCTCCAGAAAGCAGATGGCGGCCAGGCCGTTCAGCGCGCCGCCGCAGATGGCGGCCAGCAGCAGGTCATGGGTGACGGTGGGGAGGATCAGGGCGCTCAGATCCACCTCGAAGGTATAGAGCACCGAGCCCATGAGACCCAGGAGCATGAAGCTCCAGCCCTTGACAAAGACGGACCAGACATACAAAGGAATGGACAGCACCAGCACGAAAACGCCGGTGGGCACATGGAGCCAGGGATTCAGAGCGATGGCCAGGCCCGCGAAGCCCCCCGCCGCGATACGGTTCTCCTGCATGAACAGATTGATGGCCAGGGCATAGCAGAGATTCCCCAGGAAGATGAAAGCCAGTTTTCTGGCCGCCGTTTTGAAGTTCCGCCCCAATCCCTTTTCCATTCCGTTTCCGTCCTTCCAATTACTGACAGTCTGCCCGATTCCCGCGTATTCTAACACAAGCGCGTTGAAAAGTGAAGCCGGGAATGGTATACTGATTAGCATACAAACCAAACGGCGGCCCCGCCGCCCGGAAAGGACGAGAACTATGCTGAAATACCCCCACATTTTTGAGCCGATCGAGCTGGCGGGAACGATTTTCCGCAACCGCATCTTCGCCGCTCCCACCGGCTGGATGGACAAGTATCAGGACGGCACCCTGCCGCCGGAAGCCGCCGCCTACTATGCCCGCAAGGCCAAGGGCGGCGCCGCCGCCGTGACCCTGGGCGAATGCCGCGTGGACACGAATTTCGCAAACGTATCCAACCGGCTGACCAAGATGGACGATCCCTCCCACCGCAACGGCCTGGCCCGCTGCGCCGACGACATCCGCCGCTACGGGGCGGTTCCCAGCGTGGAATTGCAGCATGCTGGCATGTATGAAAACCGGGATCTCGGCCTCAAGGGAGAAGCCAGCCGGGGCCTGGCCTACGGCCCCGTGGAATGTGAGGAGAGCGGCCGGATCATCCTGGCCATGGACGAGGCCATGATCGAGCGCACCATCCGCAAATACGCCCAGGCCGCCGCCTTTGCCAAAAGCTGCGGCTACGGCATGGTGATGGTCCACGCGGGCCACGGCTGGCTGCTGAGCCAGTTCCTCTCCCCCACCCTCAACACCCGCAAGGACCAGTGGGGCGGTCCCGACATCGAGAACCGGGCGCGGATCGTGGTCGCCATCCTGGACGCCATCCGCAAGGCGGTGGGGCCCAAGTTCCCCATCGAGGTGCGCATTTCCGGCAGCGAATGTTATCCCGGGGGCTACAACATCGAAGAGGGCATCCAGATCGCCAAGCAGATCGACGGCCACTGCGACCTGATCCATGTCTCCGCCGGCAGCCATGAGGTGGACGAGGTCTTCACCGTGACCCATCCCAGCATGTTCCTGGCCGACGGCTGCAACGCCGTCTACGCGGAAGCCATCAAGAAGCACGTGGCCACCCCCGTGGCTACCGTGGGCGCCCACGGCAACCCGGAGATCATGGAGGAGCTGGTGGCCTCCGGCAAGGTGGACGTGGTGGAGATCGCCCGGGGCCTCATGGCAGACCCGGACCTGGTGAACAAGATCCGCGCCGGCGAGGACGGAGAAGTGCGCAAGTGCATGCGCTGCCTGGCCTGCTTCTCCGGCCTGCTGCACACCGGCCAGTTCCACTGCGCCATCAACCCGGAGATCGGCCGGGAGAAGGAATACGCCGTGCCCGTGCCCGTGAAGAAGGTCAAGACCGTGCTGGTGGCCGGCGGCGGCGTGGGCGGCATGCAGGCCGCGCTGACCGCGGCGGAGCGGGGCCACAAGGTCATCCTCTGCGAAAAGACCGGCGAGCTGGGCGGCACCCTTCGCTGCGAGCGCAGCGTACCCTTCAAGGCGAAGCTGGACGAATACCTCAATCAGCAGGCCTTCCGCCTCGCCCGGGCGGGCGTGGATATCCGCCTGAACACGGAGGTCACCCCCGCGGCGGCCGAGGCTTTGAAGCCGGACGTCATCATCGCCGCCACCGGCGCCCGGCCCGTGAAGCCCCCCATCCCCGGCATCGACGGTTCTAACGTCCTCGCCGCCGAATACGCTTACACCCATCCGGAGGAATGCGGCGATAAGGTCGTGATCCTGGGCGCGGGCCTCGTGGGCATCGAGCTGGGCATCTACCTTTCCATGCTGGGCAAAAAGGTGGAGCTGGTGGAGATGCTGGACCACGTGAGCGACGGCGGGAACAACCTGCACATGAAGGCCCTGGACGTGGAGATCGCCAAATACGGGATCGGCGTCAACCTCTCCACCAGGGCCGAGGAGATCACCGCCGAGGGCGTGATCGGAAACGGCAGGCTCTTCCCCGCCGACACGGTGATCTACGCCGTGGGCCAGAAGCCCCAGCGGGAGGCGGCCGCCGCCCTCTACGCCTGCGCGCCGGAGTTCTACCTCCTGGGCGACTGCGTGAGCCCCGCCAACATCATGAGCGCCACCTCCGCGGCGGACACCGTCGCCAGAGCCATCTGATATACAGACCGAATGGAACAAGCCGGACGCCCGCGATGCGGGCGTCCGGTTCGTTATTTCCGGGTTTTCCTATGGCCGGTATCAGGGGATCTGCAGGACCTGGCCGGCGTAGATGAGGCTGGGATTGCGGATGCTCGCGGCGTTGGCCTTGTAGATCACGTCCCACTTGAAGCCGGTGCCGTAGAACTTCTGGGCGATCTTCCAGAGGTTGTCGCCCGGAACGACGGTGTAGGTCTGGCCGGCTGCGGGAGCGGGGGCCTCGGGCGCGGCAGCGGGGGCGGGTTCGGCTGCGCCGCCGGCGGTCACGGCGCCGGGATAAACGGAGAAGGGCTGGTCGCCGGGGAGGCTGGCATAGTTGCCCGGATTCGCCTTCTCAAGGATAAGGAAGCTGTTCCCGTCATCCAACCGCACGTAGTGCTCGGAGAAGCCTTCGGTGCTGTAAAATTCCCCTGCCTTCAGCGTGAAATCCGTTTCTGCGCCCTGATAGAGCAGGGTCACATCCCGGTCGAAGCTGACGACGCCGTCGGCGTCAAACCAGAAGCCGTACATGATGCCGGTGCCGTAGCCGATGGAGGCCAGATCGAACGCCGTGATCAGATCGCCCACGCCGGCGGCCGTCACGGTCAGGCTCTCCCCGTTGAACGCGGCGTCCGGCTTGACAGTCACACAAGCCGCTTTATCGGGCGCAGCCACGGGCTTAAGGACCTTGGCGTACTTGGCAGTGACCAGGATGTTCCTGGTGATGGGGGCTGCGAAGTCGAACGCAGCCTCGGCGCCGTTATTCCAGGTATACCAGCCGTCTAAGGCGTAGCCATCGACCGCGGGGGCCTCGACGGGCGCGGGAGTCCGGCCGTTATCCACATACTGGGAGTCAAAAACTTCGTAGTTGTCGAAGCCGCCGCGGAAGCGGACCAGCCAGGGGCCGTCGATGTGCATGAGCTGCCCGTCGATGGTGACGTAGTTGTAATCCATGGCGCCGTCGGCCTTGATGGTGACGATCAGGCCCTTGTTCATGACGCTGGCGGAGCCGGCGCTGGGGCCGGTGTACTCGACGTCGGCGGTGCAGCCGGCAGCCAGATAGGTGAAGTTGATGGTCTTGGTCTCGCCCTCGGGGCTGATGACGATCTCATCCCCGGGGAACTTGGGAGCATAGTAGTTGTCGTCGAAGTCGCTGTGGTTGTGGCCCCAGAGGACGACCAGGTTGGGATGATCGTTCAGGAGGTCGATGATCTCCGCGGCGTTCTTCTGGTAGCGCTCTTCGCCGCGGCCCAGCCACCGATGCAGCGGATAGTGGGTCAGCACGAAGATGGGGATATCGGTGGGCGCAGTTTCCAGATAGGCGGCAAAGGCGTCGATCTCGTCCTGCCGATACTCATACACGAAACCAATGGCGGATTCGCCGGCGCCGAAGCAGTAGATGATGTAGTCGTCGGTCACAAGGCCTTCGCCGAAGATCTGCAGCCGCTTCGCGGCATCGTAGTTGTCATACTCGGCAGAGTAGTTGCCGCCGGCGTAGGGGAACCACTCGTGGTTGCCGGTGGTATAGATGGCGTCGCCCACCTTGCCGTCGGCGATGCGGCTGTCCACATATGCCATGGTGGCGCCGGCGTAGCTCCAGAATTCGTCCGCAGTGGAGGCGTAGGCGGAGCCCATGTCGCCGCAGAAGCCCATGGCGTCGATGTAGCCGACCTCGGCCTCGGACGCCTCCATCCAGGTCTTCAGGTTGAGGTTCGCGCCGTCATAGTGGGTGTCGGAGGTGAAGGCCAGGGTGATGGACCCGTCGGCATTCTTGACCGCGCTGCGGCGGACCGTTTCGGGATGGGGATAATCGAAAATGGACATGGCGGGGGCTTCCTCGGCGGGCTCGGCAGCGGCGGCGCCGGCCTTGGCGTAGAGCAGGACCTTGCAGGCCTTGGCCTGATCCTCGGTCTGGTCGAACTTGGCGCCGTCGAAGGTGAGCCAGTACTTGGTGTGGAGCTTCACGGTCTCGGAAGCCGCGTCATACACGAAGTCCCGCAGCATGCTGCTGTCCCACACCATGAAGCCGCCGGAGCCGGCGAAGATGAACTTGCCGGGGTTGGTCTTGCTTTCCAGGTGGTTGGACCCGTCAGGGACCCAGAGGGCGGTGTTGTCCGCCGCGGCGACGGCGTCCCCGTCCACGGCGATCTCCATCGCGCCAAGCACGCTGTCGACACAGGTGAGAGCGAAGGTCTTGCCCTCATACTCGGTGGCGATCAGGTACTCGCTGCCCTTGTCCAGAGAAGCCGCCTTCTCATAGGGACCCGCTTCCTCCACAGCGCCGGCCACGAAGGCTCCGCCCATGAGCGAAACCACCAGGACGAGCGCCAGCAGAAGAGACCAGAATCGTTTGCCAGTTCTCATGTTTCTTCTCCTTCTTATTAGAATTTGCAGAATCAAAAATCCGTCTGTTCCTTACGCCTCGGGGGATCGCGGTCAGCCGGGAAACAGGCGGGATTTTCTTCGGAAAACCGTCATATGACGGAAGTTTGCCTTGGGTTACCAACGGCAGTATTATAAGACTTTCGTCAGAAAATAGCAAGACGGGAATGCTGATTTTTCCTCTGAAATCCGTCATATTCTTTCCCTGACAAAGGTCAATTCCCTGCAAGGCGGCGGTTCTTTCCCGGTACCGGCGGGCATACACATGGGGCAGGGTGAAGGGAGGGCGCGTCCCTTCCGCCCAAGCGGAATTGACGGAGGGATCGCTCTTGGATACGCACAGCATCTATCGGGATATGGCCGTCCGCACGGGCGGCAACATTTACATCGGCGTGGTGGGGCCGGTCCGCACGGGCAAATCCACCTTCATCAAGCGGTTTATGGAGACGCTGGTGATCCCCGGCATCGAGGACCCCTATCTGCGGGAGCGGGCGCGGGATGAGCTGCCGCAGAGCGGCTCCGGCCGCACGGTGATGACCAGCGAGCCGAAATTCGTACCGGAGGAGGCCGTGGAGATCCGGGCGGGGGGCGCCGAATTCTCCGTGCGCCTCATCGACAGCGTGGGCTATCTGGTGGACGGAGCCGCGGGCACGGACGAGGAGGGGGAGCCCCGGATGGTGACCACCCCCTGGTTCGACCGGGAGATCACCATGGCGGAGGCCGCCGAGGTCGGGACCCGGCGGGTGATCGCGGAGCACTCCACCGTCGGCGTCGTCATGACCACCGACGGGAGCATCACGGAGATCCCCCGGGAGAGCTACGTCCCCGCGGAGGAGCGGGCCGTGGCGGAGCTGAAGGCCCTGGGCAAGCCCTTCATCCTGGTGCTGAACGCCGCCGACCCCGCCGCCCCGGCGGCGCAGGCCCTGCGCCGGGAGCTGGAGGAAAAATACGCCGTGGACTGCGTGGCGGTCTCCTGCCTGCATCTCACCGAGGCGGACGTGAGCGGCATCCTGGGGGCGGCCCTGCGGGAATTTCCCATAGCGGAGCTGGGCGTCGACCTCCCCGAGTGGCTGGACGCCCTGCCGCCCGCGCATCCCCTGAAATCGGCCCTCTACGGTTCCCTCCGGGAGGCCTGCGCCGATCTCCGGCGGCTGCGGGACGCGGAGACCGCCGCGGCCCGCTTCGCCCTGGCGGAAAACGTGGAACGCGCGGAGGTCGCTTCCCTGCGGCCGGACACGGGCTGCGCCCGCATCCGGGCGGAGCTGCCGAGAAGTCTTTTCTACCGCATCCTGACGGAGGAGAGCGGGGTGGCCGTTTCCGGCGACGGGGACCTGCTGGGGCTGCTGACGGACGCGGGGCGCATCCGCCGGGAATACGACCGGGTCAGCGGCGCGCTGCGGGAGGTGCGGGAGAAGGGCTACGGAGTGGTGCTGCCGGAGGCATCGGAGCTGAAGCTGGCCGAGCCGGAGATCGTGCGGCAGGGCGGGAAATACAGCGTGCGCCTCAAGGCCAGCGCCCCCAGCATCCACATGATCCTGGCCAACATCGAGACGGAGGTCTCCCCCGCCATCGCCGGGGGAAAGCAGAGCGAGGACGTGATCAACTATCTGCTGCAGGAATTCGAGGGGGACACGGGAAAGATCTGGGAATCCAACGTCTTCGGCAAGAGCCTCTATGACATCGCCTCCGAGGGCCTGCAGGCCAAGATCAAGCGTCTGCCGGAGGACAGCCGCTTCAAGCTCCAGGAGGCCCTGCAGCGCATCGTGAACGAGGGAGCAAACGGCATGATCTGCATCCTGCTGTAGGCGCCCGAAATATGCAGCCCCGGCGCGGCCGAAGACCGCGCCGGGGTCACTTTATCTATTACTTATTACTTAATACTTATTACTTTTTCCCGAACTTCTCCTCCGCGCAGCCCTTGATCGCCATGACCGCGCCCTGGATGCCGGTGGCGGAGGTATTGATGCAGAGATCGTAGTTCTCCATGCTGCGCCAGTTGGTGCCTGTGTAGAACTTGTGATAGTTGGCCCGGCCCTTGTCGATCTTCGTGAGCACGCTCTCGGCGTTCTTCGGGTCCTGCCCGTATTCCTTGACGATGCGGTTCACCCGATCCTCCCGGTCGGCGTAGATGAAGACCCGCAGGAGGCTGGGATGATCCCGCAGGACCCAATCCGCGCAGCGGCCCACGATGACCCCGTTGCCGGAGCGGGCGATGTCCCGGATCACGTCCGACTGCACCATGAAGGCCCGGTCGTTCACGGGGACGGTGTATTCGTTCATGGGGTCCGCCGCGAGATAGGCCGCCGTGGCCAGATTGTAGAGGAAGCTGTTGGAGGCCTTTTCCTCGGTGCGTTCGATGAATTCCTCGCTGAGACCGCTCTTTTCCGCGGCCATTTCGATCAGCGCCCGGTCGTAGTAGCCGTAGCCCAGCAGGGCTGCCACTTCCCGGCCGATGAGCCGCGCGCCGGTGCCGAATTCCCTGCTGATCGTGATGATGGAATATGCCATGATTTCCCCCTCCGTTCCCCTTTTCCGGGGCGCATCGGACTCACGCCCGGCGTCCGTTCCCGATTCGTACTCATATTATATATGCCGGACCGGCGCTTGTAAATGTTTTTTTCCGCCAAATGCGACAGAGTTCACCCTTACCCCAGGAAGAGCGCGCGCTTTTCCGCTTCCGCCTCGGGCAGGCTGCCGATGTACTCATAGGGGTATTTCTTATTGAAGCAGCGCAGGATCCTCCCGCCGGGGAGCAGCCGCTTGGTGGCGCCGCCGGCCCCCAGGCTCAGAACGCTGCAGAGCTCCTCCATCATGGCGACGTTGTAGAGGCAGGCCGTGCCCTCCCTGGCCCAGCCCACGTTCTCGAAGCCTCCGGCGGAGAACTTCTGCCGGTAGAGGTAATAGGGCCCGTAGCCGGCGGCGGGCAGGAGCTCCATGGCACAGTCCAGCATCTCCCCCACCGTCTCCCCGGGCAGGCCCCGGAGGGCCAGGGCGTTCATGTCCGCGCCCCGCTTGCGGGTGAGGGTGTGGACGGTGACGTTCGCCGGTCCCAGGGCCAGCACCTCCTCCAGCCCTGCCCGGAAGCCCGCCGGACTGTCCTCCGGCAGGCCCGCGATGAGATCCATGTTCACCTGGCCGCCGAAATGCTCCCCGGCCAGGGCATAGGCCCGGCGGACGTCCTCCGCCGTATGGCGGCGGCCGATGGCCGCCAGCACCCGGTCGTCCATGGACTGCGGATTGATGCTGATGCGTCCCGCGCCCCGCTCCCGCAGGACCTCCAGCTTTTCCCGGGTGACGGTGTCCGGCCTGCCCGCTTCCACGGTGTATTCCGGATTTCCGGACAGCTCGAAGGCCTCCGCCAGGGCGTCCATCGTGCGCCGGAGCTGCTCCGCCGTTAGGGTGGTGGGGGTGCCGCCGCCCCAGTACACGGCCCGCACCCGCAGTCCCGCCTCCCGGACGAGGCGTCCGGCGCTCGCCATCTCCCCGCAGAGGGCCTCCACGTAGGGCTCCACCAGCTTCAGGGATTTCTCCACGCTGTGGCTCACGAAGGAGCAATAGGCGCAGCGGGTCGGGCAAAAGGGGATGCCCACATAGAGAAGGATGTCCTTCTCCCCCAGGCTGTCCTTCGTTTCCAGCCCCGTTTTCGCCGCTTTGGCGCAGAGGGCGGCCCGGCGGGGGCTGAGGCTGTATTCCCTCTGGAGCCAGGCGGCGGTTTCCCCCTCATCCCTGCCCGCTTCCTCCATATGGCGGGCGGCCAGCTTGCCGGGGCGCACCCCGGTGAGGCTGCCCCAGGGGGGCGTCTCCCCCAGGGCGGAAACGCAGGCCCGGAAGATGCTCTCCTTCACCAGCCGCTGGAGGACCCGCTTCCGCAGAAGCTCCTCCTCCGGAAGCGGCGCGGCCTGCTCCGCCAGG
>JAEEGK010016380.1_pt1 | contig 16307 bp, 9 predicted proteins | sample 8958771 | NCBI WGS metagenome assembly JAEEGK01 (sample SAMN16246547, study PRJNA631951) | gut metagenome | biome: gut microbiome; feature: rumen; material: SC-attached | host: Bos | place: Iran: Karaj | collected 2018-10 | reverse complement strand
ATAAAAAAAGAATCATGGGGATTGGGGATTGGGCCCAATCCCCCATCCCCAATCCCCAATCCCCAGTCCAATTTAATATTTAATATGATATATATTTTTAATAAAAAGGAAATTTAACTAATAAAATTTTCAATAATTTTCAATTAATCTTATTAAAATTAATTAATTTCACTTATATTTTGAAAATACATTTAAAATAAGAAATATTATTAAATTAATTTAAATAAATTTAATGGATTACTATAATTTACAAAATGAATATGATAACATCTTTAAATACTCCAAAACAGGAATGAATACTTTAAATGATTTATTATCTTTTTTAAAAACTTATGTAAAATATTCAGAACAATTATATTCAAATACAAAGAAAACAGTAACAAATATCATATCAGATATGTTAAAAATTTCTGAAAATAACCAATCATCACTTACAATACATTGTTTTGAATTTTATAATTCTTTTCTTGAATATTTAAAAGTAATGAATAATCAAACTAATAAAATTGAATATGATATAATAAATCCTTTAAATGAATTTATTTCACATATTAAAACACAAAATTCTTTAATTTTTTCTGAATTTAAAGACTTAATTAATGAAACATATAAGCAAAAAAAAAATTATGAACAAAGTAAACATAATTATATTGAATCAAGTAAAAAAGCAACTGAACAAGAAAATTTGATAGTAAAGAAAATAGAAGAAAAAGAAAAAAATTTAGCAAAAGAAAAAGATGTTACAGAGGCAAATAATAAATTATTAAAACTAAAAGAAATTGCATTAAGTGATAATGAAAAATATAAAATTGAATGTGAAAAATTGAATAAAATAAATGAAGAAAAAAATAATTTATATTTCCCAATATCTTCAAAAATAAAAGAAATAGAAAGTTCAAAATCTACAATGACTAAATATTATTTTGAATTAATGAATGATATTTTTAAAAATAATTTAAAATCTTCGCAAAAATTTATTAATACATTTGAATCAAAAATATCAGAAATAAATAATGAAAAAGATATGAATTTATTTGATGAAAAATTTAATTATGTTTATAAAACAAATACAAGAATTCCAAAGGAAGAATTATTAAATTATGATATTTATAGAAGAAATATTGAAACAATGATTCAAAAAAATAAAATGCTTTTAAAAAAAGAAAATAGTTCTTTAAATCCAAGTCAAGAAACTTTTACTTTTAATAGTGAGAATCAAAAATTTGTTTTTTCATCAGAAGAAACAATGATAATTGATGGATTATTTTTAGAGTCTGATGTTGATAGTTTTAAATTTGAAAATTTATGTAAAAAAACTCTTTCAAAATTTGATTATGCCAAAGATTTTATTGATAAAATTTTAGAAAGATATACTAAAGTAATTGCACTTCAAGTTTCAAATGAAGATAATTTTGATAGATTATCTACAATTTTAAATACAGTAGTAAATAATAAAAAATTACAAAAAGAACTTTTTGAAATCAATTTTGCAATTTGTTATATATCAGAAAAAACTTTTTATCAAAATGAATCAAATCCTTTTTATAAAGTTTATTTATGTAAATTATTATCCGAAAAAAATCCAAAAATGAAATCAAAAGAATTTTGGAAAAGTTTATTAGAATTAAAAATTAATTCAACTATTTCACAAAAAGCAGAAAGATTAGTAAAAAAAGAATTTAAAGAAGAAGAAAAAAAAGAAAATCAGGGTTTAAAAAAATCAAATGCTGTATTTAAAACTTTTGTAGATGTTAAAAAATTTTTTAATGTGAATGAAAAAATTGATAAAATGAAATTATTTAAAGAAAAATTTGACAAATATTGCAATGAAAATAAAAAAAGTTTTGCATTAGAAATTATCAAAGATTTTATTCTTCATTTTTCATATTTTAATTTAGATTTACCTGATATTGTAGAAATAATTACAGAAACTTCTGTTAAATATGGTTTTAGTGATGAAAAAAATAAAATAAAATTTTTTATGGCAGTTATAAATTCTAATTTATATTCAGTAAAAAATATAAAATTAGATTTACAAAAACCAAATATTTATTCATTTAAAAAAGATGAATCTAAAGATAATTTTATGAATAAAAACTTTTTTAAAAAAATAGGAAATACAGATAATAAAACAGTAATTTTATTAAATACTTTGAAATATTTAACTTTTCCTGATTATATTAATTTAATTTGTTTAGATAAAAAATCAAGTAAAATAATAACGAGAGTAATTTATAAAAATTTATTATTAAATTCAAATACTTCAACATCAAAAAATAGAAAAATCCCAGATATTCAAAATTTACCAGAATTAAGAATAAAAATATGGAAAAATTTATTACAATTTAAACCAATAAATTATAAAGATTTATTAACTAAAATAGGTAATGAACAATTACCCTCATTTGAATTAATTGATTTAGATGTTGTAAGAATGTGGTTTGATGAAAATTTAGAAGATAAAAGAAAAAGTATTACAAATATATTATATGCTTTATCATATTTACATAAAGAAATAACATATAGCCAAGGTATGAATTATATAACAGAATTTTTATTATTATTTACTAATAATGAAGAAGAAACTTTTTTTATTTTTAATTCTTTACTTTTATCAACTGATTATTCTGATTTATTTGTAGATGAATTAAAAAGATTAAATAAATATTTTTATGTTTTTGATAGATTAATTAATATTTATTTACCAGAAATTAATATTCATTTAAAAAATCAACAAGTTTCTGTTACTTTTTATATTTCTCCTTGGTTTATTACTTTATTTATGAGTGCTTTTCATTATGTTACTGATCAAAAAGAACCAAAAGTATTAATTTGGATTTTTGATTTATTTGTTCTTCATGGATGGAAGGCTATTATTAAAATTGGATTATGTTTATTAAAACATTTTGAAAATAAAATTCTTAGTTTAAATGGTGAAGCTCTTCTTTCTTTTTTAATTAATGATATTTTAAAATTAGATTTCTTTCAAACTAATAATTATGATAGATTAAGAAAAATTTATTCATCATTTAAATTAGAAAATGGTTTAATTGGTAATTTAGAAAATGAATTTGATTTAAAACAAAAAATTGAATAAATTATTTAAGTTAATATATTATTAAAAAAAATATTTAATTTTAAATCTTAAATAATAATATATTTAAATTTTTATGCATGTAACAAACAATAAAAAAATTTCGAAATAATAAGTAATTATTTATTCTAGAATTATCCGTTAATATTTTATTTAAATTTAACTATTTAATTAATATTTTAAATGTTAGATGATTCTGAAAAAAGATTTGTATTAAAATCTTTTTATTGTGAAAAATGCAAGAATAACTTTAAAAAATTAGTACATATTTCATGTACAAATGTATCATGTCCAAAATGTAATTTTAATTTTTGTACTGAAAAATCAGAAGAAAACGAAGAAAATGAAAGTAATGATAATAAAATAAGAAAACATATTTTATCAATGATAAGACCTTTTAGTAAAAGTCCATTTGCAAATAGTATTCAAAGATCACATTTAGACTTTTCTGATATATTAGATGATCAAATTATATCTACTCCAACTGAAGATTTTTTTATTGATAATTATTCATCAAATTTTTTTTCAAATTTTTTTAATCCAATGACTAGAATTGTTTATGTTCAAATACAAAAAAAATCATTTCCAAATGAAACTTCTCCTCCATTAACAACAAAACAAATAAGACAAATTAAAAAATTTGATTTAGAAGAATTTCATTGTAAAAAATTAGAAAATGATAAAATTGAAAAACCAAATTGTTTATATTGTTTAAAAGATATTGAAATAGGTAAGCCTACATATTTATTAAGATGTGGTCATTTATATCATAAAGAATGTATTAGTGAATGGATTTCTAAACATTCAATTTGTCCTATGTGTAAATTTGATATTGTAAGTAAGTCACAACATAAATCTAGTATTGATAAAGTTAATGAAAGAGAAAATAAAGAAGATTCTGATGTTAAAAAAACTTTATTAAAAAATGATGATATTTTTGAACAAGTTGATGTTAAAAAAAAAAATTCTAATATTAATATTATGGGTATTAGTAAAGATTTGCTTGAATTATTAAATTAATGTATATTTAATTTTTGGATAATTTATTTCTATATATTAATAAATAATATATAATATATTAATAAAAATAATATTTTGAGATTAGATAAGTTTAATATTTATAAAATAAAAAAATAAAAAAGTAAAATAAATCAGTAATTTAAATTAATAATAAATAAATAATAATAATTAATTATAATATTGTTGTATTAAATGAATCTAAATCATGAAATTTTATTAGAAAAAAAAAAAAAATGAAAGTTAAATCAAAACAAACAATAATAGAAGTTTACGAAGATAATTTCATATATGAAATAAAACGTTTAGGAGAATACTTAAAAAATTATCCTTTTATTGGAATGGACACAGAATTTCCAGGAATAGTATATCCTCTTCAAGTTTATTCAGATGATTTTTATTATAAATATATAAAAATAAATATTGACAAATTAAAATTAATTCAATTAGGAATTACATTATGTAACTCAAAAGGCGAAACTGCTCCTGAAGGAAGTACATGGCAATTTAATTTAAAATTTAATGTAGAAAAAGATCTTCATTCAAATGATTCAATTTCAATGTTATCAAATAGTGGAATTGATTTTAATTTATTGAAAAAAAAAGGTATTCCTCATTTAATTTTTGCTGAATATTTTCTTACAAGTGGTTTAGTTTTAAATGATGAAATTACTTGGATTAGTTTTAATGGTTTATCTGATTTTGGTTATTTATTAAGATTATGTTTAAATTATGATTTACCTGAGACTGTTGATAATTTTATTAATACCTTAGAAACTTATTTTCCTAATTATTATGATATTAAAATCTTAGTTACTGTAGATGAAAATTTAAAAGGTGGTTTAAATAAATTAGCACAACAATTAGGAGTTGAAAGAATTGGTGAAATTCATCAAGCTGGAAGTGATTCAATTGTTACTGCTGAAGTTTTTTTTAAATTAGGATTTATGAATCTAATTTCAAAAGAAGAATTATTTGATAGGAAAAATATATTATTTGGTATTGGTAAAGGAGCTGATAATAATGAGACTTATCAATATACAATGTTTGCAAATAATGTTAATATGAATAATACAATGAATATTAATACAAATATTCCTTTTACTAATAATTATGGAAATTATTATAATAATAATATTAATAATATTAATATAAATGATGAACAAATGATTTATAATCCTTATTTAAATTCAAATAATCAATATGATGATAATCGAAATAGTCCTTATCCATATAATATCAATATGGGTTATGGTAATAATCAAGTATTCTTTTCATAGTCACTAATGTAAACATCAAAAACAAAATTATATAAAGAAACTTCTTTAATTAACATAATATTTCCTATAAATATAAATAAATATAAATATAAATATTTAAAATAAATCACAAATTAAAAAAAAAAATAAAAAAAAAATAAAAATGGAATTTTTAGAAAAAGTAAAAGAAAACAAATATATATTCAAAATGGTGATATTAGGAGATGTAGGAGTAGGAAAATCGAATATAATTCGTAGAATAATGGGAGAAGATTTCCAAGAATTAGAAGCAACAGTAGGAGTAGAATTTACATATATAGATGTAGACGAAGTAGATCCAGAAGATCCAAATAGAAAATTAAGTATTCAAATATGGGATACATGTATAATATAAGTATATAATTTATTATTTTAAAAAATAGCTGGTGCTGAAAGATACAGAGCAATAACAACTAATCATATTAGAGGAGCTGATGGTGCTTATCTTGTTTATGATGTTACTAATCAAAATTCTTTTGAAAATATTGATTTTTGGTTAGATGTTATTAAAAAAGCTGCTGATGAAGATATTGTTATTTATTTAGTTGGTAATAAAGCTGATTTAGTTAGTGATGAAAATAAAAGAAAAATTACTAAGGAACATGCTATTACTTATTCTAGATTAAGACATTTTCAAGGATTTGGAGAGTGTTCTGCTTTGAAAAATATTAATATTCAAGAAACTTTTGTTTCTTTTTATAAAACTTTATATAAAAAAAATAAAGGGAAATTGGATGAAAAGTTAAAAAAAAAAATTATTCAGTTGGAAAATATGCAGAAGTTACATTCTAATAGGAAAAAAGATTGTTGTTAAATTTTTTTTTTTTTTTTTTTCATTATGAAATAATGGAAAAAAAATTTTCAATATGGATATTGTTAATTAATTATTTAAAATTTAATAATTTTTTTTAAATTTGAAAAATAAGGATTTTTTAAATTAATTAAAATATTATTATAATTATTATATTAATTAAAAAAAAATTAATATAATAAATTAAATATTAATTGTTTGAATCTATATTTATAAAAGGACTTTTCTTATTATTTTTTTGAAAAATATTTAAATTTTCCTTTCTATAAGAAGGAGATTTACTTCTACTTGAATATGATTTTTGCATATAAGGATTATATGCCATTGTAGAATATCCTCTTTTTGATACTGAACAACCTAATGTACATGCGAAACAATCATGATCTTTTTTATCATTTAAATTTGATATATTATTTATTGAATTTATAGTATTTGTTGATTCATTGAAATTATCTTCTTTATTTTCTGATTTTTCAAAATTATCTTCTTTTTCTTCTTCTTTTATTTCTTCTTTTATTTTATCTTTAAATATATTTTTATTTGTTTTAAATGAAAAAAGTGGTTGATTTAATTTATTTACAAAAGTCTGTAATTCATTTATTTTTTTTTGATATTCAATTGGATCTGGAATTTGAAATGATATTTCATTTATTAATTTAAGTGGTATTGATAATTTGTAATTTTTTATTATTTCTTTTTCATTTATATTATTTATTTTTTCTATATTTTTTTCATTTAAATTTGTTGAATGAGTTAAAATACAATGTTCTAATCCTATTAAATTTTTGGATAAATCATCTAAATGATTTAAATAATATTTAAGTTCAAATAATTGTTTATAATATGAGAATTTGTGGGATAAATTATTTATAAAATAAAAGAATGTATCTATTAATTGTTTATATGCATAATTTATTTCTTTTAATTTTTTATTTTCATCTTTTAAAAATTTATTAAATTCACTTTCTAAAGTTTTATTCAAAATTTTTCTTTGGGAATATTCAGATAAATGTTCATTAATTGATTTTTCCATTGTTAATGATTGTTTATTAAATTGTTTTTCATTTTTTAATTGTTGATTATCATTTTTATAATCATTCAGATTTTTTTCTTCTTTTTTATATTTATTTTTTTCCTTTTCTAATTCATCATTTTCTCTATTTGGAATTGTTCTTGAAGTATTTAAAGGTTCATTAAAATAATTATTTTGTTTTTTTGGTATTGTACTTCTTTTAATTTTTCCTTTTATTTTTTTATTTAATATTCCTTTTTCTTTTTTTTCATTATTAATCACTTCTTCATTATTTTCTTTTTCAAAACTTTTATCATTATAAAATACTTTATAATTTGTATTATATGGTTTAGACTTAAATGTATTTAAATATTTATTATTTCTTTTATAAGATAAATCATTTTCTATTAAGTTATAATCATTAATTTTTCTTGATAATTCAATTTGTTTTAATTTTTCTTTTGTTAAATCAGATAAACAAGAAAATGTATTTTGATTTTTATTTCTATTATCAAAATTTTTATCATATAAAGAATTATTTGAATTATAATTAGAATAAGATTGACTTTGAAATGAATTAGTTATTGATGAAACATGACTATTATATTGAGGAGTAATATTTTTTAAATCATTAATATTTTTATTATAATAAGAATTTCCATTATTACCATTTTCAAAATTAATTTGAATATTTTGAAAATCAGGTTTATAAATACTTATTGGACTATGAATATTTGATAAAGGTACTCTTGCACTATTTATACTTTTATTTATATTTGTTCTTGAATTATTTTCTGTATTAAATAAAAATTTATTATTTAAATTTCCTAAAAATTCATTTCTAATATTATTGCTTGACATATATTTAATTTTATTTTGATCATTTATATCTATTGAATTTGTATATCTATTCCTTGATATTTTTCCAAAATCCTTAGAAAACATTTAATAAAAAATAAATAAATAAATTTTATTTTAAATTTAAATAATTAAAAGTATTAAATATATACAAGGAATATTATATTAAGATAACAAAAGAGAGTTATGTTATTTTTTTTTATTTTCACTTAATGGATCTAAATCAATATTCTTTGTTATAAATCCTTTTTTTGATAAAGTATCTATTGTTATATTTGAATTTTCATCTTTATTAATTATTTCAAATGAATTATCAAATTGTAAATTTTCTTTTAAAGCTTTTTGTGCTTCTTTTGATAAATTTGAAGTATCTATATTAGAATTATTAATTAAAGTAGCAAATTCTTGAATTATTTTTTCATTTAATTTGTTTTTTGATTTAAGTTCATTAATCAAATTTGATTTATAATTTAATTGTTTTTCTGTGTAATCTACCTTATTTTGTAATTTTAAATTTTTTTGTTCAATTTCTTTAATTTTTTGATTATTCAAATATATATGATCTTGTTTATTTTTTTCAAATCTATAAAAAAAATCAGACCAAATATTAATTCTTTTATAATTAATTGCAATAGGATTATTATCATCTTTATAAATAGGATTAATATAAATATATTCATTTTTTTTAATTTCAGACCAAATAGAAACAGTTTTTTCTTTAGCAAAATTGATTTCTCTATCTTTTTCATTATTATATAAAAAAGTTCCATATTTTCCATTATTAACTTCTTCAGCTAAAAAAATTAATAATTTAATATTAAATTCAAATTTTTCAGTATTTTGATTAACAATTTGATAAACTGCATCTAACCATTGAATAAAAATAGGACTTCTTTGTTCTTCTTTAGAAAATTTTTGTTCAGCATTATTTTGATTATAATAACCATATCTATAACAAAATAAATGTCCAAAACTTAACCAATCTTTTTCAATTAATTTAATAAAACCATTTATAGTTCTATATCTTTTATCAAGAAAAATTTGACTTAAAGCACATAATTGTGAAGTTCTATCCCAACCATCACTACAATGAATTAAAACAATTGAATCATTTTTGATGCATTTATAAATTTTTTCAGCTGATTTTATCATTATTATAATTGAATCATACCAAAGAGAATTATCAATTGTTTTTATTTCTCTATTATAAATAACATTTAAATAAAATTGTTTTAAAGAATTTCTTACATCATGTATATTTGACATACCACAAAATTCTATTTCCATTGAAATATCTGGGTAATTATTTACATTTTCAAATCCTGCTCCTTTTAATGAATTTGCAATGGCATTTAATTTTGGTCTTGCATCAAATATTATTAAATTTTTTATTCCTGCTATTTTTTTTAATAATTCTACATCTTTATCTGATATTTTTAAACCAAATTTTGGTTTTGGTTGACTACTTCTCCATATACTACATCCGTTTTTTTTATAGAAATATGTTAATACTGGAAGACGCTTTTTTGTTCTATATTTACCACATTTCATTATGTCGTCTTCATTTAAATATGATGGAATTATAAATTGTTTTGGGTATGATTCACATATTTTATAATTATTTTGAAATAAAATAAATTTTTTATTGTCTTTTAAATTTAATCCCTGTTCTGTAAATTCTTCTTCTAAATTATATATATTCCATCCATTTATTTTTCCTTCTTTAAATTTTGTTTTGTACCAAAATGCATAATTTTTAAAATCTTTTGTTAATAATGGATAACTATAAATTGATAAGATATCATATATATTTTCAAAATCTTTTTTATTGGGAAATTTAAAAGTGAAATATCTATAATCTTTAGTAACTATTTCTATTTTATTAGTTTTATTAGATGATTCAAATCGTTTGATATTTAAAAGTGAAAAACAAAAAAAATCGATATTAAAAGCAACTTTTGTTTTATTTTGTGCATCAGTAAAAATATAAAAGATAAAATCAGCAATTCTTATATTTACTTTACCAATAATTTCATTATTATTAAATGTACATTCACAAAAACAATTAAATTCAGGTGAGTCTATTTTTACACTTAAATTAGAAAAAGCTTCATTTGTTTTTTTTTGTATATTACAATCATCAATATTTTGGTTATTTGCATTCAAATAAAAATCATCAACAATTATTATTTCTTTTTTATTTGAACCATTCATTAAAAATTTAATAAAAAAATAAATATTTTTTTCAAACTATATTTCAAAAGAAAAAAATAATTATATAAAAAATTAAATCTATAATAAATGTATTGAAGTAATTTATATAACATTAAAATTATTTGAACAATTATATTAATATATTCAAATAAAACAATATGAAAGAATAAACAATAAAATACGAAAAATTTAACATAAAAAAGCTCCAACAATTTTAAAAAATTCATCATATTCAATATGATCAGGATTTTTAAATCCAGCTTCAGATAACATTTTCTCAGTTTCATTTTCATTAATTTGTTTTCCAGTTCTTCTCAAAGCTTTATGAAAACCACTTACATTCAAATAACCTTGTTTTTCAACATCAAATCTATAAAATAATTGTCTAATAGTTTCTTCAGTAATTAATTTTTTTTCTTTTAAATTTGCTGCTAAATAACTCGTATAATCCATTTTAGAATCTAATCCACTATCAGTATTAGTTGGTACATCAGTTTTAACAAATTTATTTAATAAACAATCTGCAAATAATTCATTACTTTCATTATTACTTTCTTCTTGTTTTTTCATAAAATTTGTTAATGATGATGGATCAATATGACTTTGATATTTTGATATTTCAACAACTCCATTTTTTTTCTCATCTAATATATAAAATTTTTTTTTAATATCTTCAATATCAGTTCCTTGTACATCTTTAACAACAAAAGTTAATATTTTTTTTAAAAATGCATTAGGTGGTTTAAAACTTTTTAAAGTAGGAATTAATTTTAAATCTTTAATATTATCTTTAAATTCATCTTTAATAGTTTTAGCAAACCAAGGATGATCTAATAAATTATTAGCATCAGGTCTTTTAGTAGGATCTTTAGTTAATAAACTTTGAATAACATTTAAAGCTTCACTTGAAATAAGAGAAGTATTATATTTTGGTTCTTGATTTTTGATTTTATCAAATAAAACTCTTTTATTTTCATCATCGAATGGATATTTTCCATATAACATAACATAAGTTAAAATTCCAAGTGCCCACATATCACATTTTTTATCATAAGTACCATCCAATACTTCAGGAGCAACATAACAAGGAGTTCCTACTATAGAATGCATATTATGAGAACCTTTCTTTCTAGCTAAACCAAAATCAATTATTTTAACATCATTTTTATTTTCTGATTTAGTTTCAAATAATACATTTTCTGCTTTTAAATCTCTATGAACTATATTTCGAGAATGACAATGACTTATTGCATGTGTTAATTTAAATAAAATTTCAGCTGCGTCTTTTTCATTTAAACGCTTTCTTTTTACTATTCTTTCAAATAATTCTCCTCCTTCACATAATTCCATTACTAAACTAAAATTTTTATCATCATCATATGTTTCATAATATTTTACTATGTTTGGATGATCTAATTTTGCTAATACTTGAATTTCGCATATTAAATTATTTAAATTTTTTTGAGATAAATTTGCCTTTGCTATTGTTTTTACTGCATAAAATTTTGAGGGATCTCCTTTAAAACATGCTTTTTCAACTTTTCCATAATATCCACTTGATATTTTTCCACAGAAGTCATATACATCAAAAATGTTTTCTTTATTTATTTGATATATTGAACTTCTTGCAGAACGAAGTTTATCTTTTTTTAATTGGTCTTTTGAACGTATTGAACTTTTTATTATATTATTTTCTCGTACACAACATGTTCCCATTTGATGAAAAAATTAATTAAAAATAAAATCAAAAGTATTAGTGAATATATTTTTTTATTATAAATATTTTTATTTTATTTTTAGTATTTTTAAAAAAAATATATGAAATAAAAATTATAAATTTAAAATGAATCAAAATCTTTTTAATGATGGAAAAATAAGTTTAGTTAATGAAAAAAGTATTTCTCCTCCAAAAATAAATCATTTACAAAAAAGAACTTTATTTACTAATTCAAATCAAAATAATAATAATGAAAATTTAAAAAATAACCGATTTTTAAATTTTGAAACCTCTAATTTTAATAATGAAAATGATTCAGAAAATTTTGATAATTTAAATAATGAAAATAATTCACCTTTTCAACAAATTAATCAAAATTTTGATCTTTTAAATCAAGAAGAACAAAAAACAAATTTGTTTAAAAGTAATGATAATATGACTTTTAAAAATGGAAGTCAAGATTATCAAAATCAAATAAATTCAATAAATATAGATAATTTAAGAAGAGAATTAGAAGAAAAAAATATTGAATTAAAAAAAATGTCAGATTTATTTGATCAATTAAAAGATGAATATTCAAAATTAAATGCAAAATATAATTCTTTAAATATATATGCATCAGATCTTAAAAAACAAATTGATATGTTTAATTTTGAAAAAAATCAATCACAAAAAGAAAAAGATGATATTACAATTAAAGTAATTCAAGAAAAAGATAATATAATTTCAGTTTTGGAAAATCAAGTTAATTATTATAAAGATGCTTGTAATTCTATTAATAAAACTTTTTTATCTACTCAAGTAAATCAAAATAATTTTCCAAATGAATTTGATAATTTAAATAATCAATATATTCAAGAAAATAAAAAATTAAAAAATCAATTGAAACAATATTCAACAATTGATTTTAATTTATTTGAAACTCAAATAAATATTCAAATTGATAATTTTAATAATATATTAAATAATTATAATAAAAGATTAAATGATTCATTATCTCAAATACCTGAATTTTTTAATAAAAATCAAAAAGAAGAAGCAGCAAAATATTTAGTAAAACAAATAAATGAATTTATGAATGAAAATCAAAAATTATTATCAGATAATTTTAAATTAAATATTCAAGTTAATGAATTACAAGCTCAATTAAAGGCAAATAAGAAAGAAAAAAAAGACTCAGAAAAAAAAAATGATGAATTAGAAAATAAAATTGAAGAATTAGAATCATTAATTCAAACTTTAAGTAAAAATCAAATTAACCAAAATTCACAAATGGGAACAACAGAAATTAAATTAAGAGAATGTTTAACTAATACAATGAATGAATTAAAAGAAAAAGACAAAACAATTTTAGAATTAAAAACTCAATTAATGGAATCAATTAATAAACATTCATTAAATTTTGATGAAAGACAAATTGTAAATTCAATGTCAAGAAAATTATATGAAAAAGATACATTAATTCAATCTTTAAAAAATCAATTAGATAATGGAATAAAAAGAGTTGATGAAATAAAAAAAAATAAAGAAGAATTTTTATCTAAAATAAAATAATATTATTTTAAAAAATATATAATTTAATTATATAACTTTATATAAATAATATTTAATTAGGAATTTTTAATTTTAAAATTCCCATAAGCTGTTCTTTTTCTAAATAAATTATTATTAATGCAGTAGTTGCTATTAAAATATCAACAAAAAAAACAACCATATTTTGTAATCCATTAAAATAATTAAAAATCAATAATTCATTTAAAGCATAAGCACAAATACCATTTATAATAGTAAAGAAAAAAGAAATATTTTGCATTAAAGAATCTTTTGCAAAATAAATCATTTCTTTAAAAATTAATCTTTGAATATATTTATTTTCATTATCCCAAAATTCATTTCTTACAGTAAAATACCAATTTAATAAAATATTACAAATTCCAACAATTATTGGAGATATAACTAAACCTTTAATACTTATTTGAGTTAATGAAAATGATAATGCAATTAATAAAAAATGATTTGCTCTCCCAAAACCTTTAATTAATGTTCTATTAAATTTACAATAAATTGCTTTAGAATAAGATATAAATATTGTTTCAATTAATTTAACAGAAACTAATACTACAAATAATTTCATTAATGAAAATGTTGTTTCATTTGCCCATTTATCAGTAAATAACCAAAGTAAAAAATCATTTCCTAATATTGAAAATATACAATATATTATTAATGCAATAATTAAATAAAATTTAATATGAATTTTTAATAATTTATAAGGATATGATTCTTTTTTTACTATTGAATTTCTTTTTAATAAATATTTTATAATATATTGATTATCATTAAAGGAAAAATCACCTTTATCTGTTATTTCATTTCCACTTCTTAATGTTGTTATATTTTTAAAATTTTTTATTTTATTTAATAATATAAAAAAATTATCTCCTGTTGGTGAAATAAATCTGTCAATAAAAAATTCAAAATTTCCTTTTACAAAAAGATATTCTGCTTTAATATCATCTGAATAAGTTACAAAAAAACTTAAAATAATTCTTTCAATAGATTTTAATATTAAATCAATCCACCAAGCTTTAGTTTGTAATTTAATTAATGAAATTAATTCAGAATCTTCATGTCTAATTACATTAAAAAAAAATTGAATTCTTTCTTTTAAAAATTGAGGATTAGGAATAATTAACCAAATATCAATATTATATGAAAAAGCTAAATATAAAAGTAAATTGAAATATAGAATACTAGTAATTAATCTTGCAAAAGTAAATGCACCTAAATCAAAATTAAATTTAGCACTTAAAATATAACAAGTAAATAAATTTAAAATATCACTAAAAAAAAGTATAAAAATTTTAACACTATTAATTGCTTTAACATTTAAATAAATCATTATTGGTTCAACACAATTTTCAAGAATACCACTAAAAATATAAGTAATAATATGATATTTATAATGAATTAATGAAGGTTCCATAATAGTAAATGCATAATATAACAAAATAGAAAGTGGAAAAATAAATAAATTAACTAACCAAGATAATTTTGATGAGTGTATAAAATTTTTTTTTTCAATAACTGGACTTTGATCATGTGAATAACAAGATGCAGACATTCTAATAACTTGAGTTGGAAAAGAAATAACAATATCATGAATAAATGTTAGATAAACACTTTCAATACCATATGCTTTTTTAGATACTACTCTTATTATTAAAACTGTAAAAATTACGTGAATTATTTTTGATATTATTGTCATTAATATTATAAAAAAATCTGATATGAATGCACTTATTACTAATTTCTTTGCTCTTGATTTTATTTTTCTATGCTTATCAAGTATTAATTCTTTATCTTTTTTATTTAAAAAAATATCTTCACTATGTATATCTAAATTTGAATTAATTTCTAATTTTATTGATTCATATTCGTTTGACATTTATAAAATATTTTCATTCAAATATATAATATAATATTTTTATCTTTTTATTTTTATTATTATAAAAAAATTTATTTTAATATATAAAAATAAATTTTAATTATTTTTATTTTTATTTAAAAAAAGATGAAATCATATTCAATTAAATTCCTTTTAATATCACTTTTATTATTATCATTATTTCAAAATGTTTATTTAATAGAAGATGAAGATTTAAAAATAGAAGATGAAATAGATGACAATAAAAATGATATAAAAAAAAAGAAAAATCCAATAAGAAATTCAAGATTTCAAGAAGACTCAGATGAATTTGACGACCCAAATTTACTTCATACCCAAAATATGAAAGATAAAAATATAAAAAATCCATATCAACAACAAGAACCAATTCCAATAAGAGACACAAATAATTCCGAACCACAATACGATGAAGAAAATGACGATTATGATAAAAAAGATTTAATCCACATATTATTATATAAATATATATATGAAGTTGCAATGGGTTCATTCTTAATAATTTTCATATTAAATACAATATATGGAAAATCAAAAAATAAAGGAATAGCAATAAAATGGTATAATAAAAGTAAAGATTTTTTTATTGAAAATTATGCTCATATTGGAGCAGAAAGAGAATTTAATCCAAAAAAATCAGATGCATTAATATATGATTCATATAATGAATATAAATTTTTTGCAAGTGGTAGAATATATGTTAATTGGATGTTAGTTGATATAGTTTTAAAAAGAAGACAAGATTTATTATCAATGTTATCTGGAATGTTTTTATTTCCTGAAAAAGATAAAATAATGTATGAAGCTGTAATTGTACCTC
>JAEEGK010016378.1_pt1 | contig 16308 bp, 4 predicted proteins | sample 8958771 | NCBI WGS metagenome assembly JAEEGK01 (sample SAMN16246547, study PRJNA631951) | gut metagenome | biome: gut microbiome; feature: rumen; material: SC-attached | host: Bos | place: Iran: Karaj | collected 2018-10 | reverse complement strand
TTCTCTTAAAGTTTCCATTCTATTAATTTCATTTTGTAATTTTAAATTCCATCTTCTTCTTTCTTCATTTATTTCATCTTCTAATCTTTCACTTTGATTTCTTAACCTTTGAACAGCTAAATTTTTTTCATTATCAATAGCTTCATCTTTTTCTTTTGAAAATTTTCTTTTTAATTCATTAAATTTATTTTCATATTCATTCAATAATTTTTCTTTTTGTTCTTTTATTTCTTTCATATATTTATCTTCTAAATTTGATATTTCTATTTTATGATTAGATATTATTTTCTCTATTTCTGGTTCTAAACCTTTTGCAGTTAAATCTTTTATTTCTTTTAATTTTTGTTCTTCCCATTTTTTCCTTCTTATTTTTTCTGCTTGAAACCAAGCATCTTTATTTTTTTTTGTTTCTAATTCATAATTTTCTCTCATTGATTGTAATTTTTTATAAGAAATTTTCTCATTTTGATTTAATTTTTCTTGTAATTCATTTATTTGAATTTCCATTTTTTTCTTCTCTGATATTAAAGATTCCATTAAAGTATTTTGACGATTTAATATAATATTATTTTCATTCTTTTGATTTTCTAATTGTTGATTATAATAATCATCTTTATCTTGAAGTTGTTGTTTTAAATCGTTTATTATTGAATTCATTGTTTCCATTGTTTTTTTTGTTTCTTTTAATTCTAAATTTAAAGCCACATTATTTGCTTGGGCTTGTATTCCTGTCATATACTTATTTAAATTTAATTGATTTTGAATATTTTCATTTTTTTCATTTATATTGTTTTTATTTATTACTATATTATCATTATTATTGTTATTATTATTATTATTGTAATCTTTTTTATTATTTTCAAATTTTGGTTTTATTATATTTTTTCCTGTTGATGAATCTAATATATTTGTTAAATGTTTAAATGCTTCTGTTTTTACTTCTTCTTTTTTTTCTTCATTTTTATTATTATTATTTATTATTTTGTTTTCTTCTTTTATTGTTTCTTCTTCTTTTGTTATTATTTTTGATTCTTCTTTATCAACATTATCTAATATCTCTTCTATATTATTTTTTTCATTTTTACCTTCTCTTTCTTTATTTATTTTATCTTCTAATTCTTTTGAAAATATACTATTATCTTTTTTATCTTCTTCTTCTTCATTTTCATTATCATCATTTTCTAAATATTCTTCTATTTCTTTTTTAATACTTGAAGAATTTTTCATATTTGAAGTTTTAATTTCCTCTTTTATTTCCTCTTCTTCTTTTTTTTCTTCTTCTTTTTTTTCTTCATTTTCTTTTTCTTTATTTTGTTGCATTCCCCTTAAAATTTTTTCATAAATATTTTCTTTTTTATTAATTTTATTTTCTTTTTGATATTCAAATTTATTTTTTTCATTAATGTTTTTATTATCAATATCATCTAAATTATATTTTTCATCTAAATTTTCTAAATAATTTTTTGGTTCTTCAATTTTTGATTCAATAATTTCATTTTCAATATTTTCATTTATATTATCTTTATCTATATCATAATTTAAATTATTATTTTTATTCAAATTTTTTTGTTCATGAAAAATTCTATTAATTTCATCTTTTACGTTTTCTAAATCATCATTTTTTTTATCTCCAAATTTCCCAGTTTCAATTCCTTTAAAATCAGAATTATTTGAAAAATTATCTAAAACTTTATAATTACTTAAAATATTTATTTTTCTTTGCCTTAAAATTTCCATCATTTGATGTCTTGGATTATTTTTTAATTTTTTTAAATATTTTCTAACATTTCTTTGAATAATTAAAGCTACTTCTTCTAAATTTTTAAAAGGAAATTTTTTCTTTTCTTTATTATTAGATTCAGGATTTTTTATTATTTTTTTATTTGATATTGGATTTTTTCTCTTTTGATTAAATACTAATGTGTCTGAAAATTTTTTCATGTTATTATAATTATTACTATTAATTGAAGTATTTTTATTTTGAACAATTTCTACTGGTTGCTTTTTATTAACTGTTGTCTTTATTTCTTTTTCTTTTTTTATTATTTTTTGTTTGTCTTTTGAAATAGTTTGATTTTGTTTATTTATTCTTCCTTTATTATTCATTTTTAATTTGTTTTTAAAAATTAAAAAAATAATATATATTAAATGTTAATATTTATATATTTTAAAAATTGAAATAATATAATGTTTAAAATTATATGTTAGTATAATTTATTATTTTATTTTATTCTAATATATATAAAATTTATATGAAAATATTACCTCTATCCCAAAAAGAAAAATTAAACCATCCATCTTCAGATTTATTTGAATTTGGCTCTTGACTAGTATTTGATTCTTTCCTTTTATTTATTTTTTCTCCTAAATATACTCTAAAAACATTTTTATCTTCTCCCCAAAAATCAAAACAATTTTCATTTTCATTAAATTTTAAAAATTTTATTATAGAATTACTAATATTTTTATTACGAATAGGAATTTCATTATATTTTTTCTGAAAATAAACTGGACAAATTTCATTTAAGGTTTTAGTATTATCATCAAAATAAAATAATTTATTATTATAAGGGAAACATAAATAATTTTCATTAATATCTTCTTTCTCTATACAAATTTTCATTCCATTTAAAGTATAAACAACAATAGTATTTTTAACAATATTAACAGCATAAATATTATTAAACTCATTTAAATATATATTATATATTTCATTTGATTCTAAAGGAAAAGCATTTATTAATTCGAATGAATAAGCATTTCTAATATAAATAAAATGATCACCTCCAACACTTATAATACAATTTAAATTTTCATTATATATTATTTTCCAAACAACTTCATTATTATGACAAATATATTCATTCCCAATTTTTTTTATATTTTTAAAATCTTTTTCTTTAAATTCATATTTCAAAATTAAACCTTCTACTGTTCCTGCATAAAATGAATTTTCATTTATTATACATAAGCAACTTATTAAATTATTTACTTTAATTGCATATTTTGTATTATCATGAAATACTTCTATTATTTCATCAAAATAATTTGAATTTATTATAATATTTGATTTATCATATACAATAAATGAATTTTGAGTTATATATGAATAAGATTTACTAATATCATATTTTGAAATAAATTTAAGATTATTTTTCATAAAAACTGAAATACAGTGTTTATTGTCTAAAATTACTATTTTATTTTTTGAATATTGTAAAATTAAAATTTCAGAATTTTCTTCTATATTATTTAATTTTTTTGTTGTGTAAACGGAATTGTCTTCTGCTTTTTTTAATTTTAAAGAAATATTATCAAATGTTTTTTCTTCTTCATTATCAAAATCAGTTTCTTCTATTTTTTTATTAAATAAAACTGCAGGACATTCTCCAAATAAAATAATATAAGTTAATTCATCATTTAATTTATCTTCTGGAATTTCTCCTTTTGAATATTTTTTTTTAAATAATTTTTCATAAGTTTCCCAATTAAAAACATTAAAAGAATCTACTAGATTATTTTCATTATATTGATTATATCCAAAAATATTATCAATCCATTTACTAATTTTATTTTTTATTTCATTCGATTCAAAATTCATTCTTTGAATATAAATAAAATGAGAAGAATTAAAGCAATTTTCAGGTAAATTAATATTATGAACAATCATCTTATTTGAACTTTTAATACCAAAAAAATTTAAATTGATATTATAATATAATTCATCAAAATAAAAAATTTCAGGAATTAATTCTCTATTATCATTATATCTTTCTAATAATTCTTTTACATCAGAAAAGCCATTAAATAATCTATCAGGATTATCAAAAGCATTTCCTTGAAAACCAATATGTATTTCAGTTATAGGAGATAATCTTAATAAATAAAAATAAATAAAAGCACTTGTTGAATAATGAATTTGATGATGAGAAACAAATTCAGTTGTTTCACATTTTATTAAATATTTATCTAAAATTTCTTTTCTTTTTTCTGAAGTTTGAGCAGAAATTGGATATTCAAATTTTCTTAAGTTATTATTTCTTTCATTTAATTTTTTATATGAATCATAAATCCATGGGAATATAGGATATTGATCTAAATCATTATATGATCTTGAAGAATATTTATTTAATAAATTTATAAAATCAAAATTTGATAATTTTGAATTTTGCCAATCTTTTAACAAATTTAATTCTTTGAAAGTTTCGACTGAATTTTGAATTATTTTAAATTTCTCTTTTCCTTTAAATTTGTTTAATATTTCATAAAAATTCATTAATTGGTTTTTATTTAAAAAATTTAGTAAATAACTTTTATTATCTTTTGTAAATATTTCACAAGCTTGCCAAATATATAAAAATCTTCTTGTTATAATTTCTAAAATATATTCAAAAGGAATTATTATAAATTTTTTTTTATTTATATATTTCACACTTGAAAACATATTCTGAGGACTTCTTGGTTTTATTTTTATTTCTTTTTCTGATTTTATTATTAAAAAACCTTTAAATATTAAAATTGAACAAAATACACTTCCTTCAGGAATTAATAATTCACAATAAATTTTATATGTTGATTCATTGTATTTTAATAATATTTTTTCTTCTTTTTTAATTTCTTCTTTAAAATTTATTGCATAAGAATGAGAAATTTCATAAGATTGTTCTTGATAAAATTTTCTATGTAATTTTAAAAAAGGTTTTATATAATTTTTGGTAATGTAATTTTTTATTTTTTTTGGTTCATGGAATCTTTTTATTTCTAATGTATTATTTGTTTTTTCTTTAAAAGGTTCTTCTAATTTATCTAAACTTTTATTCAAGAAAAATTTATTTAAATACATATTTGAAAATAATCTTTTTAATAAAAAAGATTTTGTTTTATGAACTGATAATAATCCATAATTTTTAATATCATCATACCATAATTCTATATTTGAATTATCTTTATATATTTTTAGTAAAATATTTGAATAATCATCTTTATCTTCTTTAAATTCAAACTTACTATTTTGATTCATTTTAAATTTATTTTCATTTTCTTTTTTATCTTTAGAGATAATCTTTTCATTAATTAAATTTTTTTGTAAAAATTCAATGTTAATTTCTTTATTTTTTTTAATATTTTGAATAATCTTCTCTTTAAAATTATTATATTCATAATCTCCTCCTATAAAAGTGTTTCTTTTAATATCATTTTTATTATCATTAATTCCTTTTATAATATCATTTATCATTTTTTGAAGAAATTTTTTAAAATCATCATTTTTAATAGAAGATAAATCAATTGATAATAATTTACATATTACTTTCAAAGAAAGAAAATAAGTATTTTTTGTAACTTCTTCTTCTTTTTCTAAAATTTTTTCAATTTTCTTTATTTGTTTAATTTTATAATTATTATTCTTTTGAAAATCCAATGTCAAAAATATACAAATATCATCATGATAATAATATTTTTTAATAATTTCAAAATTTTCTTTTCCTTTTTCAAATTGAACATAATAAAGAATTAAAGTATCTAAAATTCTTTCTGCAATTGATTTGTTATCTTGAAAGATATCTCTAAGATAAAAAATAGAATTTTCTATATTTTCATTTATAAAATTTAAAAATTTATCAATTATTATTTCACCAACTTGTTTATTTTCTGCTCTAAATGAAATATATTCTAAAAAATCAATGAAAGAATATATTGCATTTTTAACATTTATATAATAATTAAAAATTAATGATTTATCTATTGTACTATATAAATCAAATCTTATTTTTTCCAAAATACATTTTATTAAAGAATTTATATAAGTTTCTAATGTTGATATTTCAATTTCTTTTGATAAAGAAAATATTTGTTTTCCTAAGTTTATAATTAATTGAAAATAAAAAGCTCTTCTGAAAAAGTATAAACTTCTGTCAATAATATCACAAAGTTCTTCTAATCTAAAATTAAAATTTTGATTAGTAATTGAATACAATATTAAAGTTTCAAATATATTTCCAAGTAATTTATAAGAAGAAAAAATAGTATATTTAAATTCTTCTTGTTTAAAAGAATTAGTATTTTTACATAATTCAATTGTTGAATTGCAAAAATTATATAAAAAACTTTTATAATTCAAAAATAATTCTTCATCTTCATAAATTTTTTCTAAAATATTAAAAATATTACAAATAATATCTATATTTTGGTGAACATTTGAAACATATAGTTTAAATTTATCATTACCATATTTAATATATTTCAATTGATTAAATATATTTTCATTTTGAAAAATACATAAAAGATAACTTCTTAAAGTTAAAGTTGTCATTTTTATATTATTACAATAATTAAAAAATTCTTTTATGAATAAAAAATCTTTATCATTTTCTTGTGCTAGTCTTTTTCCATAACTTATGATTTTTTGTTTAAGAAAAAATTCATCTAAAGCTCTTATACTAATATATTTAGTTTTTTCATTATTATCATTTAATGAAATAATTGTAAAAAATCTATTTATTATTTTATCAGATTCTTCATTTCGAGTGATATTTATTTTAGAAAAGCATTCTGACTTTAATATTATTTTAATGAATTTATAATATAAATTTTCATTTCTATTATTTAAAGCAAAATCTTGAAAAAAGAGAATATAATTGCATAACACTCTTCCATTCTTTATATTACTAAATAATATTTGAAGTAATTTACTAAATTCTGGACTTTGAGAAAAAGTATAAATTGATATACTATGATATATGAAATATTCTGAAATATCATTATCTAAATTTTTAAATATATTTATGTTTTGTTTTATTAAAGGAAATATTTTTGAAACATTTTCTTTTGAAAGATTATTTTTATTAATTATAATTAATAAACCTTTAATTAATAAATTTGTTGTATCTATTTTAGAAAAATAATTGATTATATTTGTCATTAAAAATTCTGGAAAATGAGTTTTTAATTTATTTTGAATTATACAGATAATGTAAAATATTGATGCAATTTTTTCTTGTTTTTTATTATCATCTTTTTGCTTTAATAAAACAAGAAATATTTTATCTATTAACTTATATATATTTTCCTTATTTCCGTTATTATTATCTATTAAAGAATAAACTTTTCTTAATATAATAATCAAATATTCCATATATAATTTTTTAAAAAAAAATATTTTTGTTTTTGATTCATCTTGAATATCATTTACTTTATCACCATTTAAAACATTTAATATCAAATCTAAATCTTCATTTAATTTTTTAAATATTTCCTCTTCCATTAAAAATGATGATGAAATTTTTTTAAAAATAATAATTAAATTAAAAGAACAATAAACATTATTTATTTATTTATTTTTTTTTTTTACACCAAAAAATATTTTTAAATTTTCAAAAATGAATCAGAAAGTGAAAATAACCATTTCTGAAGGAGATTATATTAAAAACATCTTTAAAAACTTCATAAATAAACAAGATAAGGAAATTGATAATTTTTCACTTAAAACAGTTACATCTAAATTATCTGAAAAAACTTTACAAAATTATATCAGAAAATTAAATTTTATTTCGAATAATCATTCAAAATTGAATCAATATTTAAGGAATTTTAATATTTATAATTCTTTGCTTTTTTTATTTCTATTTATTCTAGAATCTAATAATTATCAAATTATTAGTTTAAAAACTTTATTATTATCAAATTATGTAAAACTTGTCAAAAAAATTTATATATCAGGATTAATTAATGATGATGAAATTAATAATTTAATTCTTTTTATAATTTATTTAAGTTTTATTGATAGAAAAGTTTATTCATTACAAAAAAAAGTTGATTTAGAAAATTTATCACATAATATTATAAAATTTTATGATAGGTTTAAAATTGCAATTCAACTTGTTTTAGATATAAATAAACCAATTATTACTAAAACTTTTATTAATAATTTAAAAGAAAAAATTTTAATAAGTAAATCAAATTTTTTTTTATTAAATAGTAAGATTGATTTATTAAAATTAATTGAGTTAAACATTCAAAATGATGAAGAATATAGAAAAGCAAGGATAAAAGAATTAAATGGTGAAGAATATACAAATGATGAAATAACAAGTTTATTAATTGAATTATATTCTTTTCATTATAATATAAACTTTTTAAGTTCATTTATTGAAACATTAAAAAAAAATGTTTATGATATAAATAAAGATTTAACTTACTTTAATATACTTGAAAGATATGTAGGACTTCTTGAAAAAATTTCAAAAAATGAAGATTATTTATTTGAAAGAGATCCTTATATTTTAAATAAGGGATTTGTTTTTAATAATAATATAGAAAATGGAATTATTATAAAAAATGTAATTATCCAATCAAATTTTTCATTAATTTTTTCTTTTTCTTTTCAACCAGAAAATAAAGAACTTTTAAAAAAAAAATATCCTTTAATTTTTTTAAATTCTGAATCATATAGAAAAGGAGAATCATTTTTATTTTTTATTGAAGATTCAAAATTAAAATATTTAAATTTTGATAAAATTACACATGAAATATGTGTAATTGAAAAAGATTTAACTTATATTGTTTGTTATTCTTTTATTCAAAATTCAAGTTTTGAAATTATAGTTAAATCAAATAATATTTATGATATTAAAATTCCTTTTAAAATGAATTATAAAAAAAGTTCAATTATCCAAATAGGAAAATCCCAAAATAATGAAAGTAATTTTGAAGGATTTATTGGACCAATTCTATTATTTAACTCAGATTTTAATGTAGACTTTTTTAAAAATTTATTAAATTTAAAAGGAAGTTATGAAAAACTTTTATATTTTAATTACAGTGATACAAAAGCGATAGATAAATATGATAGAAACTTAAATTATATTTTAGATTCAGATAATTATGGTGATTATTCATCAAGCGCAAACTATTTTAAAAAAAATAATGATTATTATAAAAATTTATTATGTTATATTGCTCCGCCTTATGATATTTCAAATTTAAATAAAAAAACTTTTGTTAATTATATATTTAAAGAAACTAAATTAAATTATTTAATTGAACCAATATATGAAAACGGAGCAACTTTTTTCTTTAAAAAAAATTTTACAATATTTGAATTTGTTAAATATGAAGGAATAAATTATTTAATATTAAATCTTGAATTACTCTTATCCAATTTAGATAAAAAATTAAATGATAATGAAAAAATAGATTTAATAATATTTTATTGTAGTTTAATTGATTTTTCTTTGAGAATTTTAATTTATTTAGATATGAGTTATTTCACAAAAGAAATTAAATCAATGATGTTTACAGTAGAAAAATCTATTCAAAAGGTAAATTTTAATTATTAATTTAGAGATTTGTAGCACTTTTAAATCAGAAAAAATTATTTTTCAACTAATAAATAAATGGATTATAAGTTTGACCTCAGATATTTCTACAAATAAAAGAAATTATTTTATTACTTATAGGAATGAATTAATTAAAATTATGCTTGAAACTAGTTTATATGAATATAATGATTTTGAAGGATTAGTAAATTTTTTAATAACTTTTTAGGAATATTTATTTCTTACTTTAACTAATTGCTTTTCAAAAAATCAAACTGGAATTGATTCTATTATATTTTTCCAAAAAATTTTGGATTTTTCTTTTTTTCATGATATTATTTTAGATACAAATATTAATTTAAAATATACTGAAAAGTTCAAAAATTGTAAAAGAGAATATTCCAATTTAATTAAAGTGTTTATTTCAAAATCAGATAATAGTCTTTCATTTTTAATTGAATTATTTAGAATCATTTCAAAGGAAAATAGTTCATTAAATTATAGAAAATATCAATTCATAAAATTTTTTTATTTATTTTATGAGCAATTCTTCACTAAAGTTGATGACAACATGAAATTTTCTACAATTTTATTTTTTATAAATTTATATGAGAAATTGACTATTGATAATAAAAATGCAATAATTGATCAAAGGGAAATTCATATTATTATTTCAATATGTATGTTAATTTTAATTAATTTTCCTATCAATGATGATTTTTATATAAATGGAATTAAAAACAGAAAAGGAATTCAATTTTATATGAAACAAGTTGAAAAAAATAAAGAAGAAAATGATTCAATTTCAACTAATATTATAAATAATAATGAAAATAATGATAATACATATGAAAAATATTTAGATTATGATTCATATGATTCTTTGATGATAAAATTTTATGAATATCAAAATTTTGATGATTCTATTTTTAAAACTTTATTACTAATTAATTTAGAAAATATTAATGAAATTACAATCAGTCAAGAAAATAAATTAAATTTTATTTCTAAAGATGATGATTATGAAAAAGAAGATTATAAATCTTTTCTCAAAATATCTTATTATAATAAAGAAATTAAAGATACAATTGTAAATATTATTAATTTATTAAATAATAAACAATCTTTGGGATTTATTTCATATAAAGCAATATTAGGTTTAATAATTAATACTGTTAAAAATTATAAAGAAGATAAATGTACTTTTAAACATTTAGTTTCATCTAGAGTATTATGTTCAACTTTTTTTAAAATGGCATTTCAAAAATTTTATAATATCGAAGAAAATAATGAATTAATAACAGAAAAATTCCTTTCAATTTGTGAAATTTGTTATATTTCTCATTCTGATCCATTTTTTTATGATTTAATATATGATTTAATAATTGATGAAAATTCCAAAAATATAGGAATTAATCTATTAAAAAAATTATTAATACAATTTACTTCAAAACCAGAAAAAGTGAAAAAGTATTATGTTAATAAAATAAATATTATAAACTTAATATATAAATTAATAAAAACAATACAATTAGTGGATGAAAGTAATAAAGATTTTTTAGGATTAAAAGAGAATCAATATAATGAAATTTTTAAATCTTTGTTTGAAGATGATTTATTAAAAACTAGATTTAATTGTTTAAAAAATAAAAATGGGAAAAAAAAAACGTGCATTGAGTTAATGTATAAAATATTAACGAATTTAAGTTATCAATCAAAAAATCATTCATATATAATACTTTTATATGAAATTTTAATATTAAATATTAAAAAATATAAAAATAAAAATGAAAATACACAATCAGTTATTTATTATTTTGATAGAGAATATTATAAAGGAGAATTAAAAAATAATATAATATTTAATTTCTTTTCAAAAAAAGAAACATGTGATATTCCTTCTTTATCAGTATTTTTTATATATCAAACAATTAAATCATATTTTAAAATCGAAGACCAAATATTAAAATCAATATTCGATTCTTTAATGAATTCATTTATATCTGATTCTAAAATATTGTTTAATCAATTCAAAGAAAGTACAAAAAAATCTAAAAATAATATATTATATAATGTCTTAAGAGATAAAATCCTTGAAATTTATAAAGAAAAAAAACATACAATGGATATATTTTTAGAAGCATATCAATCTAAAAAAAATGAATTAAACAATAATAAAAATAATATTAATCTTAATATTAATAATAATGAATTAAATGATTCCTTTAATTCTTGTAAATCAAGTAAAAGTGAAAAACAAAAATGTCAAATTAATAAGAAAAAAAAAATATATGTAGGAAAAATAAAAAAAAATGAAACAAATGTAAATAATGAAGAAGAAACAAATACAAAAATACCTGTTATAAATAAGACAAAAATTAATGAATATTATCAAAAATTAAGTAAAAAAAGACTTTTTACAACACAATCTCTTTGTGAAAATATTGAAAGTTATTCTCAATTTGTTTTATTTCCAAAATTAAATTTAATTCAACAAGTCTTTGGTATTTATTTTATTGATAAATTGTTTTATGATGAAACTTTTGTAACAATGAAAAAGTATTTTAATTATTATTTTAAAAATATAAGAAATAATGGACATGTACAAAACCCAAATATAGATAATTTCTTAAATTATCCTACAATGATTAGAAATTATACTCCTTATAATTTCTTCTATAAGGATTTATTTTTAAGATACGATTTAGATTTTTTTTCTCATGAATATTTTAAAATTATTCATCCTTATTTTACTCAATATTTAAAAAAAGAAAAAAAAAGAATTTTTGTGAAGAAATGTAAAAATAAAGAAATTTTAAATTATTTATTAGATAAGAATGAAAAAGGAAATCGACAATTTTTTTGTGATTTAATAACAAATGTAAATGTTATTTTTGGAGAAATAATAATTAATAATAATATAATATATTTCCATAATAAAGATAAAGAAAAGTTTCTCCAAAGTTTAACTGATGAAGAAAAAGAAAAATATTTATTTTGTGCTCAAGATGAAGATTATCATCCTCAAGAAAAACAATTATTTATAATTAAAAATGAAATAAAAGAAATTATAAATAGAAGATATTTATTTCTATTTCAAGCTTGTGAAATATTTTTAAAAAATGGGAAAAGCTATTTTTTTAATTTATTTTCAGAATCAAATAAAATTGAATTTTTTAAATTATTTGATGACTCAATAAAAATAATAGATTTAAAAGAAGATTTTAGAAAAAAAAATTATACTGAAAGTTGGTTAGAAAATAAAATATCAACATTATCATATTTATTACAAATAAATAAATATTCTTCAAGAAGTTACAATGATACAAATCAATATCCAGTATTTCCCTTATTAAAATTATCTAATAATAGATTAAGAAAATTAAAATATGCTCTTCCAGCACAAACAAAAAGTCAAAGAAAAGATTTATTTATGGTTTTTGAAATTACAATGGGAAAATATCATGCTCATTATAATATTCATTATTCAAATGCTGCTTTTGTTTTATATTTTTTAATTAGAATGAATCCTTTTACTTATAATCAAGTAAATTTACAAGGAAATAAATTAGATGTTCCAAATAGACAATTTAATTCTTTTAAAGAATTTATTTCTATTTATGATACAACTAAAGAAGCTAGAGAATTAATACCTGAATTTTTTCTTTCAACTGAATTTTTTTATAATTATAATTGTAATTTTTATGGTTTTAGATCAAATGATGGTTTAATGATACATAATTTAGGTGTTATTAATAATTTAAGTCCTGTTGAATTTATTTGTGAAAATTTAGAACTTTTAAATTCAAAGAAAATTAAAAGTAAAATTCATTTATTTATTGATAATATTTTTGGAGTTGGACAAATTGGAACTAAAACTGATTATAATACTTTTGGAAAATATGGTTATAAAGAATTTGTTAATTTAAAATCTAAATTAGATTCATTTAAACAAAATTCCGAATATGATTATAAAACAATTAAAGATAAAATTTCCAGAAAAATAATTAAAATTATTAATTTAGGACAGACTCCTTTTAAATTAATAGAAGAAAGACATGCAAAATATGAACCAAATAAAGAAATAAATTCAAATAAAAAAAAAGAAAAAACTGATGTTATACCTTGTGATGTAAATGACCAAATAATTTCAATTGTTAAATTTCCAGAAAATAGAATGATATATTTATTAACATACAAAGATGGATATCAAATTAAAATTCTTTCACCTTCACTTTCAACAGAATTCATAATACCAATTCCATATAAAATAAAATTATTAACTAAATTAAAATTATTTGGCTCTGACTTTTTATATGGATTTAAATATAATTCAAAATTTATTTTCATTGCATTTAATTTAACATTAATATTATGTCGTTTTGCAGATAATTCATTTATATTTTTAACTTTAATTAATCATAAACCAGAATATAGAGTTTTTATAACAGAAAGTTTTATTACAGTAATAATAAAATCCTCAAATAATTCTTTTATAACAGGTCATGAAAATGGGAAAATTATGGAATGGAACTTTACTGGAAGAAGTATAAATAATCCTAATTTTCTTTCTGAAGAAGTTATTGAATTAAAAAGAACTTTAATAGCTCATAATAATAGAATTAATGGTATTTATTTAGATAATAATTTAGGAATAATAATTACAACTTGTATTGATTCTACTATTTATATTAGAAAATATTATGATTTTACTTTATTATCTGTTATTAAAGTTCCAAATAAAATTTGCATTCAATTATTAAATTATTATGCTTTCATATATATTTTATTTTACAATGTTGATACTGATGATTATGTTATTCAAATTTATTCTTTAAATGGAATTGAATTACAAAAAGGAAATAATGATTATATTAATAATATTGAAATTGATAAAGAAGGTAATTTATATGTTGGATATTATGATCAAAAGAAAATTATTATTTTTGATTCTTCTTTGAAAAAAATTAAAAAAGAAATAAATTTTGAAGATATATTTAAAGAAAAAAAAAATTTAGAAAGTTTAAAATTTATGAATTTCGTTTATGATGATCTTCATAAATGCCTTTATTGTACTTTTTCTAACGGAACTTTAATTAAGAAATTTATAATTGAAGAAGAAATTATTGAAAATGATAAGGATGATGACGAAGATGAAGATTAATTAAATAAATTAATAAATATTTTTAAGTTAATTAAAACAAATAAGAACACATTAAAATTTGAGTTATTTCTGAAAATATTTTCCTTTTAATTTTTTTTTAAATATTTTTATTTGTGAATATAAAAATGACGTAAGATTAATAAAAAATAAAAGTTTTATATTCAAAAAATAAATTAAATTATGGGGAATGTCAAATGTTGTGAAAAATATCCTTTAAAAGAAAAAGAAATAATAAAATCAAATGATCCTCAAAACATTTCAAAAAACAATTCAAGAAACACATCTAAAAATAATATAAGCTTAAATAAATCTTTAAATAATAAATTTGAAAATGGTGGTGAAAATGAAAATATTACAACGGAAAATTATGTTCCAAAAGAAACAAAAAAAGAAAATTTAAATTTAAGAGCAAAACCACAAAACAAAAATCAAATAATTCCTCAAATAAAACTAGAAAAAAGTGCAAAAAAACTTCAATCAGTATATCGTGCTTATCAAATAAGGAAAAATTATGAAACTAAAATAAAACCAGAATTAAAAGAAGAAGAAAATAATTTAATAAAGAAAAAATTATTAGAATTATCAAAAACAAATCCAAATATAAAAACAGAGAATTTAAACACAAGTCAAAATTCTTATGATTCAAAAGAATGGGAGAAACATTATAATAGTAATGATCCATTCTTTAATTATAATTATGGAAATACAATAAAAAATCAATGCCAAATAAATAAAACAGAATCAAATAAAATAGAATTATATCAAGGAAGTATAAATTTAAATAATGAAAAACAAGGTTTTGGAACTTTAACAACAGAAGATAAAATTTTAACAGGTTTTTGGAGAGAAAATAAATTTACAGGATGGGGAAAAGAAAAAAATACAAATGGTGATATTTTAGAAGGTAAATTTATAAATGGAAAATTAAATGGTAAAGGAATATATAAAAATGATATTAAAGGTATTTATTATAATGGAGATTATAAAAATGGTTTAAAAGAAGGAAAAGGAAAAGAAAAAAATTCTAAATTTGAATATGAAGGAGAGTATAAAAATGATAAATTAAATGGAAAAGGAAAAATAAAATTTAATCAAAAGAATTGTGAATATGAAGGTGATTTTAAAAATAATAATATATTCGGATATGGAATTTTTAAATGGGAAAATGGAGAAATATATGAAGGTAATTTAAATAATGGATGTATTAGTGGAAGAGGTAAATATACTTATCCTGATGGACAAATTTACGAAGGAGATTATGTTCGTGGGATTAAACAAGGTTTTGGAAAATTAACTTTTCCTAATGGAAATATTTATGAAGGACCTTTTGATAAAGGACTTCCTAATGGAATTGGGAAATTCACTAAAAATGGAAAAGTTAAAAATGTAGAGTTTAATTATGGAAATTTTGTTAAGGTTATTAATTAATTTAAATTTTTTTATCCTTTTTTTTATATATTTTTTTTTATGAAATTTTTATTTATAAATTTGTTTTTATGTTTTTATTGGATTTTTTATTTGTTTTTGGGAAAAAATTTTATTTATTTTTTTATTCAATAATTCCCAAAGAATATTATTTATTAAAAATTATCTGTAACATCAAAAATTATATAAATGATTTTAAAATATCAAATATATTTTTTTGATTCTTCATATAAAATAAAAGAAGAAATAAAAAAAGAAAGTAATAAAAAAGAAAGAAACATAAATTAATTCAAAAAAATTGGAAAAAATGAATAAAGAATGCTCAAAATATATAAGTAGAAAAAAAACATAAAATAAATTTTGAAAAGAAAAAGAAATTGTATGAATATCTTTGCTTTTAATTCA
>JAEEGK010016373.1_pt1 | contig 16311 bp, 10 predicted proteins | sample 8958771 | NCBI WGS metagenome assembly JAEEGK01 (sample SAMN16246547, study PRJNA631951) | gut metagenome | biome: gut microbiome; feature: rumen; material: SC-attached | host: Bos | place: Iran: Karaj | collected 2018-10 | reverse complement strand
ACACAACTCGAGTGCTCGCGCCGAAAGGAGGGATGTAGAATGTCGTAAATTCAAGGAAGCCTTAACAGGTCTTGCTGATGGTAATCTTGAGCCAAGCCTCCGACAGGAGGAAGGTGCAGAGACTAGACACGACACACCTAATGGACCCGGTCCGATGGTGAAGGAATAGTCCAGACCCCAAACAGGTTGGCCGAGAGGTCCGCCTGATGGCGAAAGCCACAGTGGTACGAAAATCCCTTGGCCCGAAACGGCCGTGCGGGTTCGATTCCCGCCCGGGGCACATTAAAAAGAGCTAACTGGCTGACTTTCAGCGGTTAGCTCTTTTTGTGTCTTGATTTTTGCCGACTTTTTGCCGATTTAGGGCGTTTTTGGCGACTTTTGTGCCTATTTCTTCCCTTCTATTGTGTGCGGATTCGAACAATGACACGAGAAAGATATAGCATCTCTTTATGGGTCCTCGTCCTCTCCTCAATAATCCCGTACAGAGCGTTCTGTGAGGGATTTTCTGTCACCCAAATGCGAAAATGGCCCAATATAAAGTAACTCGCAGGCCGACACATTTCGGAGCAGGATCATTCCGCTAGCTAACTATTGTTTAGCAAAAGATCTTTAAAGAATCCAAAATCTTCATCGACTAGAATCCTCCTATCTAAAGCCATATTCGCATGCTCGCAAGAGGTTTCTGAAACCATGGTACACCCGAAACAAGAAGCACGATTCATTCCATCCTCATTTTCCCAACAAAGAGGATCTGAAGAACAATTGACAGCTCGTTTCATAGCAGACTTTACAATCTCTTGAATTAATCTTGGCTGTCCTTGCCAGACCAATCCACCCATGCTTCCTTCGGCTCCATCAGCTGTATAGATCAATACGCCGCACATTTTGTCAGAATAATAGAGCCGTTCACTTAAACTTGCCGATGGATATCCACACGAAAACTCAAGTTCCTTCATTAACACATGACTAAACGTATGTAGGAGATAGAACATAGCACGACCGTAAAACGAGATCTCCTTGTATAGAAAATCTCCCATTGATCCAGGATCTATTTGGCACTCATAATGAGCATTGAGATCGTGCTCGTTTACCCAGCGTTCAATAGCGTCAATATCAAATGCAAAAAACAGCCCTTCGCCGAATGTTTGGTTTGCTGGTAAGACGTAAATATCAGCAGGAGTACCCTCAAAAATAGGCTTTAACTCTTCTCCCGGCGGGACTATTTTACCATCAATCAACTTGGATGTCGGCATATTAACACGGCCAAAACCTAGCTGGATGCTCGTTAGCGACAACGTGTTAACTTGCTTTATGGTTTTAAAGAAAGGCCTTATCATATCCGGGATCTCAATCTCATTGAAATCTAGTCCCGCCGCTTTGCGATTGGGTTCATCAGGATTTGTAAATACCTCATATTCTGTCAAACGATAGGTAGCTACCGGATCCACATCTTCTTCCTCGGTTATATTTCCAAGGAAGCTATTCTTTATACTCTCGTGATCTAAAGAGGATAGATTGAACAAATTCCAATCGATCTTGGCGTCCTCAATAAAATCATCGCAGTCATCGTAGTATTTGTCCCAAAACTTTTCTTTCGTAAGATCTGGTTTCCCTGCCAACTTACTATTGTACTTATCTATAATCTTACTCAAAGCGATCCTGGCGTCATCACTCAAATGACCAGGTTTTATAGGGATAAATTCCTTTGGAATGTACAAACTACTGAACCCACTAGAGTAGTAGATACTGTTGCTAGTGACCATCGCCACCTGCATCTGCGTTTTTTCCGTTCCAGACGAGCATCGTTCAAATGTATTCTCCTTATTGATCCAAGGACGTTCTCCTCGGCAATAAGGTTTAATGTTCATAATACCAGCCAATGAAACCGAACTCTCACATTTTGAACACTTTAATGTACCCCAAGACTCGGCTTGATTGCGAGAATTAAGCCATTTGATCGAATGCCTGCCGCCACAATGACACTCTTCACAGTCATACCCAAACAACTCGAAACCTTTTTCATCATCCATCTTCTCGTGCTTCAAAGAAGCACAGAAGAACTTATACCATGGGATGTCGGAAATATGTCCATTCGGGCAAATAAGGACTAGAGGTGCCGGCTGTAACAATCCATATTCTGCGTCATCTGTCAAATTATCGGCTTTAATTCTCCGATATGTTTTTTTGTTCGGATCTCGAGGAGGAACAAAAAACATCATCTTGCCGTCATTACACCTCTTTGTTTGCCAGTCTTTGCGCCACTCGCTTAATGGCTTGATCTCACTATTTGAAGAAATAAACCATTGAGGGAAACAGATAGCGGGTATGTAAAACATATCCTCACTCATCTCGGCCCCTGATTTTGCCTTAACAGATTCGTATAAGGGATTTCCTTGTCGCTGTATCTGATTAAACGCATTTAACTGAATGTGTGGTACAGCGGCAAAACACTTCAGTTGTGAAAAACCTTTTTTTATAGAAAGAAACTCTACAAAGCGCGGATCTTCGATTAATTCGACACCGCATCCATCTTGTATCTTTTTAAAGTCAAGCTTGTCAGGAAGAATATCTTTTATTCTATTCGTGACGACCTCTAAGAACTTCCAATTATCGATACTGAGGGGCATTATGAAGCCTCCCCACTTTGTGGTTATTATAGAGCCGACTCCTGCCGCAGAGGAAAGGATTTTATACTTGCCTACAGACTGATTGTATTGATTTTCTTTACGTATCTCCATGTTGTTATTTATTTAAAATATGAAGAACTGCTTCTGGTTCAACAAGTCTTAATGCCGAAGGAACAACCCACTTACTTGTGGCTTTCTGCTCAGCGTAATCATCAGTGGAAACTAACAGAGATTTCTCCTCCGTCTTTCTTCTTCCGGCAGCATAATAAACAAGGGAGTCGCCTTCTGTCTGGGCCATTTGCGCCCATTGATCAAGGCTATCATCAATCCACTTATATATGAAATCAAGCTGTTCTTTTGTCATAATTTCACGCTCCAGGTTCCGGGTTTTCTTATCCAGACTCCGGGTCCGATCATAACGCCGAGAAAAATACAGTTTAAGATCCGTTTTCAGTTGCTCTGCACTGTATTCTGTCATCTTTTTTGCATCCTTACGATCTGCGAAATCATTATACAAATGCCTTATAACCGTTGCCATATAAAGAGGCAAATACTTCTCTACCGCCTTGGGAGAGAAAGGCGTGATTGAAATAGGCTCCACATAATAGTATAGTTTCTCGTGAAACTCTCTAAACCTTTCAAAGTGTGATACATCGCGTGATCGGAATGGATTATGGAGCGTTAATACTAACCCTTCCTTTTCGCGTGCAACACGAGAACTCGCCTGTATGTATTCCGCAATATTCCTTGGCATCGAGTTCATTATAATCGTATTAAACCGACTAACATCAAGGCCGACAGATATCATATTGGTTGCTAAAATATAATCTGCGGGAAGGCAAGGATAATTGTATTTATCAGTTGATCCTTCTTTGGGGTATGGTAACCGCTTTTGTGGATCCCATTTAACGGTCTGTGCTTTTGAGAGCTCTTCGACGGCTTCTCCTCCCGACAAGCGCCCTGTTAGTTCGGTTTTAGAGAAGTTATCATTGTATGCATAGAAGCACTCCAGCATGTCCGAGAACCTTAGTACACGCTTAAACAGACGACGAGTATACTTTGTAAATTCCAGATAAAACTGAGCATCAGTTTTACCAACTTCTTTTAATGAATTGAAGTACGAAATGATAGAATAATAATAATCCGCAGCCTCGATAAAAGCCTTATCCCTACTGATCAAGAGGTCTTTATTCTCTAATTCAAACAATGCACGATGGACAAATAATATCGCAGCTAAACGCATCTGTGTCGTCATCTGCGTTCGCCCAGTGGGAAGAATGCCTATGTATTTTCTCTTCGACACAAAATGCCAGTCATCTGATTCGGCATTCTTTTCGCGCTTATAGAAAGCAAAGAATGAGTCATCATAGTCAGTACCACTCTTCGGGAAAATACTCACATCACGATCATAGAGAGCTCGCACTTGAAGGGATGTATTACGCGTTGTGGCAGTAGAGGAGATGATTTTAGGGCGAATAATAAGGCCGTCTTTCTTTTTAAATGAACACAATTGATCTATTGCAGCCTCAAACAAACTCACAGCAGAGCCCAATGGTCCCAGCAGTAGATGCAACTCATCCTGAATAATAAGGTCCGGAGGGTTACATCCTGTTCCACGGCCGAAAAGCCTTCGAGAATCCGCATAATGAGAAGAGACATTCACTCTTCTAGCTAATTGGGCGAACTTATCTACCGTCCCAAATAACAATGTGGGAGGTTGCTCATACACATGATCATCACACAACCGGACCGGCAAATAGTTGCGTTTGCCAAATGTACACTTTTTATTACTACAACTAAATGAATAACGGTCTGTCGCAACTTCTTTCTCACGAAGAAGAGAGCCGCACCAAGGGCATCTATCTAGGGGAATCTGACCGTGCCCCCCATCTGATGTCCAATTCTTGCGAATTTCCTCTGCAAGAGTTTCGTAATGGTTTGGTAGGGAATTCTCTCCAACATATAATCCAATAGAAAACTCTTCTTCTCCCAAATCATATAATCCCCATTTGCGAATCTGCTCAAGAGCGAGAATAAGCCGAAGTGCTCGTTGGAACTGTTGTGTGGTTAACAGTCGTAAAGTATAACGCATAATAGCAGCAACACCGTTCCCACTTATGCCAGGATAAGAAATACGACGATTAATCGCAACCAATGCTATTATCCCCAAATATGATTCCGTTTTACCTCCGCCTGTTGGGAACCAAACCAAATCAACCAATTCGTTTCGCTTCTCCCATTTAGGATCGTTCTTGCTCTGAAAGATCCCGTCCATATTCAGCAATATGAAAGCTAATTGGAACGGTCGCCATGCAGCCACAAGCCCCTTAAAAATCGTGGTATCTAACGCACTATCTCGATAATAATCAAACGATAAGATTTGTTGATCATTACGGACTTTTTCTTGATTGTTGCCCTTGCTATGCCAAAGTTGCATAAACATTGCGGTATTCATAAGCCGAAAGATTTTCATCTTTTGGGGCTGTGTCAAGAATTCCTCGATGTTAGTACGTATACGTTCGTAATCCAAATAGCACTTCCTGATGTTTTCTTGGCCGACAGAATTGCCCTTTGCATCAAGAGAATCTATCCATGATTTATATGAATCAACAAAATCGAATAGACCACTCAATATCTCTGAGTCCTCTTTACCAGAAAGAACGGATAGCCATTTGAACTGCAAACACTTGGTATCCCCAATAAACTTCTGAGGAAGGAACACTTGATGAAACTCATCATAAAAAGCTTTGGATTTATCCCGAGGTTCTGGTTCAACATCTGGCGTTTCTACGGTTGGCATAAAATCAGAACACACATGCATTATCCCACTGGGGTCTCTGTACCAATCTGCAGAGCAGAGATGTCCGATTCCATAGTCCTCAATACTCCGATATAGGTAATGTAAACGGTTTGCTTCCTGGTCCTCAAAATCCGTAGAGACTTCGTCACGATAAGGGATAATATCTGAACTGGCGATGTCTATCTTAATCCCAAAGAAAGTTAACTCATTAACTCTCTCCGAGACAATGGAATAGTAATGATTACTATCAAGTTTAACTCTTGTTGAATCATTAACTAGCATTACTTTAAGATAATACCGACCATTATTTCCCTTAAAGACTTGAAGCCAGACAGATAATGAAGCTTTGACCTCCGATGAGAGGGTATAAGAAACGACCTCCTTTGTGATATTCTCCTGTGGTGGAAGAATAATCTTTCTTTTGCCTTTATTAAAACTAAAATCTAAAGAGGAAAGATCTATCTTTCTGCTAAAATTCGTTCCGACCCAGAATCCGAATCCTTTAGCGTCACAAATGGACAAAAGGTCTTCAAAGTACGATAGAAAAGTCTCATATCGTTCCACTGAGGCAATTCGGTTAGTGTATTCATTTACCTTCTCCGTGGAGATATATTCTCCGTCTTTCCCAACTCTTTTTAACGCCTTAAATAGGCGCTCTTTATATGCACTTAAGAACTTGTTCTTTTCTTGAAATGATTTGTCAGTATATATTGAATCGAATTGTCCATCAGCATTCTCAGCTACTCTTGCGCAAAAAAACTTGTTTAATTCCCTTATTTGAGAACGCAGCGCCGCCACCTCCGTGGCTTTAGCAATTTTATGAGACAAATGAAGCGTTGACCTCTCATACACAAAGTAATTAGCAAACACTTCTATGCATTTTTCATTTGAAAAGACGTTCTCAAAGAATTCAACATCATCTATTTGAACATACAGCCGAGTGTGCTCTAGCAGTTTTCTATAATAACGGCCAGATATCGTTATTGATGTTGATGCACCTAAAGAGTTCAATTCTTTAACACAACAAGACACACCAATCCTATCGGGAAACCTTCTTCCTAACGAGTTAATATCCTCATCTTCTTCATGGTTCCCAAGGCCAATGAGTTCTTCTCCTTGTTCGTTTGAATCCTCGTCAGAAGCATTCTCATCTCCGATGTTGTCTTCACACGTAGGGTCAACTGGCTGAGACTCATCACACGGGGAATCATTACGACGAGGGAACAATATAGCTGAACTATAAATTGACCCCGGAGTCGTATTAATAACTTCACAGATAGGTTCCTCTGATTCTTCATCAAGAGGAAACACTCCATATCTGTTACCGCAGCCGCCCGGCCCTATAAGTTGTTCGTGAATGAACGTCTCAAGTGAGTCTCTTTTTTCCTTTATCATCTTTCAATTGTTTTTACTCTCCTAAGATTCAATGCGTCTTCTTTTATGAGGTCCACAATAACTGTGATATCGTTTCCGCTCGCTATATTCAGATAATCGCGCACATCATATCCGAGTTTTTCATATGCGGCATCTGCATTCGTTTCCAACAAACAATGCGTTAAAAAAGTCCGGAAAATAGCATTTCTACCTTCTGTATTTGTACTAATTCTTGACTTCCGATGCCTCAAAAGGCGAGTATACAAAGTCTCAATACCCAAATACTCTTCTAATACACGCCTCTGCATTCGCCGACTACGAGGTAAGATTGAATCATCTGATGGATCCAGCCACCTACGGAATGACGATAATTGTATCCTTTCCATAGGAAGAAGAGGTTGCATAATTTCGTCATATACGGTCTTTTCTCCATTCTTGTTGACTCTGTGCTCCAACAACATCTTCCACATCTCTCTTTTGGAAACCTTCTCTGTTTCAGACAATCCATATTTATGATTATTTCGTAATATGGACTCTCCATCTCCAAGCTTTTGCTCTTCGCTATCAATTAATTCATCCAAAGGTTGGAAGAAATCTGAGAGTGGCTGTACCTCAAGGATCGTAGGGTCATCAAACACACGAAAGATGTCAGCGGCAGAACAAATGACGTATTCATCTATATTCTTACAAATGAGTAATTCGTCTTCATTAAGAGTTCGATGCTGTCGTTCATTAAAAGAGAAAGTATATCTTACCAACTCTCTCCCAGACTGTCGATTCCCAATATTCTGTTCATCCTCATCATCTTTTGGCTCTGCTCCGACATTAATCGGCTTGGGAGGAAGAGCTATGCTGCTTTTTACATACTTTGTACGAAAGTTTGAATTCAAGAGTAATTTGGACTGCTCTAAATACCTATACTCATACCAACTATAACGAGGATCAAAAACGACATAATTGATCAACTGAAGAGCGGTCTGCCCCGGATTAAAGAAAAACTGATCAAAAGAGTTAGGATATATCGCCCAATTCTTGCCTGTACAATGATTTAGCATTGAAAGGATTAATACCTTCCTTTCTTGAATTGAGTTGTATAAACCACGATCCCCTCGTTGAGCTTTAAGGTCCTTAAAAGTATAGAAGGCGACCGTAGCCGCTCCACAATTGGACACAAGATACTCTTTCAGTTGATTCTTATAGAAGTCATCAACGTTGAAATCTAATACAACAGCAATTTTGTAAAACTCGATCCACTCATATAGAACTGGTGCAATTTTATTCCTTACCCTATCTTTAAGTAATTCCAAGAAGTAATCAATATACTCTTCATTCGCTTCTGGGTTCTGATTTATGAGTTCTTCTTTAAATCTTCTTCTGGATCTCTCCGTGAAACAAATAGCCAGTTCGTTTCGTAGTTTAACCTCATGAGGGAAGTCCTGAATTAACAGATCAAACGCAAGCTTTAGCTGAAACTGTTCTGAATCCTCTTCACAAGAGACCTTCTGGATCTGAATACTCCTCTCCTCGCGACCAAACACATAGTCCATTTCATCCTTAGTAAAGGAAATGAAATCACGTGTTTCTGCCACTTTTTCTCGCTGAAGCCTTTCCACAAGATTATGCTTATTTTCAAAAACACGCTGTAATCGGTAAGGCTTTTGAGAAAACGCAAAGAAGAAAACGGTCTTTATCCCAGTATTATAGTCCTCGTTATACTCGTTAATGGTCGACCGTTGCATTTTCATGCAAAAGGGAGTATTCCTACCATCGGCGGCTTTTTGAAGGAAAAGGAAAATAAAAGGGATCTTCACTTCGCCGTCATTTTCTTCTATTTCATGATAAAGAGCGTCTTCGTCTTCTCCTAATAAAACAAGAGACTTTTCAGTAGATAAGTCCGTCCCTACAAAATCATACGAGAAATGGTAATAATTTCTCAATCCTTGACTTCGCTCATATTGTTCCGAAATTGACCGACTATAAAGACAACACTTCTCGTTTTCCCCTGCCGGGTAGCTTTGAATCTCTGTGGTCAGGTTCTTTAAAAGGTTGTTCTTAAACTTAAATTGTTGAGTAAGAGTCGCCGTTTCTCTTTTATTTCTTCGTCCTCCCAGATCGATAAAAGGCTTAGCTTTAAGCTTGCGTTCATTCTCTTTTCGAGCCTTTTCTCCAAACAAGACAGACATCTTAAGAGCTACAAACTCCTCGCACAACCTCTGAGCCCATTCCTCACATAAAGGGAAATATACTATCGGCATCTTCACATCTCTTTCATCTTCCTCTTCACTTAGAATATAATAGTCCATAATATGATTCACCAAGCATAAAAGTCTCCTTCCCTCTTCAGCATGATCCTGAAGAGGAGCTAAGACTTTCATCAAGGCGACAAACTCCGGGGACTCCTGAGAAACCCTTTTTTTAAAGTTATCATGAACCATATGTGCCCTCTTTCAAGATGATCATGTCTAGATTCATTATAGCTCTTGTCATACCGACATAAATTTCGAATAGAAAGTTATCCCATGAGCTTTTGATTCTAGTTTGTGGCAAAACCAAAATGATATTATTGTCTTCCAATCCTTTGTATTTCAAGATTGAAGTAAATGCCAAAGATTCTTTTGATTTACGTTCAATTGTATTTTCCGTCAAAGGTATAAGTAGAGAATCCATCTCTGCAATAGTATCAAATACTGAATCATCCTCGTCTTTCTTTTTGTACTTGAGATCAGAGTGAACAAGTAATGAGGTAGAAGACATCTCTCCAGAATACTGAGCAAGAAGCTTTGCGTGTTCCTTGATGGTTTTCTTCGTTTCTCTAACACTCTCGCATGTACAAATGGTAAGGCCAGGAATGTCCTCCTCTTTGAGTGTATTCAAGTATTTCGTAAAGGCTTCTTGACTATGATCAATCGCCAAAATACGATTGGCGTATTCTACCATTAATTTGTTCGTCGGAACACGCTTGTTCTCATCAAGGACAAAACTTGCAGCATGTTCTGCCAAACGATTTATTATCTCATTCAGGTTTCTAGTTGCATTATTGTATCCTTGTTCTAAATCGTAGAAAACGAGATAGCGACCATATTTAAGCCCGTTATGATTAGGCCCCAGTATCTCATCTAACAATACATCAACACCTTTATCTACGATGTCTTGAGCTTCATCAATGATAATATAGTCAAATTCGACTTTCTTTATCGCATGAAGAGCTTTATGTAAATCCTTCCGAAAGCTTATTGTTCCAAAACTGTTTTCGATACTAAATGAGGGCGTTGTAATTTCCTTGATATAGTTATTGAATGTTTTGACGATACATGTATCCAGCCGCTCTTTTTCCAACTCAAGCCGGACTTTGCTCGCAAGTAAGCCTGTCCAACAAAGATAGAGCCCCTTGAGACCACAGTGACGCTTTATGTAAGCTTTTGCCATTGTCGTCTTACCTGTTCCTGGACCTCCTTCAATTAGGATTCGTGGATTCTTTCTTAATCCCTCCAAAATGCTAAGGTTTTCGATATTCAACCAATCCAAAACCTCCCGCAGCGATGTTAACGAATACTTATTCCTATCTTCAATGGAAGGAGCCAACGATTTTACTACCGCCTTAAGCTCTTCTTCCGTGAGAACTCGATCTGAGCGCTTCCTTTTTCGAATTACATCCAAACAGAAGTCAGCAAAAGAGAGATCACTATCATGTTTCTCCTTGTTCCATAGCTTATAGGAGAGATCTTCTGCCGGATTATTACTCGTCCTATCTAAGCTACTATGTGGAAAAGCACATACATAATCCACAAAGAGTAGGTCTTTATTGATGATCCCATTGTTCACAAGAGCCCATTTATAATGATTCGCCTGTTCAAAAGGGGAACGCTTCATTTCTGTAAGAACGCCTTTGTGATAATAATAGTAGTAGCCTCGAATAATCTCTATTATACCACCTTTAACCTCAACGATTATTGCTCCTTCATTACAAATTAGAAGAAAATCTATTTGTATTTCATTCTGACCACCATATGAAATGTTAAACGTCTTGTCATACCACATATACCAAGTCAAAGGACTCGAGTTGCAGTCGCGAACAATACGTTCGTATATATCTTTTTCGCCTTGAAGTAATCCGCCACTATTTTGATTGATGCCAATGGTTGCATCAATCGGAAGGTTACTGCGATGAGACTTGATAACTAAAGCCATATATATAATCTAATTCGTCAGTGTAATCAATTACGCATTATTCCCATAATCCACTATCTTCCAAAGCAGCCATATTGTAGTTGAACATTTCTATTATATCATTTCGATGTTCAGGATACATTTCGAGTAGTTCCATAATAGATCTCAGTGGCAAACACATCTTGACCTTGCTATAGTAGCCTTCTTCTACATCAATCTCAAATTCCTTAAAAGATTTTAGGTCTGGACGACCAATGGTTTTCAGGGTATGCTCTTCCCAATATGATTGATTTCTATAACAGAATTGCCAAAATGACATCTTCTTATAGAACTGAGGCTGATTACACCACCGGGCAATCTGAACATACAGATTGGGAATAGGGGCCTTATGATAATCCTCGTGCCTCATCACATAACCCACACAACCGTATTGCATCAAAATCCGAATTCTCTGAAAAAGTTCCCAAATGTCACGATAAAACCTCTCCTTATTATCTTCCTTTTGCATAAAACCGCAAAAGAGATAAAACTTGGTCCCTTTTTTAGGATTGTTGCGCTTCCAAATTTTAAGCGCACGTTCAATCAGTTCACGATCGCGCCAATTATCAAACGCGAAAATAAAGTCTCCGTGGTATTTTGACCTAGCGAGCATCCGAGCCATTTCTTCTCCATAAGGACTTTGTGCAAGCATTCGTTCATCCAGTCCCTGACGGAACTGAAAAGGACGCCCCGTATCAATGAGTTCTTGTAGAAGAGGTTTCCATATCGTGATGTCCGACGCGAGGAAGTTATCATCCCAAAGATAAATATATGGCCTTTTGAGCCTTCCTTTTGCATCTCGCTCTTTGTCAAGGAACCACTCAAGTTTAGAGTATCGATGAATAGTTGATTCGAGTTTATTCACGCAAAATGGGCAATGGCGAATACATCCTCTAGTCAAGAAACCTATGGAGTACTTCTGATAATCTTTGAATTTATCTGCTTTAAACCCTGCTGCAATTTGTTTATTTACAAACTCATCATACAAATGATAGTCCGGCATCTGTCGAGCCATATCGATCCCTTGAACTTTATCCCCGCCTCGATGATTAGGGAACTTATTGAGAAAACGATCTTTCTCTAAGCTCTGCATGTCTTTACTTCTTTGCCTCTTAAAGCTCTCAATTGGATCATTTACATAAAAACCTGTTCCTCCCAAAGCAAACTTTTTCTCATCTCGAGTTCCTTTTGCCTTCAAGTAAAAACGTGGCAGCAATGTAAATGTGAAGACTTTAGATAAATAGATTCTTTTGTACGAGGAGATATCAGCATCTTGATCTAAAATCAACTCATACGAGATCTGATTATCTTTTAAAAAACCGGCGATCTTAAGTAGAACCAGATTTGGATGACGAGTGCCATTGTCTAATAGATCTGCATCTACTAAACCTACCTTTAGCTTCTTCTTATTTCCCCTTTTACTTGGCATCAGTCACGTGAATATAATTCGTAAGTATACAAATTTACACTTTTTTTCGTCTTCTAAATGCTTAGCAAAGAGTTATATGAAACTAGTATCAAAATATGCCCTATTTATGCTAGAATCACGACATTCGCGAAAGTATGGAGAGCGTTTATACTCCACGCCTAAATTAAACACGGCCCATCTCGTAAAGTTCTGGGCCGCAAAACACATCACATGAAAACGACAACGACAATCATTATGTAAACTTCGACTTCGTCCAATAATAAACCACGACGCCAGTCACAACCAACAAGAACTCAAAAACAATAATCGCCCATATCCAAGCCTTGTAGGAGAGCCAAACGCTCTCCCCATCTTTGACTTGTTCCACCTTTTGACGATGCTCGGCTAACATCTTCTCCTCGTCCAGCTTCAACTTCTCGAAGGAGGCGTTATAGTCAGACATAAGTTTGCCATGCTCCTCACGAATTTGCGCAACAGCCTTGCCGTCGAGTGAAGCCGGAATCTTAAGGTTTTTCAGCTCAGTCAGCAACGAATAATTGTCTAGCAAGATCTTCTGTGCTGAATTCACTGCCTTTTCGACTGAAGAAACGATATGCCTTGCTGCGCCCAATTTGACATCAAGGGAATCCTTGACCTCTTTTAACTCGGCCGTCGCTTTCTTCATCTGCTCAAGCTGCACTCCCAGGTTCGTTGATTCCTTGCGCAGTTCATTATCCTCCTGGATCTCTTCCAGCATCTTCGCGAAAGGATTGCGGGATGCTTGTTCTTGTTTGTCGTTGCCCATTTTAGTGTCTTCCTCTACCTCGTCCGCGACTCCTCAAATGAAGGTTATGAGCCCGGCGCAGACATTCACGAGCCCATTCCTTGTCGCCATCTGGTTTCTTTCCCCAGTCATTGGAGGCGGAGCCGCCGCCACCGCCGCAGTTCTGGGCGATAGTCGTGGCTTCGTTGACCATTCCGGCGAAAAGAAGGAGAGCAGTATGCTGGACATCCTTCAATTCTGTCCACAAGCAATCCGCCGGATCCGGAGCCTTTGCTTCAGCCATTATGAGGCGATAGATCTCCTCGGGGATGTCAACGGAACATACCTTGCGGTCCACGGGAATCTCCAGGTGGATCTTCTTTGGCTCCGGTTTGGCGGACTTGGATTCAGGCTTGGCCGATTGGGGCACCGATCGACTGACCTGTGTCCCGGCTATCGTAGCTGGGGCATGCGTCACCGGCTTTGGCGCCGGCTCCTGTCGTATCTCGCTTTGATGCAATTGCTTCCAGGTGTCGACAATCCGGGAAGGGGTGAGGCCTCTGTTATGCCCGAGATCGGAGGATTTGTACAGGACCTTGCCCCGGCCGACGGTATAGCCCCGGACCTTTTCATCACTGTCGCGCTTGAATACAAGACTGTACCCCTGCTCATTGAGCAGCTTCTCATATTCTTCCCAGGAAAAGCGCTTCATCCCCTTTAGGGCGGCGATACAGTCGTCTCCATATCTCTTGATGTTCCGCTCCCGCTTGACCTCTGCCTGCACCCAGCCCCGCTCCTCCGTGATAGCATTGGCGGCCATCATCGCTCGCTTAAAGAGGAAATGGGCGTCATTGACATTCCCGTCCATATCGATCCGGTTGGCGTTGATGTGAAGGTGCAGGATCCCGCTATTGCTGTCGCGGTGCAGCGAGACGACGTACTGGGAATTCCGGAGGTTCGTGGACTTTGCACTCTTGCGTTTGGCTTTCTCCGAAAGGTCGATGGCATCGAATGTTCGGACGAAGTCATCCGACAATTTCCGCCAGTCATCCAGGGTCCAACCGACGCTTTCTTCCCTGGCCGGGGAGACTTCGATCCGTATGGAGGTGAGCTCCAGGGGCCGGTGCTGATTCAGTTTCCCACGGAACTGTTCCTGAAGGGTCATCATCCGCGACCAGACAGCAGCGGATGAGATTCCCTCCGGGAGAAGGTGAAACTGGAGGACATCGACCAGTTTTTTCTTGGCCGCGTAATTGACGGCAGTGCTGCCGTGCGAAATCACCTTTGCTTTTGCGATCATGGCTTACTCTTTTCTTTTGTTGAGAATGTTTTGCAGCTCCGTGGCGAGCTTGGTGAGTTGCTCGATCCACGTGCGCATGAAGATGGCACTACTGAAGAGGGGCTGCCGCTCCTCCGCCTCGATGCTGTTGAACATGTTGAAGAACTGGACGATGTCCCCGCGGGCATCGCCGATCTGGTTATACGCTTCTATCTCCTGCTCGGTCAGGTGGTACTTTGGCTGGTGGCCGAGTGTACATTTCCTGGTGTATTTGCTTACGGTCATGCCACATTCTTCGGCGCGCAGCCTCACTTGCTCGTACTCCTCCGGCGTGACCCGGGCGTCCAGGTGCAGGGTGCGCCTGGGCAAGTTTTCCGGCCTTTTCTTCTGCTTCTTCATATTTTTTTGCCATTCAAATCAATGCGAGCTTGCGAGCGTTCAGGAGCCAATGTTGGACAAGCCGCCTCGCGAATTGTCCGACATTGGTATTTCTCGCTAATGTTCCGGGAAAAAGATCTTCCCGGAACACCATTGAACAATGCCACGCTCTTACTTCCGGTAGGAATCGCCCTTGAACCGGAGGATGGAGAACATCTCATTGACGCGGTCCATCATTCGGGGACCGTAGCGGTCCAGGATCTTTTCATCGGCAAGGTTGGAGGTGACGATGGTCGGAAGTTTCCTGTCATAGCGGTAGGAGATCAGATTCTGAACGGGTGTGTAATCTGTACCATAGCTCTGGCATCTCTCCGGTTCCGAACCGAGATCGTCCAGGAAGAGGTACTTCGCCCGGAGGAATTCCTCATAGCGGGACGCCTCTTTCTCCAACTGGTGCTTGAAATGGGAGTACAGATCATCAGCCGTGACGTAGATCACGGGCGAGGCGAGCTGCTTATATAGCCCGTACATCGCGTACATGAGGGTGGTTTTCCCGGAACCGGTGGTTCCCTGAAAGAGCAGGCCGGAGCGGACGGGGCTTCCCATCATCCATTCGGCGACCTTCTGGATTTTGGTGCCGACCTCTTTCCCGGTGATATCCTGGAATTCGATGCCTCGAGACTCGACGGCCTTGCGGTAGATCTGGCTGAGCGCTTCCACCAGCGCCTCTTTTTCCATTCCCTCTATTTGAGGCGGAAGCTTGGAGACAAGGTCATTCCTTGTCGGGAGTATCGAATTCTTCACAAGAACTGATACAATTTGATTTATTTCGTTCATAAGAATTAGTTTTATAATTACTGTTTATTTTGGGTGCGGTCTCTGCACCCGTGTTGTTTTGATACCGGTACCCGTTCTGTTTTTGCACGGGTTTCCGTTCAGACTCTGTACCCGTCTTGTTTTCGCACGGGTCCGGAATCAGGACTACATAGCGGGAAGGCTTTCCACTGACTTCGTGGGCGGCGATTAGCTTCCTGGCGATGAGACTCCTCTTTGCCAGGATGACCGATGTCCGGCTGAGGCCTGTGATGGCCATGACCGTCTGGATCGGGATCTCGACCGTAGCCTTTCCTTTCTTCCAGAAGCCATAGATCACGGCAAAGACTTCTTTCTCTGCGCCCCGGAGACGCAGGTCTTTCCACATGAAATCATAGATGATCGTGTAAAGCATCGCTACGAGGGGCTTAGGATCTTGTCGAGGTCGGAGCGCCGGTAGCGCTTCTGCCCTCCGACAAACACAGGGATGAGAATCTTGGCTTTCGCCATCCGGTAGAGCGTACTCTCCGAAATCCTGAGCAGGGTCTTGACCATCTCAGGGGTGAGGTACTCCTCCGTCTTTCCTTCCGCGATCGCAGCGCGCTCGCGTTCGAAGTCCTGGCGCGCTTCGGCCAGGAGCTCCCGGGCGAAATGGCCCAGGTC
>JAEEGK010016371.1_pt1 | contig 16312 bp, 13 predicted proteins | sample 8958771 | NCBI WGS metagenome assembly JAEEGK01 (sample SAMN16246547, study PRJNA631951) | gut metagenome | biome: gut microbiome; feature: rumen; material: SC-attached | host: Bos | place: Iran: Karaj | collected 2018-10 | reverse complement strand
GGAGGTAGGCTCGTCAAGAAGTATGATATCCGGTTTCATTGCAAGGGTCCTGGCAATGGCAACACGCTGCTGCTGACCGCCGGACATGTGCTTGGGATAATGATTCTGCCACTCAAGAAGACCCACGTTCTCAAGTTCCTTAAGCGCGGCCGCTTTTGCTTCTTCCTTGGGTAACTTACGTACGGTCACCAGCCCCTCCATGACGTTTTCAAGGGCTGTCTTGTGCTCAAAGAGATAAAAGCGCTGAAACACCATTCCGGTGTGAAGTCTCAACTCGTTGATCTTCTTCCGGTCCTTTCCCTTAACGGGGAGATCTAATTGCGTTCCGTTTATGCTTATGGTTCCTTTTTCGGGCTTTTCCAGAAGATTTATGGACCGGAGGAGGGTGGATTTACCGGTTCCCGAAGGGCCCACGATACCGATGATATCTCCCTTGTTCACCGAAAGATCCACTCCGTCGAGCACCACATTGCTGTTAAAACTCTTATGAAGATCCTTTATTTCCAATATGGCCATTTTAAGCTCCTTCCACTGCTTTGGGCTGATCCGGTATCTTTATCTTCTTCTCGATGAACTTGAATATTCTCTCGAAGATGACCGTTATGATCCAATAGATGATGGCCAGAGCCACGTATCCTTCAAGGTATCTGTAATCCCGTCCCGCGAGTATCTGGTTCTGATAGGTTATCTCGATGATGCCGCAGGTGGAAGCAAGGCTGGTGCCCTTGATTAGTCCGATAAGAGAGTTTCCGATACCGGGAAGGGCATTTTCCAGGGCTTCGGGGATGATGATACGCTTCAGTATCTGACCGTAGGTCATTCCCATGGCTGTGCCGGCTTCGATCTCACCGTTATCCACCGACTCAAGCGCCGCCCTGAAGGTCTCACTGGTAAAGGCGGCCTGGTAAAGCCCCAGCGCGATAAAGGCGTACACGATTTTGGGAATGATGTTGACGTCGATGTTCGCCCCCCAGGAATTAAATATCCTGAGAATTGCCGGGATACCGTAATAAGCCACATACAGCTGAATGAGCATTGGCGTACCGCGCATTACGGAAAGAAAGCCGGTAGCTATTTTTGCGAGTACCTTTACCTTTTTGTATCTGGCAACGGCGATCAAAAGCCCCACCACCACCGACACAAGAAAGGCCAGTCCCGCCAGCTCCAGAGTGATGGGTATTTTCTTTATCAGCTCCGGGAATCTGTCCCACACAAGTTTAAAACTGAAATAATCCGAAAATTTTGTATTCATGTTACCTCACTGTTTTTAGGGCAATCAATTCTGATATTCATCAGGGAACCTGTAGCCTGCGGGCAAATGGAAGCCCCGCGAGATCTCAGGCGGCATGGTACCCGGAGAAAAGCAGAAGGCGGTCCTGTTTCTTCTGAAACCCTTTCTGTTGTAAAAGCCTACGGCACCGGGGTGAGTATTTAAAAATATAAAGAAACCGGGCAGCTGGGCGGACAGTTTCACCACTATGTTCCATCCGATGTGAAAACCCTGATACGAAGGGTCCACCGCCACGTTTAAGATAAGGGCCTCGGACTCCCCATCGGTGACCGCTCTTGCGACTCCGACGATTCTGTCGCCGTCATAGGCTATCTCCACCTTCTGTGAGCTTTTAAATACCTCTTCGGTCTTCTTAAGGTCCCTTTGATGTCCTCCAAAGGCTTTGGACAGAACCTCGTTGATCTCTTCAATGCTTGCTCCCTCAAGGGTATCCGTGTAGCGGATCTCCCCGACCTTTTCTTTTTTCACCACATTTCCGTTATCGATAAAGGATTTACGGGGATAGAATTCATCTTCAAACCTGTAGCCTTCGGGAAGGAACAGTCCCTGTCTTTCCCATTCCGCAAAGGTCTCGGGAGTTACGTTATAGACGTAAGTGAAGGAGGTTTTGGATCTTAAATAGCCAAGCTCCTCATATACGGAATATAATTCCGGGTCTGCCAGGGCGAATATGTGCTGTCCCGCCAGTGCTTCGCCAATGTGTCCGATGAGTTCTTTTTCAAGATTCCGTCCCCGGTATTCGGGGATAACGGAAACATCGGTTATCTTCGCCCATTCAAGGCCGTCGGATATGGCTTTTGCGGTTCCCGTAAGTTTTCCGCCCTCATGGGAGGTAACGGTATAAACCGATCCCTCCCGTTTTTCCTTAAACTCAATACTCATGATCTGTCCTTAGTTGTGAAGCTTTCCCTTTAAAGGATTGACGGATGCGTCAACGGAAAGCTTGAAATTCTTGTCAGCCCTTACTTCCTGGGAAGGGTCGTTCCACTTGGTTGTGGAGATAACGGACTGGTAATCCTCTGCTGTCTCGCCTGCGGGATGCTTGAGGAATACGTTCTCGGGATCAGCGGAAAGGGCCTTTCTTGCATGATCCGTCTTTAAGAACTCGTCAAGATCGATCTTGCTTACGATCCTATAGATATACGAACCGAAGTCTCCTCTGGTGTCGTTCTTTGCTTTGTCGTGTCTGTTGATATACTTTGAAAAAGCAGGGATGCTGTAAAGCTCCTTCACATATTCCCATACGTTCTTGTACTCGGAGATCCTCTTCTTCTGAGGGCCGGCTGCAAGATAGAAGTCGGTTTCCCACTTGATCAGCGATACATAGGCGCGTACATCCGAATCTGTAATGTAATCACCGAATAAGAATCTGTTTGTTGCAAGTCTCTCGTCCAGTTTTTCAAGAGCCGCATGAAATGCCGCATGGCCGTCGTTATACGCTTCGGGAGACTGGGCAAAGGCCTGTCTGTAGTGTCCGTCGTTGATATTGGGGAATAACCAGTCATTGAATTCGTCTATCTCCTTTCTGAACTTAACGGGATAAAGATCGGGAGCATCCACGGGCTGAAAAGCTCTGAACTGTACTTCCAGATAGTTTGTCAGCCTGTGATAATCGTTGTTTATGGCTTTCTTTTCTTTGTAATCCGCAAGGGTAGGGGTGGTTGCTCTTCCGGTGTAGTTAGGATTTGCATTGGTGTAAAGATCCGACAGAAAGTTTACTCCCGTGGTGGCATCCTTAAAGTTTTCCTGATCCGGGAAGCCCCAGCCGTACTTGTTGCTTTCACCGGTGTGGTTTACCTTCTGTTCCTTGATCACATCCTGAAGGCCTAAAAGTTCTCTTACGATGACGGGACGCTGGCTCCAGTTGCATCCGGGATTCCAGTAGATGATATATCTGTCCTTGTCCGCCTTAAGATCTCCTTCTTTGTCACCGAAGGGAGTGATAAGGGAATTCTTCTGTCTTACCCAGAATCCCTTTTCATCGATCTCACCCTGGTTGATGGTGGGACGGGGTTTTGTATGATTAAGACCTGCCAGATATTCGGCAACTTCGTCGGTGTATTTTATGTTCTTCTTTTCTGCCTCAACTTTGGCTCTGTGGGCCTCAAGGCTGCATGCGTTGTTTTCTGCCATGGTTTTATCCTCTTTTAATCTGTGTGCTTAGTTTAAGTAAACAAAATCGGACTCAGCGGGTACGATATCGATACCGGTATATTTATCAGCAAGTTCTTTTAACTTTCCGCTCTTGTAAAGTTCAAGGATACCTTCGGAAAGAAGCTTCTGGTATTCCTTTGCATGAGCACCGGTCTTACCGAAAAGAAGGTGTGAAGTGGAATGCTCGGTGATAAGAAGGGCTTCTTCGTCGGAAATAACAGTCTCGGTAATGTTTGCGAAGATCTCGGGATAGGACTCTCTGTAAGCTGCCCAAACGGGGGTGTCACCGATACCTACATGGGTTCCTTCCGCGATATGCTGAAGTTCTACGGTTATATCTGCGGAGGTGTATTCGATGTTAATCTTCTTGTCGGGATTTGCCTCGTTCCATCTTTCAAGAGCATTGGCCACGTTGTTGCCGGCTGAGGTTTCTACGGGAAGACCCGATGCAGCGATCTCTGCGAAAGAAGAAATGGCAGAACCGTTCTTTGTAAGGATGGCGTATTTAGCCTTGGTGTAAGGATAAGAGAAGTAGAAGCTCTCGGCTCTGTCTACGTTGTAGGAAAAGTTGTTTACGCCGAAGTCTACGGTTCCCTGCTGTGCATCCACGATGGTGTTGGAGTTTACTCTAAGGTCTAAGGTGTATCCTTCAAGGGCTTTGGTCTTAAAGAGTTCTACCAGAACCGCGATGTCGTAACCCGACAACGCAACTCCGTCGGCTGTGGTGTACAAAGCATCCTTAGGATCTTCGGGTGAATAGATAAAGGGTGAAGGTGCTCCGAAGGTCTCTGCCTTGATCACCTTTGCGCCGCCCTTTGATTTGCCGCAGGCTGCAAGGGATAAAGCTGTAACTGCGGCGAGTACTGTGATAACTGTTCTTTTCAAAAATGCTCTTTTCATTGTTTTTTCTCCTTTTATTTGCAAAAAAATACCCGGGATCATTTTCCCGGGCCTTGATCATTCCTTATCATTCAGCGCATGACTATAAGACATGGCTCGTGATTAGGTTTACAGGCCCTGTTGTTCATCATTCGACACATCATGCACATTGAAAATACGCTGTTCTTTTTCACGGTGAATTCCTCCTTCGTTCGTGTTGAGGGTATCTTATCACCCCACATGGCATTTGAAAAATACGCAAAAATTATCGCCTGTGATAACTTTTACTTATCACAGGCGATCCTGCCAAAAACTTATAATTCCTTATATTTCATGAGTTCCGCCACATATTGCCGGCCGCATTCCGACAGTTCGGAGCCCTTTCTTGTTATATATCCTATCATCAGCGGATCTTCTTCCTTTAGTTTGACCGAAACCAATCCTTTAAGAATCGCATCCTCCCCCGAAAGCATTCCCGAACCTATGGAATAGCCCTTAAGCTCCGCGATGAGCTCCATGGTGGTGGCCCGGTCATCGGACTTGATCATCTTCGTGAAATCATAATCTGCCATGGCCTCCTCCGTCAGGTAGTAGTTGCTGTCGCTGTCCTGGTCAAAGGAAATGCAGGGATAGTCCTTAAGTTCGTCGATGGATATCTCCCTGCGTTTGGCAAAGGGATGATCCTTCCAGAAATATACGTATGTATCTCTTGACATCAGCGGCACAAATTCCAGTTGATATTCCCGGAAAAGCTTCTTCATCAGTTCTTCGCTTGAACCGGAAAAAGAAACGATCCCCACCTCACTCTTCAGATTTCTTACTTCCTCAAGCACGGCCTCGGTCTTGGTCTCGTGAATGGAAAAAGAGAATCTCTTCGGGTTCCGGTTCTTTAACATTGCACAGAAAGCACGTATCGCAAAATTGTAATGCTGGGTCGATACCGAAAAACGTTCTTTGTCCCTGTCTTTGGAAAAATAACGCTCTTCCAGGATCTCGTACTGATTTACGGCTCTCTTTGCATAAGAAACGAATTCCCTGCCCTCGTCCGTGAGAACTATTCCCTTGTTGTTTCTGTCAAAGAGAAGGACTCCCAGCTCCTCCTCGAGTTCTCTGATGCTCAAAGAAAGTGCGGGCTGCGACACGAACAGTTTTGATGCTGCTTCGCGTATCGAGGATGACCCCGCCACACAAAGTACATACTTGATCTGCGTAATATTCATGGTCCTTTCTCCTTGCTTTATCTTACATACATAAATAAAAGTTCACCACCCGCCCTGTACGGGCAGGATCTTTCACAAAATAAATTATCAGAACCGCCCTGCCAATGCAACAGTCTCTTCCCCTTCAGAGGATATCCGACATTGTAAATCGAACCTGCGTATGGTATATTTTTTTCGTCGAATGTATCGAGAGGAGTCTTCACAGATGACAGGCAAAAAGGATTGGTTATATCAGACAAGAGCCCTTGCGATTATGGCTGTTGTAGTATTTCATCAGATTGGGATCCTTCATGAATCACAATGGGTACAAAGCACCTGCATATTCCATGTGACAGCGCTGGTCTTCCTGATGGGTATTACCTCTTCTTTTTGGCTTAAATCCAAGAATCGCTTCAAAGGAAAAGAAATCTTCCTCGAGACGCTTCACAAAATGCTTCCCTTAATCGGAAGCTATATCGTGGCAACCTATGCCTATGACGTGTTCGTGCACGACCGCATGAGAGGCTTGTGGGATTATAACGCCCTTCTTAAGGATCTATTATCCTTCGCTTCTGCTCCGCCCTTTTATTTTCTTGAATATTATTTTGCCTTTACTCTTCTTGCTCCCGTGGTATTTGTGCTTATCAAAACCGTTAATGACAAATTCCGCAGGACACTGAGGCTTCTTTTCTACGTTCTTATCGTAGCCGCAGCCTTTGTCATCGGATATTTCAACATAACCCGAATGCATTTCTTCGGCGGCAGTTTCTTTGCGATATATGTTCTCGGAATGATCTGGGGACTGTACGATTGCCCCTTCGGAAAGAAAGCAATCGCCCTCCCTGTGGGCGGTGCCTGCCTGATCTTTGGCTGGTTCAGCACTTGGGAACTGTACAGAAACGTAAATCAGGGAACCGGGAAGCTTCCCTTCGTAGACAGACTTACCCCCGCTCTTGGCTTAAATCCCACCAACTTTTCCATAATCATTTATGCCTTGAGCATTGTTTTTGTCTTCGGAATCCTTTTCGATCTGATGAACAAAATAAAATTTAAGCCCGTGGCCCTGTTCGGAAAACTTATCTCCCTCATCGGGAAATATTCTTTGGACATTTTCCTTTGGCACGTGCTTATCATGATAAGAGTCAATTCCATCAATATTCCTTTATGGCCCAAGAGGATCGTAAGTTATTCCGCCATGATCTTCCTGCCCATCCTCGGAAGACTCGCATACAACAAGTTAAAATCGCTGGTTAAGGGCTTTTATGACAGAGACGCAGAAACGCCCGTCAGATAGATTTCGTACCGTTGGATTTATCCGCAACAAGCACGAAATAAAGGGGAACGATGGCAAACAGATAGTTTATGTACCGAACCATCGCCAGCGGCCCCAAAAGATAAGTGAGCCAGAAAACGAATACAAATGAGAAGAGCGCAATAAAGCTCTTCTTTTTTTGTTCGATGGCATAAAAGAACATTATCAGAAATACAAACAGGAAGGTTCCGGGAGCAAAAAGCAGGGATGTCACCGGATTTCCCGTAACAAAAGCGGAACTTTCAAAAAGCCTGTAGTAGGGAAGCGTAAAAGAAAGCTTTGAATTAAATACCGCATAGGGATAGCACCCGATGACCCAATACCCGGTACGCCCGTCGGGATAAAGCACCAGTTCGCATTCGGGATACCAGAATCCAAGGGTATTTTCAAGAAAGGCTTCAAAGAATATCTTCGGATTCTTGGAAAGAAGGCTTAAATACGTGCTCCTTACCGTGCCTGCGTTTGCTTTGTAATAATCCATGTTGAGGGCGGATTTAACGGGATCCGCGTTTTTGGGAATGTAACCGTTAAGCCCTTCCCCACCTATAAGAGCCCCGATTACTTCTTTTTCGGAGTCTGTGATCTTTGCATTTTCTGCGGAATAAACCCTTGCAAGCTGTTGGGCGGGCACGGAGAAAAACTCCCTTCCGTCCACCTTCTCCGTGACAAATGCAGGAACGAAAAGAACCTTGTAAAGCACATATAACACCACGGAAGCCCCGATCAAAGCACCTCCGAGAGCACGCTTCTTTTTAAGTACCAAAATAATCGCAACAAATAAAAACGGAACCGCATAGACGCAGTTGTTCCTGAATATCGCCATAAGAGTGACCGACAGGGGCCAAAGCACGAGCTTTGCAGGCTTCTTAAAGAAGGCCTCCGGGTCTTCCGCAAGTTCCAAAGTAAGCACTGCCGCCGCCATAAAGCAGATCATGAAATTTGAATCCTTGGTCACCGTCAGGACCTGCAATACCACAGGAGTGTAAAGCCCCAAAAAAGCCAGCGAAACTATGGAAAGGCAGAGACTCTTAAGCTTGCGGTAAACATAGGTGATCGTGTATGCGCCGGCAATGGAAAAGAACAGGATCTGAATGATGATATAGACAGCCACTCCGCGATTTATGTGCCACATGTCGCTGGCAAAACCGTCCACGATCTTTGCAAGCATCACGGTATGAAGCACGGGATGGTGCTCCGAAACTTCTCCGGCCCTGAAAGTATCAAGCTGCCAGGAAGAATCATAGATAAAAAGCCCCGGGTAGAGCGCCAGGAACTGCACAAGATAAACTGCCGCCAGAATTCCGAAAGATACAAAGAAAACAAGCTTTAACGAAAAGCTCTTTGAAGATTTTGCGGAAACCTTTGCCCTGTCAAAAAGAGAATATACAAGTATCAAAATAAGGCCCGTAAGCGCAAAGATCCCAAGAAAAGCAAGGATCACCGGGATATTTACGGAAAGGCTGTGTGCCCTGTCCATCTGAAAGCCCCAGACCAAAGCAACGGTCAAAAGAAAGCTTTCCACGCAGACGATGATCCATCTTCTTTTTTCAATCTTAAAGAGTTCTTTCATTCAAACCCACCCCGACTATTTGTAATAATGATAAAGTCTTACCGTGTATTTTCCAAGTTGCTTTGTTCCGAGATCCTGCTGCAAATAGCCCTTTCCGGCCATGAAGGACTCTGTGGCCGCATCAACCTCATATCCCAGGAATGCCCAGATCTCCGACGGGTAAGAAGGAAGCTCCGTCAGTGCATTTCCCGCAATCTCGTTGTTGGGATAATAGTGCTTCAATACGGTCCACGAAAGGTGTTTGACGCCCGCGCCGACAAAAAGCGCGTCCTTGCCCGGCTCTCCCACTGTTTCAAGAGTTTCCTTTGTGACTGCATCCTCAACTTTAACAACCGTTCTGTAATTCTTAAAGTCCAGAAGGCCGAAGGCGAAAATAACAAGGAACAACAGCGCAATGACCGTCTCACCTGTGGTTTCTTTGTCACTGAGCTTTGCAAAGTGCATGAAACGGTTTATTGAAAGGGAAAGCACAAAAAGCATCACGGGAACCAGCGGATACATATATCTTCCTACGGTGATGGTGGTGATCACATAGCTTGTAAGGTAGGTAAATGCCAAGGTCGAAACAATAACTGCGATCCCCACGGTGATCCCCATAAGTTCAACGCTGATGCGCCGTAACCCGTGAGCTCTTAATTCCATGGCATAGGCAAACACCGCAAAAACCACGGTGGCAGGAAGCAAAACGGGATAGAGTCTGTCTCCGCAGAAAATGATCTTTGCAAGAGTTCCCACAGGCTCGATAACGTCAAGCCAGTTATCCCCTGCGGTGGCGGAAATATGGGTGGAAAGAAGCACGTAAAGCCAAGGGGAATAAAGGACAAAGAACCCGACTACGGAAATAACGCCGTAAAGCCAGGATTTTCCTCTGCACCTTAAAAAGTAAATCAGACTTACAAAGAAAAGGATCAGCCCGCCCGTCACAAGCCCGAAATAGTGGGTGTATGCGGCAAGCACCGAAAAGACCGTTAAAAAGATCCAATAAACAGGCTTTCCGTTTTCAAGGACCTTAAGACCGAAGAGGAAAGTCACAAAAATAAAGAAAAAGCAAAGCTCATACATCCGGATCTCGAGATTGTATTCCGCCGTAACACTCGAAAGCCCCATGATCGCTATCATGAAAGCCGCGGGAACCTCCCCGAATTTACGTCTCACAGGGAAGAGCGCCAAGATCACACATCCGGTAAAAGGCACAAGGGAAGCCATATGATAAACAGGAATGCTGTATCCGAATATGAGGGCGAACATTTTAAGCCAGAAATAGTAGAGGGGGGGATGGTTGTCCCAGTAGTAGATCCTCTGAAGGATGCCCGCAAAATCCGCATCCCTCACCACGGTTGAAGAAAAGGCCTCATCGCCCCAGACAACGTTATCAAAGGCAAGAGACCAGTTAAGTATGATAACTCCCACGGCAAGCAAAACACAGCCTGCCGTAAGGAGCAATCTGTTTTCGAATAACTTATTTACAAAATTCTTTGAAGCGACTTTTTTTTCCGACATTTACGGGATATTCTCCGTTCTCTCGGCACGCTTTCAGTCAGCGATAAATCTTATCTCCGGACGTTTCAGGATTCCCGCGGGGTCCGTAACGTACTCATAGGACCATTCGGAGCCTTCGGTCCTCCAGGAATCGGGGCTCTGGGAACGTTTGTAGTGATCGCACATATGAAGGGGACCGAAGGTATTGTTTCGGTTTCCGAAGGCAATCATTTTGATCCGGTGTGTGCCTTTCTTTATACCGTTAACTCTTACCTCATAGGGGGCAAAAGCAATTGTTCCGACTCTTTCTCCGTCGAGTTCCACGGCAATGAGGGGGCACCTGAAATCAGTGGCCGATATTTTGAGAGTACCGTCTGCGGGAACATCGACATCAAAGATATAGTCGACGTTTGCGCTGTAGAACGAAAGGTCCTGAACCGCGATGTTTCCGAAGTTAAGTTCAGTGGGTTTCTCTGTGATCACGGATTCAAAGCCCTTTAGCCTTACGCCGAAATCACCGAGAAGATACATGGCTTCCAGATCTCTTAAGGTGTTGAACTTCGTCTTCACCAGAATGACGTTTTTGCCCTTCTTCAAAACACCGAGGGCAATCCTGTCGATATCCCTGTCCACGTAGTATCCGTCCACATTTACAGAAACGGCCTCACCGTTAAATTCTATCACACAGTCCTTTGCTTTCTCAAGACCCAGTGAAACCTTTCTGCCCTCGATCTCGGAGTCGACGGTATATCTTAAGATAAGATCGTGGGTCGGGCCCGCGGGCGCGTTCCTCATGGCCCAGGGCTGAGGCCAGGCGTGCATTCTCTTGGAGCCTCCGAATCTCACCCTGAGATCGTTATCGATCCGAAGGATCTCGTCGAGGGGCTCAAATTCTCCGCCGTCCACACTGATCTCCGCCATATCGAGAAGAAGCACATTATCCTCCTCAAGATCGACCTTGACAGATGCGGGAACAGGAATTATCTCCCCTTCGTTTGCGTCATATGACTTATATTCAAGATTTACAGCATTTACGGGAGTAGCATCCGTTACGGGCTCAAGTTTGAAGAGCAGACTGTCCTGGGCAAAGGCCTCGCGGTAAATAAGTGTATTTCCGTCCTCGATCTTATACGGAACTTCGCTTATTTCACCTGAGAGAGCATCATAAAGCACGGGCTTATAGGTACCCTTAATTGTGATAAACATCTTTTCAAGACGCGGGATATCCACAGGCTCTGCCCTGAAAGCATGACATATGAACAACCAGTCGCACTTATCCTCTTTTCTCCGCTGATAAATGAGGTTTTCGGTGCGAAGGCCCTTTTCGTTTCTTACGTCGATGGTACGGTAATCCTCAAGGGCCCGAAGGATCGAAAATCTGTCAAAGGGAACCTGAGTGCAGTTTGCTGCAAGTTTCTTTGCTTCCTCCGTAGGGCGTGCGTCCACGTGGGTAGGCGCATTTCCCGCGAAAATAACCTTTCCGCCCGCTTCTGAAAAGGCCTTAAGGAGTTTAAGAGTCGTGGATCTTAACGTAATAAGATTGGGTACGACAATTACGTCATATTTCATGGAACCGCACTTAAACTTGCCGTCTTCCACGCCGTTTTCGAAGCCTGCAAGCAGGGATTCCGAAATAAAATCAAAGTCTACGAGGCCCAAAAGAAGCCAGTTAACGATGTTGGAAAATTCCTCGTCCCGCTGTTTTCTGATGTCGCCGGTCTGTGCTTCGTTACCCCAGAGAAGCCAGAAGGATTCTACGGGATGGATGACTCCCACCTTCACTTCGGGGGTGCCTCTGGTAAGGGCTGTATTCAGTCTTCCGAAATAATCTTCCACGTATTTGTATTCGCGGTACCAGGGAGACTGATAACAGATGGACGCGGGATAATCGCGCTTTGCTTCCCCGGCCATGGAGGTCCAGGAAAGATGAGGCACTCTCAAGGTTATTCCGAGAGCCGCCTGCCAGTCACCCTGAAGCTTGTGGCCTCTGAAATCGAAGTTGTATCCGGTAACCCCGTAAAGCTCGCTCATAACACCGGGAGCACCCAGCTGATGTGCGGCACTTGCGGCCTGTTTTGCGGTGGTAAACTCTCTTTTGTCACAAAGCATGTCTATTCCGGGGATATCAAAGCCTCTGTAAGAACGCATCGCTTCGCCGAGAGCCGCAGTCTGCGAATTTAACGTGGGCTCGTCCATCATGTGACCCGTTAAGAGGATTCCGTGCTTTTTGCACCAGTCTCCTATGTTGTCGGCAAAAGCACTTGCAAAGCGCTCGCTTACAAAATCATGATATTCGTATCTGGTCACCGAATACCGGTTTTCGCCGAGTTCCCAGAAAAGCTCCGGCAGGGATTCCAGCAGACTGTGTCCGTATTTCCTTGAAAAGTCCTCCTCGAAGTCATCGGAAAAAGGAATTATGACGGTACGGTCATCTTCCGCAAATCCGAGTCTTTCCTTAACGGGGAACTGAGGCTCGTCCGTAAAGATCGATGGAATGTCTTTGCCGAAACGGTCACCGAGCTCAGCATAATATTTTTCGTGGGTAAGCTTTATGAATTCATCTATTGCTTTTTTATCGAAGGTATTTACATAGGCCTGATTGTTAAACCAGGGGTTGTCTCCCGAAACTTCCAAAAATGCGTATTTTACGAAGGCACCGGGTTTGGCGTTCTCCCCTTCTTTTAACATTCTGTAGGAAGCAAGATATCCGTTCTTAAGCTCTATCTCGTACTTTGCAAGAAGCTTCTTTTCATCGCTCCTTACGGCCTTGGCGGAGGAGCTGTAGCTTCTGAAAACAACCTTTTCTTCTTCCGGAGATTCGGACGAAAAGACCAGAAACCGCTCTCTGAATTTATGATCCTTTGTTACATAACCGCCGCAAAATCCCGAAGGCCATCTGTCCTCGTCATAGAGTCGTGTCAGCATGCCCTTTTCTTCGAAGCTTTCTCTGGCTGTCTTCACCATATCCATGAATTCATCGCTGAGATACTCGGTATCCAGGCCGATACGGGCGTGAAGATGAGCGCCGCCCATACCCATTTCCTTAAACACCTCGGTCATGAACTTAACGTTTTCTTTGGTCATGGCGGTATTCCAAGCCCAGAAGGGAGCACCTCTGAACTCGGGTCCCGGGTTTTTAAAGCTTTCATTCGAAAGATTCTCGGTCTTTTTATATGTCATGATTCCCTCCGCAAAATTTTAATACGTGTTAAAACAATTATAATACTATCTCTTGTACCAAAAAAACGCAAGGAGAAAAATGTGATTTTTCTTTTAATCTTTGGGTGAAGGAAGCGGGATATGGTATAATACTTACACACATGAAAGGAGCCCCTCTATGCACAGAATGTATGAAAACGACGATATCACGGTATTCTGGGATTCGGACAAATGCCGGCACTCCCGTGTCTGCGTATCCGGAAATTCAGCGGTCTTTAATTTTGCGAGAAAGCCCTGGGTAATGCTTGAAAACGGCGACAATAAAAGCATCTGGCAGATAGTGGAAAGGTGTCCCACCAAGGCTCTTACCGTAACCTATAATCATGATGTAAAGATCGTCTTTGAAGAAGAAAACAAAAGAAGTGTTGCGATCTTAAACGGCGAGATCATCGGAGAATGCGACTATGCCGTAACCCCGGAGGGCTTTGAAGTATTCCATACGGAAGTACGTCCCGGACACGAGGGCAAGGGAATCGCAAAGCGCCTTGTTTTCAAGGTTTTCGAGGCTGCAGAAAGGAGCAGGCAGAAAATAAATGCCACCTGCTCCTATGCAAAGAAACTGTTGGAATCCTAACTCCGATTTCTTTTTGCGTAGTCAAGATCGATATCCTCTTTCCATGCGCCGCCGCAAAAAGCCTCCTTAAGTTGCGAGGACTTGCACTTTCTGACCCTGGAAACCGTTCTTTCGAGAACTGCGTAGTTAATGGCAGTGCCTTCCGAATCGCAGTTGTAATTTGCCGCGCGGTCTTCGCTTATACCCATGCTTCCCGCAACTTCGATGGCATCGATGTTTGCTCCTAAGAAAAGAAACTCCCAGTTGTATTTCTCCTGCTGACGTCCGATCATCTTCTTAACATCTTTGAAGGAGTAACGCCTGCTGGCATTTTCAAGACCGTCCGTAGTGATAACAAACAGTGTTTTCGCGGGTCTGTCCTTCTCTTTTGAGTATTTGTGAACGTTACCGATGTGATTGATTGCATCTCCCACCGCATCAAGAAGGGCCGTGCAACCCCGTACATAATAATCATCACCCGTCAGTTTCTTCACCTCGCCGATGGGAACCCTGTCATGAATGACATCGCAGGTATCGTTGAAAAGGACTGTGGAGACGATGGCCTCACCCTCTTCTTTCTGCTGCTTTTCAATCATGGAATTAAAGCCACCGATGGTGTCCGATTCCAAACCGCTCATGGACCCGCTTCTGTCAAGAATGAATACAAGTTCTGTCAAATTTTCTCTCATAAAAATAACCTCCGTAAATTGGTGAGTCGAAAGTCTCCGCAAGTTCGTACCTTCGACATTATCTGTTACTGAGGTCATTTTAAGTCCTATATGATTTTTATCGGTCACTTGTCGGGCGACAATTGAGAACCAAAGGTCACGAACCGGTCGCACACCCAAGCAGCTGCTCTCCGTGTTCGAACAAAGCAACATTTATTTCGTAAATATCGTAAACTTCCCGCTCGATAAAGTACCTGACGATAATGTCCTGCTTGCTGCAGGGAGACAGTGCCAGCCCCGCTCTCGAAAGAAGGTCCTTGGTGTCATCAAGGTTAAGTTCCAAAGCTATTGCCAAAGCAAGAGCAGTGGACTTGCTGGGGTTCTTGGTGGTACCGCATTTAAGTTTCGAGAATGCTTTTCGATCGAGGTTAGCTCTCTTTTGCACCTCAACATCCGTCAAGCCACGGTCGTCCGCAAAAGAAAAGACAAGTTCCATAAAAGTTTTGTCGATATTCTTAACCGCATCCTCAAGGCTCTTTCTTTTGGGCGGTTGCTCCTTCGCTATTCCACAGACAAATTCCGAAGCCCCTAAAAAGACCTGATCCTCCGCGGTCTCACTGCATACTTCTTCGCAAACTTTTCTTCCCCACTTACGGTTCTTTTTATCTTGTCGTGAGGCTTTTCCGGGTTTTACGACAGGTTCGTCACTTGCAATGCTCCGCAGCATAAAAGGAGCGCCTGCAGACGGGCTGAGGGATCGGGCCGCCATTCCGAAGTATTCTTCTTTAACCTTCTCCTCAACGTAATGGTCATTGATGTATGAATCGATATCTCCGTAGAGTTCACCTGATAAGGAGAAGGATTTTTCATCGAATACGACAAGAAAAAGCTCCATGTCATGTCCTGCCATGAAAGCTTCGATCTCGGAAAGTGCGATCCTCAGAGCTATACCTTTCGGAAAACCGTAGGTGCCGGAAGCAAGAAGCGGAATGGCAAGAGATTCAATGCCGTTATCAAGCGCTACTCTGAAAACGGATCTGTAGCAGTTTCGGATGATCGATTCTTCTCCGCGATCCCCGCCCTGCCAGGCAGTGCCGACAGTATGAATTATGTACCGCGCCGGCAGTTTAAACCCATCCGTGATCACAGAACATCCGGGATCTATAATACCGATTTCCCGGCGGCGTTCCAGAAGCTCTTCCACACCGGCTGCTTCGTAAACGGCAGTATCGATCCCTGCGCCGTAATCCGGCAAGGGATTCGCAGTATTCACTATGGCATCTACATGCATTTTTGTGATGTCATTTCTAACAATCTGAAAGGGCATTGGTGCTCCTTATGGTCTATGAAAGACTCATGCTGACAACGGTTTCGATGTGGCTTGGGACAACAGTATGGATAACTCTACCCTTACAGTATTTGGGAATTGTTCGATACTGTGCCTTTTCTCGTATTAGGGAACAAGTCCATAGGTTTTCGGAAACAAGTCCACGCTCCAAAGCCTGTATTTATCACATTTCTAAAACGGACAATTTTTCCGTCTTTGCTTTTTATCTTCCGATTTAAATTGCTATAGATGGATTGTTATTTCTTAAAATGTCCAGGGTATATATGCTGCAATTACTGCGAGAATCACAGCCGGAAGCATATTAGCCACTCGTATAGTCTTACCCCAAACAAGATTTACACCTACACAGAATATCAAAATAGAACCAATTAGCGAAAGATAAGCTATTGCCATATCTGTCATGACGGGAGAAACAAGTCTGGCGAATAACGTTATAATTCCTTCAAATAAAAGAACCGGTATCGCTGAAAAAACACATCCCTTTCCAAGCGAAGAGGTCATCACCGCTATGATTATGAGATCGAGGACCGCTTTTACTGCAAGTGTCGAATAATCACCAGTTATTCCATCCTGAATTGCTCCCACAATAGCCATAGCTCCTATGCATACTGTCAGCGAAGCAGTGACGAAGGCATTCACA
>JAEEGK010016367.1_pt1 | contig 16314 bp, 8 predicted proteins | sample 8958771 | NCBI WGS metagenome assembly JAEEGK01 (sample SAMN16246547, study PRJNA631951) | gut metagenome | biome: gut microbiome; feature: rumen; material: SC-attached | host: Bos | place: Iran: Karaj | collected 2018-10 | reverse complement strand
AGGAACGACATGGCTACGATCCGACTTGGAAGAAAAAGAAGCAGGAAGAACGGGAAAATGAGGAGTAAGGCAGCCGGGGATACCCGCAAGAGAAACGCGGTCCTGGCGGCGGTCTGTCAGGTCCTGGGCCTGGTCATCCTGCTGGCGGTGATCGTCACCGCCCTTCCCCTCTGTCTCCCCCGCCTTTTCGGCTGGCAGGTCTATCACGTGATCAGCCCCAGCATGGAGCCTGCGATCCCCGTGGGCAGCGCGGTCTACGTGAAGCAGGCCGTCCCGGAGGAGATCCTTCCGGGGGACGTGATCGCCTACCGGGGGAGCTCCGGCGCCGTCATCACCCACCGGGTGGTCCAGAACCGGACCGTGGAGGGACAGTTCATCACCAAGGGCGACGCCAACGAGCGGGAGGACGCCGTGCCCATCTCCTATGGCGCCCTGTATGGCCGCGCCGCCCTGCATATCCCGTTTCTCGGCAGCCTCCTGCAGTTCTACGTCAGCGGCGTGGGCAAGCTCTACGCCATCGGCCTTGCCGCCTGCGGCCTGATGTTCAGCCTTCTGGCCAACCGGCTGCGGGACAGGGCCCGGAACGGGAAGACGCCGGAGGACCCGGCGGGACCGGAGGACGGGGAATGAGCAGACGGGTCCGGCGGATCCTGATGCTGGCGCTGCTGGCAGTGTTCTGCGCATCGGGCGCAGCCGCCGCGGCGCTGCAGCTCCAATACCGGGCAAGCCGGCAGTTCTATGAGACCGCCGTCCGGCAGTACGTCCGGTCCCCGGAGGCACCCTCCGGGCAGGCCCAACGCCCCCCCGCCGGAGCGGCCGCGAGCCGCCCCTCCCCCGCCGAAACCGGCGCGGAGAGCGGGCAGGAGCCGGAGAAGCCCCCCATTGCGGTGGATTTTCCCGCCCTTCTGGAGGCGAACCCGGACGTGGTGGGCTGGATCTACTGCGAGGGCACGGCGATCAACTACCCCGTGCTCCGGGGCGCGGACAACGACGCGTATCTCCGGAGGACCTTCGATGGGAAGTACAGCCGGGCGGGATCCATCTTCATGGAATCCGCCAACCGTCCGGACTTTTCCGACGCCAACACCATTCTCTACGGCCACAATCTGAAAAACGGCCTCATGTTTGCCGAGCTGCCCCTCTGGGCAGACCAGGAGTTCTATGAAGCGCACCCGGTGGTCTGGCTCCTCACCCCGGAGCAGGATTACCGCGTCGAGCTGTTCAGCGGCTACCTGACCGACGCCGTATCCGAAACATACACGGTCTTCACCGGATCCGGCGAGCAGATGCGCCAGTATCTGCTGGAGGCGGTCCGGCGCTCGGACTTCTCCGCAGGCGTGACCCTGCAGGGCGGCGACCGGTGCGTGGTGCTTTCCACCTGCGCCTACGCCTTCGTCCATTCCCGGTACGTGCTTCACGGCGTACTGCGGCCGCTGCCCCCGCTGCAATGAACACATCTCATCTCTGTTGATACAGAAACGCATCTCTATCGAAAGAAAGAGCAGGTTGATGATCCGATGAGACCCAGGAAGAACCAGTCCCTGACGGCTTCGATCAGGGCCATGCTGCAAACGCACCATATCCGCAGTGTACATCTGCGGATATCGGCGCTGCTTGCGCTGATCATCGCCGGGGTCACTGTGTTCAATCTTGTCCTGCCTGCCATCACCCTGACAAGCGACAGCGACAGTGAGCTGATCCGTCAGATCGAGCTCACCGAAAATACCGGCGAGACGCCCCCGGAGGAGGGGGAGCCCGCCGAAACGGAGGAGGGCGCAGAGGCCCTGAGCGAGACCGGGGAGGAGGACGAGGCCGTCCTGTTCCCGGAGGAGGAGCCCGTAAAGGACGAGGGACCCGCCTGTCCCGCCCAGCTGCTGACCGCCATGACCGACAGCTTCCTGCTGTATGCGGACGCGGAGGAGGGCGCTCTGCCCGAAAACTCCATGATCGTCCCCTGCGCCGTGCCCTGGGTCCTCCCGGAGGGGGCATCCGCTCCCGAGGGGCGGATCCTGGACGTGCGGGCCGTATCCGTCGCGTTCTGCGATGCGGAGGGCGGCGAGATCCAGCCCTTTGCGCCGGTGAAGCTCTACCTCCGGCCGCTCTTCCTGTCCGGCGTCGGGACCCCCGCGGTCTACCGTGTGGACGCCTCCGGCCTCACTCCGGCCGCGGGTGCGGCGTCCGCCGGCGGTCCCCTTTCCGAGACGGGGGATTTCGTCCTGTGGGCCGATCCCTCCGCCGTATACGCCGTTGCGGAAACGGTCCCCTGCGCATACGCCGCGGCGGGAGCCTGCAGCATCACCGCCTTCTGGGGCCAGGACACCGGCCTGCCCGGGAACACCCAGCTTTCGGTGCGGGAGATCCTGCCCGGCGACGCGGACTACGCCGCCTGTCTGGCGGACGCCGCCGCTGCGCTGGGGACGGAGGACGCTGCCCCCGCCCTGCTCTTTGCCCTGGATTTCCTTGCCGACGGCCAGTGGGCCGCGCCCACCGGCGACGTCTCCCTGGAGCTGCGGCTTCCGGGCAGCGCCCCCGGCGGATACAGCGTCGTCCGCCTGGCCGGAGAGGCCTCCCATCCTGCGGAATGGGTGGGAGCGGAGGAGACCGGCGGGGAGACCGTGCTTTCCTTCACCACCGGCGGCGCCTCAGTCTTCGGCGTTTTCACCCTGACCGATCCCGCTGCGGAGGATACGGAAACCGGGACCGACCCCGCTGACGAAGGTACCGATCCCGAGACCGATCCCGTCGGCGAGAGAGCCGATCCCGAGACCGATCCCGTCGGCGAGAACGCCGATCCCGAGACCGATCCCGCCGACGAGACTGCCGACACCGAGACCGACCCCGCCGACGAGACTACCGATACCGAGACCGACCCCGCCGACGTGGGTCCCGATCCCGAGACCGACCCCGACGACGAGACTGCCGATCCCGAGACCGATCCCGCCGACGGGGAGACCGGCGTAGAAGCGGGGTCCGAGGAGCCTGCCTATCCCGCCCGGAAGTTCACCGGCGTGTCCGGCAGCATCCGCGTATCCGTAGAGGCTCCGGAGGGAGCCTTCCCCGCAGGCACCGTCATGACCGTGAACGCCATCTCCTCCGAGGATGTTCTGGACGCGGTGAGCGGCGCCGTGGAGGGCCGGATCGTGGGGCTCCAGGCCGTGGACATCATCTTCCTGGGGCCGGACGGCCTGGAGATCGAGCCTCTGGTCCCCGTGCGGGTCACCATGGGCTCCGCGGACATCGCCGAGGCGGACGCCTCCCTGGTGGTCCACGTGGACCGGGAGGGCGAGGCCGTGGTGATGGAGCAGGCCGCCCCCGAAGGGACGGAGGGCGAACCTGCCGATGAGATCATCTTTGAGGCGGGCGGCTTCTCCGTGTACGTTCTGGTGTACACGGTGGACTTTGTGTACGAGATCGACGGGCAGGAGTACGCCTTCAGCATCCCCGGCGGCGGCTGTGTCACCCTTCGCGGGCTGGCAGAGCGGCTGGGGATCGGCGAATCCGTGAACGTCACGGACCTGGAGCAGTTCATTGCGGACGTGGACCGGGTGGAGTTCAGCAGCCCCGCCCTGGTCTGGGCCGGCAGAGCGGAGGAGGACTGCACCGTCGGCGAATGGAAAACGGCCTGCGGACTGGAATCGGTCTACAGCGCGGAGCTGACCGAGGAGGAGATCGCCGCCATCAACGGTGCGGCCGTTTCCGCCGGCGAGTGGCTCCTGATCAGCCTGCAGCCCTTCAGCGGCGCCGAGACCCTGACGGTCACCATGAAGGACGGCGAGGTCTGGACCGTGCTGGTGACGGATGCACAGATCAGCACGAACGTGCTCACGGCGGACGGCATGACCTTTGTGATCACCGTGACCTACGGCGACGACGCGGAGCTGCCCGAGGGCACGAAGCTCATCGCGGAGGAGATCCTGCCGGAGGCGGAGGAGTATATCCAGTATCTGGGCCGCACCTGGCTGGAGGTCAACAGAGAATACCTGGCGCAGGCGGAGCGGCAGCGCCTCCCCGGTCTGGATGATACGGAGGACGTGCGCCCCGTGAACATCGACGCCGCCCGTTTCTTCGACCTCACCTTCCTGTACGCGGGCGCGGAGCTGGAGCCCCGGGCGCCGGTGCAGGTGGATATCCGGCTGGCGGACGGTCTGCGCAATGACGCCGCCGAGCCCGTTGTCGGCGTGGTGCACTTCCCCGCCGCGGAAGTCCGGGGCGCGAAGGGCCCCGGGGAGGCCGGGAGCGGTGTGCGGACCGAGCTCATCCCGGAGTTCGAGACCGCAGAAAACCCCGAGGGCGGCATCGTCGAATTCACCTATGCGCAGGAGAGCTTTTCCGTGGTCGGCACCTATATCGGCCAGAAAACCTACGAAGCCGGGTATGCTCCCATGGATCCGGCGATCACCCTGCCGAAGCTGATGGCGAACCGGGACGGGGGCTCCGCCCCTCCGCTGGCGCCCCTGGAGGCGGAAAAGACCCTGACCCCCGACATGGTCGACGGCCATCCGGACGACACCTATACCCTTGCGCTCAGCGTCAAGGGCGATGAGGAGTATTTCCAGCAGACCACGAAGGCCAACGTGCTGATCGTGATGGACCGCTCCAGCAGCATGAACAAGGGCGTGGAGGGCGCGGCGGTGCCGTTTTCGGGCACCCCCCAGAGCGGCCATACGTATTACGGCATCATCAACGGCGAACTTCTGGCCCTGAACCACACGACCTCTGATCTCGGCACGACCACCTGGACATATACGGACACGGCCGGTACGACCACCACGTATACCGGGACCGTCTATGAGAGCAGCAGCCGTTTTCAGGCGGAGCGGGCGGCGCTGGACGAGCTGATCACCGCGCTGACGAGCAAAAACGTCACCGATCCCAGCGATCCGGAATACGCAGAAAAGCACGACCTCATTGAGGTCAAGATCTGCGGCTTCGCCAGCACGAGCAACCGTGCCGACGGGGATCTCGCCGGACAGGGAACCGAAAGCGCCTGGTCGACGGACAAGGACACGTTGATGGCCACCGTGAACAACGACTATATGAACAACGGCACCAACTGGGAGGACGCGCTGATCTACGCCAAAGAGACGGCGGACGCCATGAAGCAGGCGCAGCCGGGCGAGGACGTGTATATCATCTTCCTGACGGACGGCGAGCCGACTGCGGTCTACGGGGAGCGGATGGTCAACGGGTACGGCGCGAACCACTACGATCAGGTGGACGAAAATACCGGCAGCGTGGACCTGATCCACGACCTCCACAACGGAACCGTCTATCATAACAACTCGGACGGTCAGGGCGGCTTTATTTACGCCTTCAACTACGCCCTCAACGGACATGCCGCTCACCCCAATCCCTCCCAGGCCATCGTGGACGCCGGCCATAAGCTCTACGGCATTTTCACCTTCAATCCCGGCGCGGCGCAGACGGGCTATCTGGCGCGGCTGGTGAACAATGCCTACGGGATGGGCGATACCGAAGCGCATACGCCCACCCTGGGCGCCTATTATACCAACGCGAGAGACATTGCCGAGCTGAGGCAGAGCTTTGACAACATCTTCACCACGATCTTCGATTCCCTGGCTTACGGCGACGTGAAGATCGTGGACGGGCTGACCGTGGACGCCATGACGACGACCGTCTTCGACGGCGCGACGGACGGTATGCGGTACAAGGTGACGGACGCCGGCGGCAATGAGGTATACTCCGTCACGACGTCCGGCAGCAGCAGCGATCCCACGGTGACCTTCCACTTCTACGGCAGCGACTATACCTATACGCCCGGCGCCGCGAACAGCCCGGCCCACAAGGTGACGACCTATACCTACTCCGTCACGGATCCCGAAAACCCGGACGGGATCGTCACAACGACGTACGTCAAGACCGAGGGCGGAGCGGACACCACCGTGGAAAAGCAGGTCACAAGAAGCGTCCCCGTGACCGAGGGCGGGGTCGTCACGGGCTACAGGACGGTCAGCACCGCCAGCGCCGCGTCCTCCCTCGCCGAGCTGAACGCAGATCCCAACGCCGCGGATCCGAAGACCTATTATTCCCTGAACATCGGCGGCCTTGAGCTCCGGATGTCGCTGGCCGAGACCGTGACCAGCGGCACGGGCGACGACGCCGTAAGGACCCTGACCTGGGATCTGTCCCCCATCGGCTCCCTGGCCAAGGGCTATACCTATACGGCAGAGTTCACCGTCTGGCCGAACCAGGGCGCTTTCGACTATGTGGCTGGGCTGAACAACGGGCTGGAGGGCTTTTACTGGGACGATTCGATCGCGGAGGCTTTCCCTCCCGCCCCCGAGGAGCCCGAATACTTCAAGGGCGGCGTTGCGGAGTATCCCTCCATCGTATACCGGTATCCGGACGGGCCGTACAGCGTGCTGACGAACACGATGCAGGAGGTCCGGTATACCGTAGTCCACTCTCAGAGCGACGGCGATGTGATGACGACCACCACGGAGCCCCATACGGAAGAGCTGGAGCCCCCTGAGCCCATGGATCTGACGGGCACGAAGATCGGCGTCATCAAGGAATGGAACGATACCCTGGATCCCGCTCCCCTGAGAAAGCTGATCGAGGACGCGGGCTTCAACGCCGCCGGACAGCCGAATTTCCATATCACGATGCGGGTCAACCGGTTTACGCCCCTCCCGCTGCCCGACGGGTCCTGGGTGGAATATACGAGCTTTGATTTCTATCCCCGCAGGGTGACCGACCCGCACACCGGCGAAAACACCTACGTGTGGGATCCCCAGGAGCTGAGTATCGCCCCCGGCATCATGGTCACCACCCATCCCGGCGGCGCGACGCCCTACCCCACCGCCGTGCTGGACGGCGTGACCTACTATATTCTGGAGACCGGCCACGACTATCAGATCGAAGAGGTCCCCCTGGAAAACAGCTACAACTTCGAATTCAAAGCCGATCCCTACCATCCCATGCTCGTGGACGGCTTGATGAAGAACATCACCCTGACGGAGGACAGCGGGAACCCGGGGCATTACCTGGCGGAAGAGATCGTCGATCCGAATACGTCTTCCGCGGGCGATTCCATGACCTCGACCTTCATCTTCCGGGGCAGCAACAACCTCCGTTCCGGCCTGAACATCATCAAGAAGGTCCAGGACAAGAGCGGCGCCGACATGGACGACGATACGACGTTCTATGTGCGGCTCTACGCCCAGGACAAGGACGGGAACCAGCTCACCTATTCGCCCCCCCAGCAGGGAGGCATGACGGAGGAGGAGTATCAGCAGGCGCTGCAGGACTACGACAACGCCTATCCCATCTGGTACAAGACCTTCAGCGGCTACTCCATCAGCAGCGGGGGCAACTATCAGGGCGTCACGGATCCCGAGGTGACCGGCGACGGCTCGAGCTCCTCATGGCCCGACGGCGAAGTGAAGGCGATCAAGGTCGGCAGCCTGCTGCAGCTCATCAACATCCCCTACGGCACCAGGATCAAGGTGGTGGAGGTGGATCCGATCTATGACGACAGCGATCCGCCCCAGATCACGGGCTACACGGATATCGGCGTGGGGGATCGGAACAACAGCGACTACCGCCTGCATAGCATCGTCGGCGACGTTGTTGTTAACGCGGACGCGGACGGCTATACCTCCATCGGCTTTGACACCTCCTATGAGATCATTATCACGAACCGGCACACCAGCCGGATCGGGGACGTCATTGCGGAGAAGAAATGGTATAAGGCGGACGGCACGGAGTACACCGGCGAGGAGCTGGCGGCGCTGGGCGCGGAAACGACGGTAACGGGCGAGCTCTGGCGCAGCTATACCGCCACAGGCGAAACGGGTCCCATGGTCACGCTCATGGCGACGTACAACGGCGGCGCGGGCGGTCCCGTTCAGCTCTGGTCCGGCCGGGTGCAGAGCGGATCCAGCCTGCAGTTTTCCGTCGCCATCGACGCCACAAGCAATCCTGCCGTTACAGCAAGCTCCGGCGCTTCAGTACCACGGCAGACCGGCGTTTCTGTCGGCCAATACGATGGGGCCAATGTATATAAAGAAACTGCCAACGCATTTACCCTCAGCAATATCACAGAAGATGTGACTATCACGGCCGCCTTCACCCAGGACGACAGCAATATCGGCTACAAGATCCTGCAGAGCACGCCCTCGCCGACAGGCAGCATCACCGTCAGCGAGCAGGTCAGCTCCTTCACCCTTTCGAGCGCCAACGGCTGGCGCAGGGTATGGACGCCCGCGGAGCTTGCCGAGGCGGAGGACATTGAATACACCTATGAGTTCCGGAACGTCGCCGAGACGGATCTCCCCTCCGGCTTCTATTTCGACGATACGCCGACGGCCGTCTCCGACGGCAGCGGAAATATGATCTACACCTTCACCAATGCCCGGGAGCGGAAGACGGAGCTGGTCGTCCGCAAGGTCTGGGCCGGCGGCGGGACCCCCGCCGGCGCGGTGACGTACAAGCTCCAGCGGACGGGCTATGCCGCCGACGGGACCGTGGCGGAAGCCACGGCGGATCACGGCAGCGACACCTTCACCCTGAGCGCTTCCGTGACGGATCACGGCGTCGCCTGGCAGTACAGGCATGCTACCCTGCCGGCGGACAACAACAAATGGCCGGACGCGCCTGGGTATATCCGCTATGAATACTCCGTGGTGGAGACCCCCGTACCCGCCGGCTATATCGCCACGTACTATGACGTGACGGAAAACGGTGAGACGATCAGGGTCATCCGCAATACGCCCGAGGAGAACAACTCCGTCCAGGTCCGGAAGCTCTGGCAGGACGGCGCAGGGAACCCCCTCACCTCCGGCATCCCGGAAGGCGCTTACATCACCGGCAGCCTGGAGAGGGACTATACCGGCCCGAGGGCCGTGACGGTGACGGTACACAGAAGAGCGACGGAATGGAACAGCGGCAATCCTTATACGTATGGCGACGTCAGCAGCGGGGACACGGAAGTGTGGCCGAAGGTCTGGCAGATCCCCGAAGGCGCGTCATTGAACATCTGGACGCGCAACGGCAATGGGGATGCTCCGAGTTCTTTCCAGAGGACCGTCTCCGGCCAGACCTCGACGATAACTGCCACCGGAGCATATAACAGCGAAAACTCCAGTCTGGGCCGGGCATACGTGATCACCGCCAATACGGATATGGAGATCACCATCGATTACGGCTACTACGGGCATGGCGCCGCACTTGTGTATTCCTTCTCCGGCGGCGATACCAACGGCGTCTCCGGCAGCGAAGATATGGGCGCGTTCACCCTGAACGCGGAAAACGGCTGGACCTGGTCCTGGACCGATCTCAATGAAGCCCCTCTGATGACCTATACCTACAGGCTCACGGACGTTGAGGAGCATACCGCGGACGGCAGCGTCGTTCCCCACTATGACGGGTTCAATGCCCCGGAGATCGGCGTCCTCACCCAGGGCGAGAACAACAGCTGGTCCGGCAGCATCACAAACGTCCGTCTGAACAGCGTACAGCTGGTAAAGATCGACGAGGCCACCCGCAGCTGGCCCAACCCGAAGAAGCTTCCCGGCGCAAGGTTCAGGCTGCTGCGGTACGACGGCTCGACCTACGTCCCGTACACGGAAAACGGCTACGGCGCGGAGACCGGCGCTGCCGTGGGGACGGACGGCACGCTCCTGTTCGCCGATCTGCCGGACGGCCGCTACAAGATCATGGAGGTCTCCCCGCCTAACGGCTACATCATTGCGGTAAACAACGATATTTACTTTGATATCCTGAACGGCAGCGTGGAACGGTATGACCGGGCTTACGGCGAGGACGGCAGAACGGTCATCGCGGCGGGCGCCCTGGTCTCTGCCGTGAGCCAGGAGGTGACGGAGGGCGAGACCGCCTTCATCGTGGGCAACGCCTCCGGGTCCATGCTCCCCTCCACCGGCGGCGCCGGTACGGCGCTCTGCCCGGTGCTGGGCGGGCTGCTGGCCCTCTGCTCCGGCGGCATGCTGCTGGTGCGGAGAAGACGGAACGGCTGAGACTGCGCACCGGCGCCCCGCTCCTGCGGCAAAAGCTGAACAGACGGCCTGAGGGAAGGACAGACGCCCTTCCCTCAGGCTTTTTCTCCCCGGCGGGGGCTGCCGCCCGCCGGGAGAAGGACGTGAGACGGCGGGAGCCAATGCCTGCCTTGTGCCCGCCGGGGCAGCTGTGGTACATTGTTTCCGGGATCCGGACCCAAGCACGCAGACAAGGAGGTCGAAGGAATGGCAAAGAGCAGGGGCTTCACCGTATTCACCGCCGAGGACGGACGCAGGGTCTGTTTCCGGCAGAGCGCCTTTGCGGCGGCGGTAAGACAGACCGGCCAGAGCAAGATGGAGGTTTTCCGCAGGATCGCCCGGGAGATGTACCGGGACGAGGACCGGGACAGCGTCGCCGCCCGGATCAAAAACTGGGAAAACGGCTGCAACGGCCCGGCCAGCCTGGAGGACGTGCGCAAGCTGGAGCGGTGCCTGGGCCTGGAGAAGGACGCCCTTCTCCGGGAGCTGGAGGAACGGGAACCGGAAAAACAGAGGGAGGCTGACACAGGCATGAACAAAGCATTGGAGGCGATCGCGGCCTCGGCCATCAGCGCCGGGGACCTGCGGGAGGCGGTACGGCGGGGCATGGACAGGGCCCTGTACGACATGCAGCAGCGCCGGGCGGCCCAGGAGCTGTTCGGCTGCCTGCAGGACGCCGTCACACAATACTACCGGGTGAGCATGGAGCTGCTGGAGCATACGGATTTCTGGGACCGGATCCAGCTGCCGCTGGAGGAGGTGTCCTATACGGAATATCTGCGGCGGTACCCCGATATTGAGGAGCTGAAGACCGCGATCCGGCGCGCCTCGCTCTTTCTCCCCCGGGAGCTGCGGAAACAGTGCGAGGAGCTGGTGTACGACATGCTCGGCTGGGGTCCCTATTCGCCCGGCGAGATCGACCCGGCCCTGTTTTCGGAGCACATATTGCTCAGGCAGCTGGACGAGTACATGCGCCGCCGGGAAAAGACCCTGGAGGACGCGGACCCACTGGCGACGGCGGACTTCTTTGCGGATAAGCTGGAGGAATACAGCGATACCCTGAACGAGATCTTCTGGGAATACGTATGCGATTGAGGGGAGGAAGGGCAGGATGAAAAAACCGCGCATCGGCAGACACATCGAAAACCTGGGGGACGTCCTGACGATCCTGATCATCCTGGCGGGGGTGGTCTATGGCATATATCTGTCGTACAAGGGCAGCGTCGCCATGGGCATTGCCGTCATCGTGGGGGGACTTATCGGCGGCTGGCTCTCCACCCTGCTGCTCCGGGGCTACGGCAGGCTGGTGGAAAACAGCGACCGCTGCGCGGAGCTGCTGCTGTACATTGCCGACCACATGCCGGAAAAGGCCCCTCCCGTCCCCCGGACGCCGGAGCCTCCCCCCGCCGCCCCGGCTGACCAGCCGCCCCGCGCCGGCACGGCAGATTGACACGATCCTCCGGGGATGGTACACTGGCCCTGACCAATGACGGGAGAGCGCACACCGATGAACGAAAAGAGAAGGAGCGCCAGGCTGATCGCCCAGGGAGCCATTATCGCCGCCCTGTACGTGGTCCTTACCCTGATCTTCGCGCCCATCTCCTTCGGCCCTCTGCAGCTCCGCATTGCCGAGGCCCTGACCATCCTGCCCCTGTTCACCCCGGCGGCCATCCCCGGCCTGTTCGTGGGCTGCGTGCTGGCAAATCTGCTGGGGGGCGCCATCGTCTGGGACGTGGTGTTCGGCAGCCTGGCCACCCTCATCGGCGCGGCTCTGGGCTATGTCCTGCGGAAGAACCGCTGGCTGGTGCCCATCCCCGCCATTGCCGCCAACGCCCTGATCATCCCCTTCGTGCTGCGGTACGGCTACGGCATTGCGGAGGATCCCCTGCCGCTCCTGGCCCTGTATATCGCCGCCGGGGAGGTCCTGGGCTGCGGCGTGCTGGGGGAGCTGCCGGCCACGGTGCTGCTCAGGCGGAAGCAGATCTTCCCCAGGGGCTGAGGCCGCGTTCCCGCTTGCCAGCGGGCGAGGCGTCTGTTATACTGGACGCATCAGAACAGGCGGTCCCCCGGGACCCGGAGAGGAGAACAGCACCATGAAAGCATTTGTCATCATGCCCTACGGGGGCGAGGACCCAGGCCTGATCAAGGAATACAACCGGATCTTCCGGTTCCTGATCTCCGAGGCCATCAGCCTTTACGACCCGAATATCGAGGTCATCCGCCAGGATCACTCCGGGGAGGGAGGGCAGATCCTGCGGAACGTGATCACCAATATCGCCGAGTCGGACCTGGTGATCGCGGACCTGTCCAACGCCAACTGGAACGTGGCCTATGAGCTGGGCATGCGCCACGTGATGAACAAGTACGGCACCGTGCTCATCTGCAACGACCGCACGGAGCTGCCCTACGACGTGAAGTTCCTGAACGTGATCATGTACCCCGCCGACAGCTGGCTGGACCACGTGGAGGAGCTGACGGACACCATCTCCCGGAACATCGCCAAATCCATGAGCCGGGAGCGCAGCGACAGCCCGGTATTCGACATATTCGCCGCCCTGCCCCCCAACCTGACGGCCATGCTCAGCAATACCAACGACGAGGAACAGAAGCGCATGATGCAGATGAGCAAGGATCTCCAGGAGGCCAACGAGGAGATCACCCGGCTCCGTCAGCGCATCGAAAGTCTCGGCCTGGACGCCGCCCAGTCCGAGGAAAAGCAGAGCGTAAACTTCCGCAGCCTCTTCCGCACTGCCATCAACAACCGCGTTTACAACAGCGACGCCGCCGTGGCCAAGCTACGGGAGCTGGCGGACGCCAAGGATTACGAGGGCTTCTCCGAATTCCTGGCCCAGGTGCTGGAAAACGGCTACCTGGACGAGACGGACTGCCGGAACGTCTATATCCTGTGCCGCCGCCTCAGCGTGCCGGAGATCTCCCGGATCTTCCTGGAGACCGTGGTGGAATACTACCCGGAGAACGAGGAGCTGCGGGCCTTCCTGGCCAACGAATACAGCCAGGACTACCACAACCGGGACAAGGCCCTGACCCTGGTGAACGAGAGCGTGGGCATCCGGCGCAGAGAGGGCAGATACGAGGCGGTGCCCAAGGTCCGTTCGGACCGCCTGCTGCGCACCATGTTCGACGTGTACATCCATCTTCGGAAGTACCCGGAGATCATTGCCATCAGCCAGGTGCTGCTGAAGGTTGCGCCCCGGCACCAGACCCTGATCTACCGGAACATGTGCGTCGCCGCCATCCGCACGGAGGACATGGACCTGGCCAAGCAGTGCCTGGATATCCTGCTGGAGCAGGAGCCCCGTGAGGACAGGACCTATTACTCCTGCTACCAGTATTACGACGCCCTGGGCGATCAGATCAGCGCCTACAAGGCCCTGGAGAAATGCATCGCCTGCGATCCGGACGACGAGGACTACTATACCCTCATGGCCGGTCAGATCTGCGACGAGCGGGTCGCCCGCACGCCGGAGGGCGGCGTATGCCGCATCGAGCCCGGAGAGCGGGAGAAATACGCCGTTCCCTTCCTGCTGCGTCTCCTGACCAGGAACCCCAGCCAGACCCTGCAGAAGGTCCAGACTTTCCTGAAGCGGAATTCCTTCACCGAAACGCTGAACCGTCTGAACGGCTTCCTGCGGGACCAGATGGATCAGGAGGCGTTCTTCGGCGCCTACGATTTCAGCGCCGTCGACTACTGCAGCTCCTCCCTGCTGGAGCCCTGAACACTGCCGCAGAAATGCGCCGGGCCGCCCCCTCGTCTGAGGGAGCGGCCCGGCTTTCTGCTGCGCTCACACGCCGATGTGGCTCGCGGCCTTGTCGCCGTCATAGATGGCCACCACGTCCGCCGTGTTCACGTAATATTCTCCTTTGGCGTTGCGCATCGTCTCCCAATACCCCGCCGGAGGCTCGTTCAGCCGGGCGCCCTCCCGGACCAGCAGGGCCCGGAGCTCCCTGCCGTCCAGCTCCCGGGGCGCAATGCCCCTCTCCGCGGCCAGGGCCGCCGCGTGGCCCGCAGCCTGGCCCATGCTCATGCTGGTGGCAATGATGCGGGTGGCCCCCAGGGCGTGGAATTCCGCGCTGTAGCACCGTCCCGCCGCCAGGAGATTATCGATCCCCACGGGCACCAGGGAGCGATAGGGGATCATGGCATAGTCCCGGGGATCCGTGCGCAGCTCCATGCCCTCCGGAGAGACGAAGGGGTGCATCATATGGTCGTTCTCGTCCTGGGAGGGTCGGGCCACGGCGGAGCCCTCCGGGGCCGGGGCGTGGATATGCCGGATGGCGGTATGGAAGCCGGGGGTGGGCACGTGGGTATCGAACATCTCCGGCCAGATGGCGATGCCGTCGTCGAATTTCCGCCCGGCGGCCAGGTCGATGTCCCGGAGCACGTACTCCCCCACGATCCGCCGGGAGTCCCGGATGCCGTTCATCCCGGCCAGGCCCACCAGCCGGGCCTGCTCGAAGCCGGGAACGTACTTCCGCAGGAAGTCCGTGAAGAGATACACCTTCCGGTGCTGGTCCACGATCTGCCGCGTCAGGTCCGTCACGTCGTCGCAGCGGCAGTCAAAGGTATGGGTGGCGTCCAGGGTCACGTCCGTGCATGCGGGGTCCGCGCCGCCGGGCACGGTATACACCAGGTTCCCGGGGCTGAGGATCTCAGGCAGGTCCCCCTTCTCCAGGGCCTCGAACTCCTTGCTGACGATCAGATTGCGGTGCTTGCGCTGGTCCATCCTGCTGCGCCATTCCGCGTCCGCCTCCCGGAACTTCTTCTCGTTCACATAGGCCAGGCGGAAGCCCATGGTGACGGACTGGCTCAGCCCCATATACTCGGCGCTGCTGGTCTCCGTGGGCACCCCTGCGGCAAAGGCCAGGTCCGCGTCCCCGGTGCAGTCGATGAACACCCGGCCGGTGACCTGGAGCTTGCCGGACTTGCAGTACACGATCACGGAGGCGATCCTGCCGTCCTTTACCTCGCAGTCGCACACGTGGGCGCCGTACAGGATGCGGCAGCCCGCGGCCAGCAGCATCTGCTCCATCATCACCTTCCCGGCCTCCGGGTCGATGGAGGGCAGATGGGGCTTCATCTCGGCATAGCCCTTTTTCTCCATCCTCTGCAGGAATTCCAGCGCGTAGCCGTCCACATATCCCGCCATGCCGGTGATATATCCGTTGGTGTACAGCCCGCCCAGGGACTCCCGCCATTCCAGCACCACCGTGCGCCTGCCGTCCCTGGCCGCCGCCAGGCCCGCGCAGAAGCCCGCAGGGCCTCCGCCGCACACCACCACGTCCGCGTCGATTCTCTTGCTCACCTGCAGCATGCTCCCGACCTCCCGTATATCCGCTGTTCTGTCGTTCTGATCTCCGACGGCTCCATGATACCATATCCCCCGTTCCGGTTCAATCCCGGGAAAACGCAAAGGGGCGGCTCCTTCCCGGTCAGGGAGGAGCCGCCCCGTTTCAGCCGGTCTTATCCGGCCCGGTATGCGTCTCAGCCGATGAGAGCCCCTTCGGGCAGGCTGTCAGCCCGGAAGAGCAGGGTGCGGGCATACCACTTGTCCTTGTTCTTGCTGTAGGCCGCGCAGGGGATGCCCTCGTCCAGGGCCTTCACGGGGACCGTGAAGGTGAAGGCGCCGTCTCCGTCGGTCTCATAGGGGATGAAGTCGCTGTCCGCAGCCGCGGCGATCTTGTCCGTGGCGTCCATGAACATCCAGGTATAGCTCTTTCCGCTCATGGTCAGCACGGCGGTCATGGCGCCGTCCTTCACGGTGAGCTGGGCGTCCACGATCTTGAACATGGAGGAGCTGGACTTCACCTTAACGGTATAGGTCCCTTCCTTCAGCTTGTCGGCGGTGATGGGGGTCATGCCCTCCTCTTCCACTTCCTTGACGGTGGTCATATCGGAGGCGTCGGCGATGTCACGCTTGGGCAGGTCCACGGTCTGGGCGCCCTCAATGGCCGCCTTGGCGTGGGCGATCAGCAGCTGCTGGATGGGCTCCATGCTGCCCAGGCCCCGGAGGATCGGGGTGGCCTCGATGCCGGCGGCCCGGAACAGGCTGACCCAGCTCTCCTCATCCTCGGGATCCGCCATGTCGTTGTTGGCATGGTCGCCCGCGACGATCATCAGGGGCTCCAGGTAGACCTTGGTGTAGCCCGCGGCCTTCACCGCGTCCACCACATCCTGCAGGGTGGGCTCCGCCTCAACGGTGCCGATAAAGTAATTCGTGTAGCCGCCCTCGGTGAGGAGCTTCTGGATCTTGGCGTATACGGCGTTGGACTTGTGCTC
>JAEEGK010016366.1_pt1 | contig 16314 bp, 10 predicted proteins | sample 8958771 | NCBI WGS metagenome assembly JAEEGK01 (sample SAMN16246547, study PRJNA631951) | gut metagenome | biome: gut microbiome; feature: rumen; material: SC-attached | host: Bos | place: Iran: Karaj | collected 2018-10 | reverse complement strand
CGAAGTGGGTGAATTCCAAGCTCGTCTATCCGGAAATCGCGAAGGAGAACGGCGTGCAGGGTCGTGTGACCCTCCAGTTCACCGTGGAGGCCGACGGCCGCGTGACCAACGTGAAGGTCCTGCGTGGCGTCGACGAATCCCTGGACAAGGAAGCCGTCCGCGTCGTTTCCAGCTCCCCGAAGTGGAAGCCCGGCAAGCAGCGCGACCGCGCCGTCAAGGTCACCTACACCTTCCCGGTGATCTTCCAGCTCCGCTAAGTATGGCCGAAAGCTTTTCGGACATCGGAAAAGTAGAGGCGATAGACCAGCTCTATCGCCTCTCTGCTTATCATCCCGTCCCGGGACTGACCTACACCGCCTCGAACGGCGGCAAGGTCCATACCGCCGCGCGGATGTTCCTCGAGGGGATCGACTTCAACCTCGTGTATTTCCCCCTCAAGCACCTGGGATACAAATGTGTCGTCGGGACTGTGGGCGAGCTGTATGCCGCCCTCGCGCACCCGAAACTCTTGAATGTCATTCTGGGCATCTCTTCCAAACTGGACTTCGACCATGTGAAGGAACTTTGGATGGGAATTACCGTCGCGGCGAAGGAACACGGTTTCGAGGCCGTGAACCTGGACCTGCAGCCCTCCAACAATGGGTTGTTCATCAGCCTGGCTGCGACCGGTGAAACCTCCCTCCTCACTGACAAGCGGCGCATGGCCGCCAAATCGAAGGACCTGCTGTGCATCTCCGGCCGCCTCGGTGCGGCCTACCTGGGCATGCAGGTGCTGGAGAAGGGGCGGAAGGATTTCGAGAAGACCGGCCAGCAGCCCGACATGGCCCCCTGGCGGATGTTTGTGGGCGACTACCTGCGCCCGGAACTGGACGCAGCCATCGTCTCGAAGCTGGAGGACGCGGAAATCTACCCGTCCTACGGCTACTTCGTCACGAAGGGCCTCGGCGACGCCTTGAAGCGCCTGCAGCGCGACAGCGGCCTCGGCGCCAAGGTCTATGCGGACCACATCCCCTTCGAGGGCAATACTTTCCAACTCGGCAAGCAGTTGGACATCGACCCGGTCTCGGCCGCCTTCAACGGTGGTGACGACTTCCGGCTCCTCTTTACGGTCCCGATCCTGCACGCGGAGAAGTTCCGCCGGGATTTCCAGACCTTCGACATCATCGGCCACCTCGCCCAGCCCGATGCGGGCACCGTCCTCGTCACGCCCGAAGGCGTCGAGTTTCCGGTGAAGGCGCAGGGATGGAAAGACGAAAGCGAGGCCTGAGGGTCTCGCTTTTTTATTTCTCCAAGCACGCCAGGAAATCCTCGCTGTCAGGCGAGGAGGAGGCTTTGATGCGCTCCTTTAGGCGGTAGAGACGGTTATAGACATAGGGTTTGTCCTTCTCCAGGAGGGTGGAGATGGTAGTAGCGGAAAAGCCGGAAGCCGTGAAGAGGTACAGAAGGAAGTCCTCGTCCTTCCATTTGGGGAAGGCGGCGCGGAGGCGCTTCATCACGCCGCCGGCGCGCTCATCCAGGGCCTGCTCCAGGTTCTTCTGCGTCTTCGTGTCGCTGCGCAGGCCTTCCACGATGGCCTTCACCTCGTTGAGAATGCGCGGTTGCAGGTTGGACGTCCCTTCAAACACATAATACTGCTCGCACAGGCGGTCCAACGTGTCAATCCCGCCCATACGCGGCCGGTCCGCCTTGAGGGCGGAGAGCCGGGACTGCAGGTCCTCGGCAGCCGAGAGATAGCGTTCGTTCTCGGCCTGCTTTTCCGCAAGGAGTCGCTCCGTCTGGATCTTCCGGGCCCAGAAATAGAGCACCAGGGTGGCCAGGACGCCCGCGACGAGGAGCGCGAGCATGCCGAGGCGGTTGCGCGAGCGCTCGATATCTCGCGCGACGGCGCCGGCCTTCCGGAAGGAGACCATCCCGCTGCCGTATCGGCCCACGGCGGTCTGGATTGTGCCCATGAGTTCCCACGCCCGCATCCGCTCCACGGCCGGACCGTTCGCTTCGAAATACAGGCAGGCTCGCTCCAGCGCGGCTTCGGACGCGTCGTCCAGGAAATAATACGTGCGGTAAAACGCCTCGGCGGACAGGAAATCGTATTCCGCCTTCTCCCGCTCGCTCGCCAGATCGACCCGGGAAACCCCGTCCAGGATGTACAGGGCGCTGTCCGGATGGTCCTCGATGACCCGCTCCACCTGGCGCAAGGCCGGGTTCACCCTTCCGCAGGAAAACGCGAAAAAGAGCAGCAGCAGGTATGCGAGACGGAACTTCATCGGATTCCCCACATGCAAAAACCGCACCTCCTATTTCTTCACCACCTCGAACTGGTCCACGCCCAGGTGGCGGAGGTCCGTCAGGAGCTCCTCCGAAACGGCGACCTGGTACTTGTTGGATTTCAGCTGGATACGGTAGCGGGTATCCGGATCGAAGAAGAATACCTCGAGCGGGATTCCTCCCTTGTGCTTCCGGATCACTTTCACCAGGCCTTCGCGGAAAGCCGGGGTAAGCATCGGCGTTTCGATGCTGATGCCGAACGCCTTGATCCGGCTCTCGGAGACGTTGCCCAGCAGGGTCACATTCTGGAGCTTGAACGTGTACGGGACCGTTTTTCCCTGCGCCTTTTCTTCCGGACGCAGGAAGTAACGTTCCTCAATGACGCCCTCCAGGAACAGGGCGTCGTGCGGGACCATGTACTTGAAGAACTGCTCGTGTTCCTTGGTGAAGAGCGTGAGCTCGTAACTGCCCGAATAGTCCTCCAGCATGGTCCGGGAATACGGGGCGCCCTTCTTCGTGAGGAGCTGCTTGTAATCCGTCACCAGGCCCGCGACGCACACCTTGGCGGGTTTCTTGGCCAGTTCGCACTCCGAGATATAGTTCGCGAGGTTGGCCAGTTCGCAGGTGGTAAAGTTGTCCATCTCGAACCGGTACTTGTCCAGCGGATGTGACGACAGGTACATGCCCACGAGTTCCTTCTCCTTCTGCAGGAAGCCCAGGTAGTCCTCCTCGCCGGCCATTTCCGGCACCGTAGGCCGCTCGGGCTTCATTTCCTCGATATCGCCGAACAGGGAGGCGGCCGCATCGACCGTATCGTTCCGGAACAGCTCGCCGTACCGGACGATCTCGTCGATGAACGGCTGCCCGCTGCGGCCCGGGAGCTCGTATTGGCGGCGCTTGATGCCGAAACCGTCCAGCGCGCCGGCGTACAGGAGCGTCTCGAACGCCTTGCGGTTGATCACGCCGCCCATCCGTTCCACGAAATCATAAATGTCCGTGTACAGGCCGTTCTCGTCGCGGTCCTTCAGGATCAGGTCCACGATATTGGCCCCGAAACCTTTCATGCCACCCAGGGAGAAGCGCACGTCGCCGTCCTTGTTCACCGTGTAGGTGGCGGAGCTCTCATTCACGTCCGGACTCAGGATCCGGATGCCGTGGCCGCGGGCGTCGTCCATGATCTTCTTGATTTCCTCCATGCTCTTCGCCCACGTGAGACAGGATGCGAAGAATTCGGAGGGATAGTGGCACTTGAGCCAGCCCGTCTGGTAACTCACCCAGGCGTAGCAGGTGGCGTGGGACTTGTTGAACGCGTACTGGGCGAACTTCTCCCAGTCCTTCCAGATCTTGTCCAGGACCTTTTCCGGGTGGCCGTTCTTCATGCCGCCCTCCATGAACTTGTCCTTCAGGGAGTTCAGGATGTCGATCTGCTTCTTGCCCATCGCCTTGCGGAGCTTGTCCGCCTCGCCCTTGGTAAAGCCGGCAAGTTTCTGGGACAGCAGCATCACCTGCTCCTGGTACACCGTGACGCCGTAGGTATCCTCCAGGTACTCGGCCATTTCCGGGAGGTCGTACTCGATGGCCTGCTCGCCCTGCTTGCGGGCGACGAAGTCCGGGATGTAGTCCATCGGACCGGGCCGATAGAGGGCGTTCATAGCGATGAGGTCCTCGAAGCGGGTGGGACGGAGCTTCTGCAGCCACGTCTGCATGCCTTCGGATTCAAACTGGAACACGCTCACGGTATCACCGCGGCCGTAGAGTTCGTAGGTGGGCTTGTCGTCGATGGGGATGGCCTCGATGTCGATGTCTTCGCCGAAGCGTTCCTTGATGAGGTTCAGGCAGTTGTGGATGATGGACAGGGTGATGAGCCCGAGGAAGTCCATCTTGAGCATGCCCACGTCCTCGATGTAGTGACCGTCGTACTGGGACGTGCGGACGTATTCGCCCGTATCCTTATCCTTGGACAGGGTCATGGGCAGGAAGTTCGTCAGGTCGCCCCGGCCGATGATGGTGGCGCAGGCGTGCATGCCCACCTGGCGGACGCAGCCTTCCAGGGCCTGGGCATATTTGAGCACCTCCTTGTTCAGCTCCGGCCCGTTCTTGAGCTCCTCGATGAATTCCGGCACCAGCCGGTAGCAGTTCTTGAGGGTGATCTTCACGTCCACATCCTCCAGGCCCCGCTGGAAAATCTTCTTCACCAGGACCTTCTGGCCGTCCTTTTCCTCCTCGACCTCTTTCTCAACGACCTTGAAGCCCGGTTTCAGCTCATCCAGTTTCGGGTTGAAGGGATACTCTTTCTCCTTCTTCTCACTCAAACGGTCCGGGACCATCTTCGACAGCCGGTTGGACTCGTCGATGGACACGCGGCTGATGCGGGCGACGTCCTTGATGGCACTCTTCGCGGCCATCGTGCCGAAGGTGATGACGCGGGACACATGGTCCGCGCCGTACTTCTTTTCCACGTAGCTGTGGGCCTTCGTCAGGTCCTCGAAGTCCACGTCGATATCCGGCATCGAGATGCGGTCCGGATTGAGGAAACGCTCGAACAGGAGCTGGTACCGAATCGGGTCCAGGTTCGTGATTTTCAGGCAGTAGGCAACGACCGACCCCGCCGCGGACCCACGGCCCGGGCCCACCATGGACCCCATCGCGCGGGAGGCGGCGATATAGTCCTGGACGATCAGGAAGTAGTCCGGGAAGCCCATGCGGGAGATGGTCTTGAGCTCGAATTCGATCCGCTCCTTCTGCTCCTCGTTCAGCTCCGCGCCATACCGCTCGTGGGCACCCTTGTAGGTCAGGTGGCACAGATAGGCGACCGAATGGCAGAAACCGTCACCACGGTAATTCCCCTTCTTGTCGCACCGGCCCGCGTCGATGACGTCCTTGTACTTCTCCATTTGCGCATCGATCTCCTGCATGAAGGCCGGGTCGATCTCGAACACCGGGAGGATGGGATCGCTGTCGATGGAATAGGCCTCCACCTTGTCCAGCACCTCCAGGGTATTGGCAATGGCTTCCGGATGGTCCGGGAACAGGGCCAGCATCTCCTCCTCGCTCTTGAGATACTCCTGCTGGGTGTAGCGCAGGCGGTCGGGATCGTCGATGTAGGAGTTGGTGGTCAGGCAGATGAGCCGGTCATGGACGGGACCGTCCTCCTTCCGCACGAAATGCACGTCGTTCGTGGCGATGACCTTCACCCCGTGCTTCTCCGCCAGCTCGAAGATGACCTTGTTGTAGACCATCTGGTTGTCATAGACCTCCCGAGACAGGCCCGGAACCTCCGTCTTGTGGAGCATCACCTCCAGGTAGTAGTCGTCGCCGAACACCTTCTTGTGCCATTCGATGACTTCATCGACCTTTTTCATGTCGCCGGCGAGGATGGCGCGCGGCACCTCGCCCGCCATGCAGGCGGAGCTGCAGATCAGGCCCTCGTGGTACTTCTCCAGCACCTCGTGACTGACGCGGGGGCGGTAGTACATGCCCTCGATGTGCGCCGTGGACACGATCTTCACGAGATTCTTGTAGCCCTCGTAGTTCTTCGCCAGCAGGATCAGGTGGTAATAGCCCTTCTCCTTCACCCGGTGGTCCCCCACCGACACGTACGCCTCGCACCCGATGACCGGCTTCACCGACGGATGCTTCTTCGCGTACTTGAAGAACTCCTTCACCCCGTACATGTTCCCATGGTCCGTGATCGCCAGCCCGGGCATCCCGAGCTCCTCGGCGCGGTTGAACAGGTTGTCGATGGACGACTGGCCGTCCAGGATGGAATATTGGGTATGTACGTGCAGATGGACGAAGGACATGGTGCTACGGTCTTGGATAACAAAGATAGCACACTGCCCCGAATTCTCCGAAAAAAGTTATCAACATCCGGGCGGAAAGCGACGTCCTAGAACAGCCCTTTCACCAGGAACCAGAGGATCGGCACCAGCAGGGCGGGAATGTAATTCAGCGTCTTGCAGTCCTTGATGTCCAGGATGGAGAGGCCGGAGGCGATGATGAGGACGCCGCCCACGATGGCGAGCTCATTGACCAGCGTGCCTTGGAAGATGGGGCTGGAGGAAGCCAGGGTGGCGGCCAGCCAGATGGACCCCTGCCAGCAGAAGAGGATGGGCGCCGCCAGGATCATGCCGATGCCGTAGGTGGTGGCGAAGACGGTCGAGGTCACGAAATCCAGCGTGGAGTTCGTGTACAGGAAGGTATTATCCCCTTGCAGGGCGCTCAGGACCGGACCTACGATGGAAAAGGTGCCGATGCAATAGAGCAGGCAGGCCGAAATGAGGCCTTTCGCAAAACTGTCGCCGCCCTTTTTCGCCAGCAGGCGCTTCACCCTCCCGTCCAGGTCCAGGGCCGTGCCGATGAGGCCGCCGATGGCGAGGCTCAGGATGAACAGCACCGGGAACTCGCTCTTGGGCATATTCGCCACGAAGGAATTCGCCCCCAGGGCGATGGACGCCAGGCCCATCGCGTTAAAAAGCGTTTTGGTATACTTCTCCCCGAGGCCCTTCTTGAAGAGGGTCCCGATGAGGGTACCGGCAACGATGCAGGCGGTATTGACGATGGTTCCGAGCATATCGCTTGCAAAGATAGCAAGAAATCCTTACCACACATACATCACCGCGAACCAGACGGCCACGAACTCCTCCAGAAGGAGGGGGCCGTCGAAGGTGAAGCGGATGTCGGAGGTGTACTGGCTGGTCCCGGCGTACACTTTCCCGTCCCGGATGGTCAGGAGGATGTCCGAGGTATCCTGCTAATTGGCTATTTCGAAGAAAAATCCGTACTTTTGTAAGAATAACCAATTCGACAATACCATGAAACGGAACCTGGCCGCCCTGCTCATCCTGGGCTTTTTCTGCTTCCTCTCCTGCGGGGAGCGCGAAACGAAACTCTTCAACGGCAAGAATCTGGACGGATGGACCTTCCGTCTCGCGCCCGACAGCGAAGTGCCCGCCACGGACGTGTTCGGCGTGAAGGATGGCGTCATCACCATCGCCGGCCAGCCTTTCGGCTACATGATCACCGAGGAATCCTACGACGACTACAAGCTCCACCTCGAGTGGCGCTGGCCCGGGGAGCCCTCCAACTCCGGCATCTTCCTGCACGCCGAGCCCATCGACGCCGTCTGGCCCCGCTGCGCCGAGGTCAACCTCATGAACGGACGTGCCGGCGACATGATCGCTTCCGGCGGCTCTGCCTTCGAGGAACTCACGGAAGGCCGCTGGCTGCGCAGCACCCAGGAAAGCGCCGAGAATCCCGCCGGCGAGTGGAACACGGCCGAAATCATCTGCAAGGGCAATTTCATCCAGGCCTATATCAACGGCGTCCTCATGAACGAGGCCCATTTCGACCGCTCCGAGGGCCCCATCGCCCTCCAGTCCGAAGGCGGCCCGCTCGAAATCCGCAATGTCTATATCACTTCCTTGAAGGACTAAACGGCGGTACCCTGCTATGAAGAAACTTCTCAAAAGCATACTGCTCCTTGTCTGCGCAAGCTTGAGTGCCGTCGTCGGGACGGCGCAAACCCGTTTCCTCGCTCCCAGTGTCGACCCGGAGGGCGATTCCCTCGCGATCGTCCGCGTCCGGGCGAAGATGGACTCCATCCGCCAAACCTGTCACCGTCCCACCGTGGCGGTCGTGCTGGGTGGCGGCGGCGCCCGCGGCATGGCCCATCTGGGCGTCCTTCGATATCTGGAAGAGATGGGCATCCCGGTGGACATGGTGGGCGGCACCAGCATGGGCGGCCTGGTCTCGGGCCTCTACTCGCTCGGCTTCGGCGCCGAGTACCTGGATTCGTTGGTACGCGCCATCGACTGGACCGTGATGATGTCCGACAAGATTCCGGACAGCTTCCAGACGTACAAGGTCCGCCGCAACAAGGAGCGTTTCGCCTTGACGATTCCGTTCCACTATGACGACCAGGACATACAGTCCCGCATCGACAGGCAGACGCGCTTCAACAAGAACTACGAACAGAGCGACACCCGTACCGGCGACATGAGCCAGGAGATGATGGCCAAGGTCGGCATGGGCCTGCCGGACGGCTTCCTGTTCGGATACAACGTCCGGAACACCCTCAGCTCCGTCACTGTCGGCTACCAGGACTCCGTGGCTTTCGACGAGCTGCCGGTTCCTTTCTTCTGCGTCGCCACGGACATGCTGAGCATGAACGAGAAGAACTGGACCGCGGGCAGCCTGGTGGATGCCATGCGGTCCACGATGGCCATTCCCGGCTATTTCCGGCCCGTGCGCATCGAAGGGATGGTGCTGGTGGACGGCGGTACGCGCAACAATTTCCCGGTGGACCTCGCGAAAGCGATGGGCGCCGACATCGTCATCGGCTCGGAAATGCCCACGCCCCGCACCCTGGCTGACCTCGGCGGTCTCGCAAACCTCATCCTGCAGAACATCACCCTGATGTCCGTCGACATCTGCGAAGCAAACCGGAAGAATACGGACATCCTGCTCCAACACGAGCTGAAGGGCTACACGATGCTGTCCTTCGACTCCGCGAGCGTGGATGACATCATCGCCCAGGGATATGCCAAGGCGGTGGAGAACAAGGAGGCCTTCGAGAAGATCGCGGAGCGGGTCGGCGTCACTCCGGGCACTCCGGCCGCTCCGGGCGCCCCGGCGCCGGAACGCCGCCAGGCCATCGACCTGGCCAAACAAAAGGTTCTGATCGGGGATATCCGGTACGAGGGCGTCACCGAGAAGGAGTCCGACTACATCATCAACCGCGCCCTGTTGCCCCGGGACGGGATGTACGGCCGGGAAGAGATTGAAAAGGTCCTCTCCGCCCTGTACGGCACGAAGGCCTTCGAGTCGGTCACGTACCGGATCAGCGGCGAGAAGGAGCCTTATACGCTCATCTTCGACTGCCAGAAGGGCCAGACCAACGAGGCCGGCGTCGGCCTCCACGTGGACCTGGACGAGGCGATCTACCTGGGGGCCCATCTGGGGATCGGCACCCGGCGGCTTTCCGGACTCCGATTCATCTCTGAACTCAAGATCGGCCAGGTCTCGCAGTTGGACATGGACCTCTCCTACAAGCCGCTCGCGCCGCTGCCCGTCCTCGGCGTCGCCTGGAAAAACTCCTACCGGAACTTCAGTTACCGGATCGATGACGTCTCCCAGGCCCGGCTGTTCTCGAAAGCGCGGTACAACGGGGTGAACTCCCGGCTGGAACTGTACGCCGAAGACGCCCGGATGGTCTATGGGAACGTCCGCTTCGGCGCCGCCTATGAGATGGAACCGTACGAAAACTACCTGGATGACAAGATGCACTGGGAGGGTTGGGATTTCAAGAGCCGCTGGTTCTCCACCTTCGCCTCGCTCCGCTACGACACGTTCAATGAGAGCTATTTCCCGAGCCGCGGTTTCCGGCTCAAGCTGGACACCCGCTACGTTTTCGACGGATACTCCATCTATCTGGAAGACGAGGGGGCGGAAGCCGGCGAGCACTATGCGGGAGCGGTTTCTCCCTATAGTGTCGGGATGGTCCATGCGTCCGTCGCGCTGCCCCTCGGCCGGGTGGTTGTCCTGCAACCCTCCGTGTATGCCGGTTGGCAGACGGAGCAGCCCGGGCACATGAATTTCATCCATACGCTGGCCGCCGGCGGTACGGTAGCCAGCCGGTACATCGACTACCAGCTGCCGTTCTTTGGATTCAGCCAGGGGTTCTATGTGTGCGGCAACTATGCCGCCACGGCCCAGCTGGACGTTCGCTTCCGCCTCAACCACAAGAACTTCCTCACACTGCGCGGCGGTGTGTTCCAGGATAAGGACGCGCTGGCGGACCTGGTCCGTACCCGTCCCACGGCCTATGCCGTCGGCGCGGAACTCGGACAGAGAACGATCGTCGGCCCGATGAAGATCGGGGCGCAGTGGTGCGACATGACCGGATTCTCCGTCGCCCTGTCGGTCGGATTCGATTTCTAGAAGCGAAGACCTCGCCGCTGGAAGGACAAGGCTACTGGGACTTCTTCTTTGCCCACGTGTTGGCAAGGATGACCACCACGATACACAGGACGAAAACGATGGCTCCGAAAGACCCGGCGGATGCCATCGTTTCGTTTCCAAGCAGCAGGATCATCAACGGAGCCAAAACGATCAGCAGGCCGCCGACCAATCCCCGGAGGCGTTTGATGTCAATCTGCTCCCGTTCCTCCCGGGAGGCGGTATTGTAACCGGCAATGAGATTATCCCCTTTCCCGACCAGAACCAAAATGCCCATACCGGCGAACACCAGCGCCAAAATAACGAGAACGACCATAGTAACTCCCTGATTTATCGGCCTAAAGATAGTGATTCTTCCAAAAAACCACAAATAGGCCACAGAAAAGAGGCGGCCGACAAAGCGTCAATTCGGAGGCCGATGGCCGACAGGGGGTGTTTGAGGGGGCGCAGCCCCTTCATCAGGCCCCCTGGGGGGCAGCCGCGGTTGCGGCGGGGGGAGAATGGGGGCACGCAAAAGGAGACAGCGCGATGCTGTCTCCTTTTGCGTGGCCCCTGGGGGACTTGAACCCACGACCCACGGATTATGAGTCCGCTGCTCTAACCAACTGAGCTAAGGGGCCGGCCGCCGGGAAGGGGGCATACAGCCCGGGCCCGGATTGCGCTGCAAAATTAGCAAACTTTCGGGAAAGGAGCAAACAGCGCGGGGTGCGGCGCAACGGCCGGCAGGGAACTATTTAAAATTTTTTCTTGTCCGAAAAGGTTTTTCTTCGTATCTTGCAACCAAGAAAACGACAAGAACGATGTTTTTCCGTGGTTTCCAGCAGCAGCGCGTACAGGGCCAGCAGGTCCTGCGGGTTTCTGTATGCCGATAGACCGGTAAGGCACGGAAACAGCATTTTTCAGGATAGGGACCGGTCCTTCGGGGTCGGTCCCCTTTTGTTTGAAAACCATAAAACGAACTGGAGAATATGGACAGATTCAACCTGGTGCGAGAATCCTTCATGAAGAAGGCGCGGCCCGTGGACACTCCCGAGGGGAGGCCGTCCGAGTATTTCGGCGAATTGACCTTCGACCGGAACAAGATGCAGAAATATCTGGACGCCAAGACCTTTTATGCCCTGCTCGAGTGCATCGAAGGCGGCAAGCCGCTGGACCGGAAGACGGCCGACGGCGTCGCCAAGGGCATGAAGGAATGGGCCCTGGAGCATCACGTGACGCATGTCACGCACTGGTTCCAGCCCCTGACCGAAGGCACGGCGGAAAAGCACGACTCCCTGATCGACTATGACGGCCAGGGCGGCGTGATCGAAAGCTTTGACGGCAAGATGCTTGCCCAGCAGGAGCCGGACGCGTCGTCGTTCCCCAGCGGCGGCCTCCGGGCGACCTTCGAAGCCCGCGGCTACACCGCCTGGGACCCCACCTCCCCGGTCTTCATCCAGGACGACACCCTCTGCATCCCCACGGTGTTCATCTCCTACACCGGCGAGGCGCTGGACTACAAGACGCCGCTCAAGAAGGCCCTGAAGGCCGTCACGGACGCGGCGCTCCCCATCTGCCGCCTGTTCGACCCGGCCGTGAACAAGGTCTATTCCTACCTGGGCTGGGAGCAGGAGTACTTCCTCGTGGACGAGGGCCTGTTCGCCGCCCGCACGGACCTGATGATCACCGGCCGCACCCTGTTCGGCCACAATTCCTCCAAGGACCAGCAGCTGGACGACCACTATTTCGGCGCCATCCCCTCCCGCGTCGCCGCCTTCATGCGCGACCTGGAAATCGCCGGACACAAGCTGGGCATCCCCATCAAGACCCGGCATAACGAAGTGGCCCCCAACCAGTTCGAGCTCGCGCCCATCTACGGCGAGACGAACCTCGCGAACGACCAGAACCAGCTCCTGATGAACCAGATGCACGCCCTCGCGCGGAAGCACGGGTTCGTGGTACTGCTGCACGAGAAACCCTTCGAAGGGGTGAACGGTTCGGGTAAGCACAACAACTGGTCGCTGGGGACGGACACCGGCACGCCGCTCCTGGCCCCCGGCAAGGACGCCCTCGGCAATCTCCAGTTCATCACGTTCTTTGTCAATGTGCTCGCGGCCGTGCAAAAGCACAACGGCCTGCTCAAGGCTTCCATTGCGAGCGCGACGAACGCGCACCGCCTGGGCGCGAACGAAGCCCCGCCGGCCATCGTGTCGGCCTTCCTGGGCCGGACGATGACGGCCGTCCTCCGCAAGCTCCTCGAGGTCCCGTCCGACACGCCCATCGAGATCGCCGGCAAGAAGGGCTCCCGCATGGGCCTGGTCGAAATCCCGGAGATCTTCATCGACAACACCGACCGCAACCGTACCTCGCCGTTCGCCTTCACCGGCAATCGCTTCGAGTTCCGCGCGGTGGGCTCCAGCGCCAACTGCGCCGGCGCGATGACCACCCTGAACGCCGCCGTGGCCGAGCAGCTGCTCGATTTCAAGGCGGCGGTCGACCAGGAACTCGCCGCCGGCAAGTCCCTGCAGGTGGCCGTGATGGACACCCTGAAGCCCATCATCGCCAGCGTCATCGACACGATCTGCTTCGACGGAAACGGCTATACGGACGAGTGGAAGGCCGAAGCCGCCCGCCGCGGACTGGACACCGAAGCCTGCGTCCCGGAGATGTTCAAGGCATTCCTGGCACCATCCTCCGTGGAGATGTTCGCCCGCACGGGCGTCTATTCCGAGAAGGAACTGGAAGCCCGCAACGAGGTCAAGTGGGAAACCTACGCGAAGAAGGTCCAGATTGAGGCACGCGTGATGGTGCGCATGGCCATCAACCACATCATCCCGGCCGCCATCAAGTACAAGTCCTCCCTCCTGAAGGAAGTCTCCTTGTACGACGAGGTCTATGAAGACACGGAGGGCTGCGCCACCGAACTCGCCATCCTGGACGACATCACCCGCTACGTGGAGGAAGTCCGCCAGCGCGCCCGCCAGGTCGAGGACGCCCGCGTCGAAGCCGACGCGATCGAGGACGCCTACGCACGCGCCCGCGCCTTCTCCGACATCGCGAACATGCTCTTCGCCCTCCGCAAGCCCATCGACGCGCTCGAAGAGGTGGTGGACGACAAGCTCTGGCCGCTCCCGAAATACCGCGAACTGCTGTTCATCTCGTAAGCGCGGCCACACGAAAAACCCCCGCTGTACCTCGGTACGGCGGGGGTTGTCGCGTTTAAGATCGGTTTAATGACCTCAGACCTTGATCTCGACTTCGACACCCGAAGGGAGTTCGAGCTTCATGAGAGCGTCGACGGTCTTCGCGTTGGAATCGTCGATGTCCAGAAGACGGACATAGGAGTCGAGTTCGAACTGCTCGCGGGACTTCTTGTTCACGAAGGTGGAGCGGTTCACAGTGAAGATCTTCTTGCTGGTAGGAAGAGGAATGGGACCATTGACCTTTGCACCGGTAGCCTTCACTGTATCGACGATCTTGCTGGCGGACTTGTCCACGAGCATGTGGTCGTACGACTTGAGTTTGATTCTGATTTTCTGGCTCATTTCTATAAACTTTTTGATTTGTCTGATTACTCTTCGTCAAGGGGACGGTATCCGCTCTTTTCGACGATGGTCTTGGCCAGGGTGGCCGGGACCTCGGCGTAGTGGTCGAACGTCATCGTGCTGGTCGCGCGACCCGAAGAAAGGGTGCGCAGGACGGTGACGTAACCGAACTGCTCCGCAAGCGGAACGTAAGCCTTGACGATGCGTGCGCCGTTGGCGGTGGAGTCCATCGCAACAATCTGGCCGCGGCGGCGGTTCAGGTCGCCCACGATGTCGCCCATGTACTCTTCCGGGGTGACCACCTCGAGGCTCATGATGGGCTCGAGGAGGACCGGGTGGCACTTGGGGCAGGCGTGACGGAAGGCCATCCGGGCCGCCAGCTCGAAGGAGAGCTGGTCGGAGTCCACCGGGTGGTAGCTGCCGTCGAGCAGTTCGACCTTCAGGGAAGGCACCTCGTAACCGGCGAGCACGCCGTTCAGCATCGCGGACTGGAAGCCCTTCTCGACGCTCGGGATGAATTCCTTCGGGACGTTGCCGCCCTTGACCGAATTGATGAACTGAAGGCCCGTGACGCCTTCGTCGGCAGGAGAGATGTTGACGATGATGTCCGCGAACTTGCCGCGGCCGCCGGTCTGCTTCTTGAACACCTCCCGGAGCTGGTAGCTGCCGGTGATGGATTCCTTGTAGTTGACCTGCGGGGCCCCCTGGTTGATGTCCACTCCGAACTCGCGGCGGAGACGGTCCACGATGATGTCGAGGTGGAGCTCACCCATACCGCTGATGACGGTCTGGCCGGTCTCGACGTCGGACTTGACCGTGAAGGTCGGGTCCTCCTCGGCGAGCTTGCCGAGGGCGATGCCGAGCTTGTCGAGGTCTTTCTGGGTCTTCGGTTCGACGGCGATGCCGATCACCGGATCCGGGAATTCCATCGACTCGAGGGTGATCTGGTGGTCCTCGTCGCACACGGTGTCGCCGGTGCGGAGGTCCTTGAAGCCCACGGCCGCGCAGATGTCACCGGCCTCCACGAACTCGATCGGGTTCTGGTGGTTGGAGTGCATCTGGTACAGGCGGGCCACCCTCTCTTTCTTGCCAGTGCGGGTGTTGAACACATAGGAACCTGCGTCGAGGTGGCCGGAGTAAGCCCTCAGGAAGGCCAGACGGCCCACGAACGGGTCGGTGGCAATCTTGAAGACGAGAGCCGCGAACGGCTCGTCGGCGCTGGGCTTGCGGACCACTTCGTTGCCAGTGCGGGGGTTCGTTCCCGTGACGGCTCCCTTGTCCAGCGGAGAAGGCAGGTAACGCATGACGTTGTCCAGGAGGAACTGGACGCCCTTGTTCTTGAACGAGGAGCCGCAGCACGCCGGGACGATCTGCATGGAGATCGTTCCCTTGCGGATGGCGGCGATGATCTCGTCGCGGGTGAGGGAGTCGGGATCCTCGAAGTACTTCTCCATCAGGGTCTCATCGCACTCGGCGGCGGCCTCCAGGAGGATGTCCCTCCAGCGGGCGGCCTCGCCCTTCAGGTCGGCGGGAATCTCGCCTTCCTTGTAGTTGACCAGCTCCTCCGAGGAGTCGTAGAAGATGGCCTTCATGTCGATGAGGTCGACGATGCCTTCGAACTTGTCTTCGGCACCGATCGGGAGACAGACGGGAACGGCGGTGGCACCGAGCTTCTGCTTGATTTCCTCGACACAGGCGAGGAAGTCGGCACCGACCCGGTCCATCTTGTTCACATAGGCGATCTTAGGCACGCCGTACTTGTCTGCCTGACGCCAGACGGTCTCGCTCTGGGGCTGGACGCGTCCGACCGCGCAGAAAGTGGCCACCGTGCCGTCCAGGACGCGCAGGGAACGTTCCACTTCCACCGTGAAGTCGACGTGGCCGGGAGTGTCGATCAGGTTGATCTGATAGGTATCTCCGTTGTAGTGCCAGAACGCCGTCGTCGCGGCCGAGGTGATGGTGATGCCCCGCTCCTGTTCCTGGACCATCCAGTCCATCGTGGCCGCACCTTCGTGGACCTCACCGATCTTGTGGGTCTTTCCGGTGTAGTAGAGGATGCGCTCGGACGTGGTGGTCTTACCGGCATCGATGTGGGCCATGATGCCGATGTTACGGGTGTATTTAAGATCTCTCTTTGCCATTCAGCACGCAGTGTTGTTTGTTTAGAAACGGAAGTGTGCAAAGGCCTTGTTGGCCTCAGCCATTCTGTGCATGTCTTCCTTGCGCTTGAAGGCGCCACCCTCGTTGTTGAACGCGGCGACGATTTCGGCGCACAGCTTTTCTGCCATCGAGTGACCGGAACGCTTGCGGGCGAACGAGATCATGTTCTTCATGGCCACGGAGACTTTCCGTTCCGGACGCAACTCGGTCGGCACCTGGAAGTTCGCGCCGCCGATACGACGGGACTTGACCTCGATCTGAGGGGTCACGTTCTCGAGCGCTTTCTTCCAAATATCGAGAGGAGCCTTGTCAGAATCTTTCATCTTCTCGCCCACCATGTCGATGGCATCATAAAAGATCGAATACGCGATACTCTTCTTCCCCTGCAGCATAAGATTGTTCACGA
>JAEEGK010016364.1_pt1 | contig 16318 bp, 8 predicted proteins | sample 8958771 | NCBI WGS metagenome assembly JAEEGK01 (sample SAMN16246547, study PRJNA631951) | gut metagenome | biome: gut microbiome; feature: rumen; material: SC-attached | host: Bos | place: Iran: Karaj | collected 2018-10 | reverse complement strand
TTTTTGAACAACATAATTTCCATGTTCATCCATAATTAAATCAATAATAATATCTTTATCACATAATTTTTCAAGTAATAACGCTTTTGAAAATAAAAGAATATAAATGACTCTCCAAAATATTATTTTTGAAAAATTTTATTTGAACCTAAAATTATATTTTTGAATAAAAATATTTAATCTTTAATTTACTCTTTTTATTTATAAATTAAATAATTATTTTTTTCTCATAAATTTTTATTATTTAATGGATGAAACAAATATATTATTTTTAATTTATCTTAATCAAATAGGTATTATATCAAATAATGAATTTAATGGTTTAAAATTTAATAGTTTAAATTATTCATCTAAAAAGTTAATTAAAATAATAAAAAATTATTTATATAATGATAATAATAAATTTCAAAGATGCAATTTATTTTATGATAAATTTATAGAATTAGATAATATCAAAATAAAATCAATTTTAAAAAAAATATTCTTAATATATTTACATAAAATAAAAGAAATAAAACTTAAATATATATATAAATGGAATATAATAATTTACTTGAATAATTTTAAAGAAAATATAACAATTCCTTTTCAAAAATTTGATAATTTAATGAAAAAAACTCAATCCAACTTAACAATGAAGTTTAATCAAGAAACAATACAAAAAGATAATAGATATAATGAAAAAACAATAGATTCATATAAAACATCTAATAATAACAAAATACATTTATCATTATTAAAAGAATTGAAACCACAATTTAAAGAAAAAAAGAATATAAAAAAAGAATCACTCTATAAAATAATTCCCATTCCTAAATATAAATTATGTAAATTAAAACCTCAAGAAAAAAAAAATTTTTTTACTAATTTATCAAATTCTAATATTTTCAAAGAAAAAAAAATACAAAAATTAAGAGAAAATTTAAATAAAGATTTTGAACAAAAATTTACATTTTCACCTAATTTCATTACAAAAAAAAATAAAAAATCATTAAATAAATCATTTTCAGATAATAAGATAAATAATCACTTTAATACAATAACAACTAATAAAAAACAACCAAATAAGAATGAAACAAATGAATCAAATAATATAAATTATATAAAAAGAAAAAAAGAAAAATTAAACAAAATATTTTCAGAAATGACCACAGAAAATGGAATAACATTTAAACCAAAATTAAATGATAATTATAACTCAAAAAAAATAAAGGAAAATTTTATAGAGAGATATAATAATTATATAAAAAATAAAGAAAATGAATTTTTTAACGACAAAACAAGTACACCTGAAATAGATAAAGAATGTACATTTTATCCAAAAGTAAATTATTATTATTATTCAAATAATTTATTATTACAAACTCCATTTGAACAAAGATTAGAATATTATCAAAAAGAATATAAAAATCATATACAAGATATTAAAAATAAATATTCTAAAAGTTTTACTTTTAAACCAACTTTATCTGATACTCCTACTGAAAAAGATAATATTTCAAAAATAATTTATCAAAATAGTTTAGGAGAAAATGATCCAAAAAAAATTACTTTTTCAGGAAATAATTTTATTAATGATAATAAAAAAAAAGATAAAGAAAATTTAAATCAAAAATCAGAAGAAATTCAAGAAATTGATGAAGAAAATATTATATATAATTGATAATTAAATATAATGTTAATTCTTTTTTTGAAAAAAAATTATAAAAATATCAATTATGAAAAATATAAATATTATCTTTTTTATAATTTAATATTATTTAATTAAATGTAATTCATGACCAGCTTCAACCCAAAATTTATATTTATTAATAATAACTTTAAAAAAATCTTTTATATGTTTTGGATAATCATCAATCCAAAAAATAATATCACTTGCTTGATAATCAAATAAAGTTTTTAATACAATTTTATCAATCCAAATAGGAGTTTTATTTACATTTCTTAATTGTTCTATTGGAATAGTTCTTAATAATTTTGATAAAGTAATAATTGCACTTTTAAAATCTTTTAATTTAGAATATAAAATAATAATTCTATAATAAAGAAATTTACTAAAACAAAAATTCATTGCTTTAATATAATATTTTAAAGCAGTATGATAATATTTTAATCTTTCACTTATTATTGCAAAACTAATACAAAATTTAATTTCAGAAATTGCAAGATCTTCTTTATTTTTTAAAGCTTGAAAATAATTATTACCATCTTCTTGACTAATTGCAACTGAGAATATTTTTAAATCTTCTATTAAATTATTAACTATTTCTTCGAAATATGAATTAATTGGTATTTTTTCATTTGATGAATGATCATTTATAGAATCACCTTTTGATATTGATGATTTATCATCAATATCATCTAAATTATTTTTAATTGGTTTTTTAACATAAAATATTTTACTTTTTAAATCTATAAAAGTATCAAAATTTATTTCTTTTATTATATCTAATAAAACCATATATGCTTTTTCTTTAGTTTTATCAAATAAAAAATAAGAAGATGTTAAAATTTTATTAATTGCATCATTTAAAACATCACTATTTTCACATAAATAAAATTGAGAAGAATTATAATAAAAATCAACAAATTTTCTAGGACAATATAATAAATCAGTATATTTAATAATTTTATTATTACCAATATTTATATTATCAAGATGTAATTTTTGCATAGGAATTTCATTAATAACAATACCATAATTTTTATTTTTATTATTTTTACTATTTTTATTATTATTATTCATTTTTTTATCTTTATTATCAATTCCAATAAAATCTTTTAAATAATATAAATTATTTAAAGCTTTTAAACACTGTTCAAATTTTTTTTCTTTTAAATATAATTTAGCAAGAGCCAACCAAGCATCAGGGCATTCAGGATTAATACTAGTAATATATTTTCCTAATTCCATTGCATCAGAATATTTACCTAATATTGTTAATAAATCAATTTCATAACATATTAAAAGAGGAGATGATGTTGAACAAAGTAAAGTTGCTATAAATTGTAATCCATCAGCATAACAATTTAAAAAATTTAATGGTTTCAATACATATTTTGATAATGAACTATCACTAAAACTTAATTTTGAAAAATATGTTATAATAAAACTAAATCTTCTAGTTGACATTAAATATTTAACAAACCAAAAAAGAACAATTTCTAATTTTTTTTCAAATTTAGGAAATTTATATTCAGTTCTTTCACTTATAATATATGATATAGCATCAACTAAATAATCAAATATTTTTGTATTATTTATTTCTTCTAAAAATAAACAATTATTTTGAACTGGAAATTCATTAAAACACCAACTTCTTAACATTGAAGATAAAAATACTGTTCTTAATTCATCTGGATTTGCTTCAATTGCTTGACTATCATCAATATAAAATATTTTTTTAATTCCACCTGGAAATTTTATTAATAATCTTAAATCTTTTTCATAAAAAAAATCGAAAGCACAAAAAATTGATTGTATTGTTTTATGATTAGTTTGATTTAAAGAATTAAAATTTTTATTTAATTTTTCTTTTTTTTGTAAATATGTAGTTATATATGTTGATATACAAGCAATATTTGAAGTATCTAAACCATAAATATAATGATATGCTCCATATTTATTTCCATGTTTTGTTTTGAAAAAACCTTTTGTTTGATTTTCTCTTACCATATAACATATGTCTGGTGGTCCTCCATTATATTTATTTATTTTTAAATTTTTACAGAAAAGGATTCTTTTATTCATTATTGAATATAAATCTTCATCATTTTCTATTGTTTCTATTATATCATTTATATAAAAATCTTGAAGCATATTTTATTTTTTTTTAAATTTAATTATTATTTTTTTATTATTTAATATTTACTATATTTGCTATTTATATATCTTTTTTTTATTTTTCATTTTCATTTTCAGTTTCTTCTTCTAATTTATTTATATCAGTTAAACTTGCTATTGAACGATTAAAAGATGTTTCATTTGAAGGAATTAAGAAATTATTTCCTTTTTCAAAACTTTTGTTTATTATTTTCTTCTCTTCTTCATAATATTTATTTTTGAAACTTTCAACATCTACATAATTAATTAATAATATATAAATTATATAAGTTATTATAACAAAAATAATAAAGAATATTGAAAATGTTATTAATACATTGATATGATTTACATTTGTATCAATAGCATAATCTTTTGAATAAAAACTAATTGTTTCTGATGATTTATCAAATTCAATTAAAAAATTTTTTAAAAGAATTTGACCTAATTCAAATTCATTTGTATTATTTTCATATGTAATCATATTAAAATAAGTATAATTATCAATATCAGAATAAATACTTTGATAAGGTAAAACCATTATATGATCACCAATTGTAAAATAAATATCATTATTAAAAAATAAATTAGGAAAATCTTTTATGCATTTTATTCTTTTATAAATTCTTTTTCCTTTTAAAGTTTCATAAAAACAAGTATCATTAATATATTTAGAAAGTTTACTTCCAATAAATTCAAAAAAAGCTTCTGGAACAGTAATAAAATTAATTCCTGTAACAAATGTAATAAAATCATTATTATTTTCTTCTCTTTCAAATATTGTAAAATTCTTCATATATTTTCCTATATAAATTCTTTTAATTACACATTGCCATTTACCAATTAACATATTTTTAATACCATTATTAGGAGGAATACATTTTCCAATAGAATATTTTAATAAATCTTTATTTTTTTTTCCAAATTGAACAATACCTTTATTATCATCAATAAAATTAATATAATAAACTTTTTTACTTATTAAAGAATTATTATACAATTGTTCTAATAATGAAAATAAATACATATTATTATATAATTCTTCATATTTATATCCTATTCCTAAAATTCCATCAATATCATCAAAATCAGGAAATTCATTTGAATCTTGAATTAATAAAAAAGAAAAATTTAAAGTCATATTTGCAATTGTAATTATATCTTTCACTGTTTTTATAGTTACATGATTTTCTAAATATTCTTTATTAATTTCATAATTAATTTTTTTAAATGTTCTTGAAGCAGAATAATTAAATTTATTTTTTATATTCATTTTTGATTTTGTATCATAAGGAAATATCATTAAATAAATTGTTGATGTATCTAATAATATTCTAAAATATTGCGGAGGTGTGCCTATTGATATATTTGCTATTATTTGATTTTGTTCATTTGTTTCAAATGTAAAAAAACCATCTTTGATACATATTATTAAAAGAAAATTTAATAAAAATAAAAATATAGAAAAAGACATATTTATTATATATTAAAGGAAAAAAAAATAAAAGTTCGAAACATTAAAATAAAAAAAAATAAAAAAAAAATTTAATAACCAAAACTTTTGATTACAAATAAATCATTTTCTTTCTTTTCAACATAAGATAATTTCGGATATTTTTTTTTAATCTTACTTAAATATTTCAAAGGAACTTCTAAATTTTTTAAATTTTCAAATCCTTTAAAAAAAGTAGGTTTTTTTAATCCTTTATAATTTTTAGCATGTTTTTGAATTTCATTAATTCCTTGAAAATTAGCAGAATTTAACTCACATATTTTTTTACTTTCAAAATGAGTCCAAGTTTTATTTTGAAATTTATCATGAAATAAAAGAATATGAAAAGGATGAACAAAGTTAATAAAACCATAACCTTTATTCCCTCCTTTTTCATAATCATGTGGTACATATATACAATCAAATTTACCTTTAAAATTATTTAATTCTTCAATTAACATCTTATCTGAATATTTAATTGGAATATTTCTTATCATTACTGTTGTTCTTTTATCTTTTCCATTTATTATATCATCTATATTTATTAATTGTTTTTCTCCTTTTAAAGATTCGACTTTATGATGTATATTTTTAACTTGTTTATTTGTATTATTATTATTTGTTCCATTTGTATTATTATGGAAAAATGTATTTGAGTTTTGATTAAAAAAAATTGCTTTATTATTATTAGTATTTGCATTATTAGTATTATTAATATTATTTATATTATTTACATTATTATTTAAATTAGAATTAATTGAAATTTGTTCCTTGTTATTATTTTTATTTTGTCCTATATTATTATTACTATTATTTTGATTTTGAATCATATTTTGAAGTTGATTTGGCATTAATGAAGGACAATAAACTAAATTTAAATTCATTTTCTGTATATTATTATAATTCATATCATATTCATTATTATTATTAATTCTATTTCGAAAATCATTTAAATGTTTATTAAAATTAATATTTTGATTAACTTCAATATTATCACTATTTTCATCATTATCTAAATTTTGAGAAGCATCAGTACTTCCAAAATTCAAAGGAACTTTATTATTAGTACTTGAATAATTAGTTGAAACAAAACTTCCTTTATTTAAAGTTGGATAATTCATAGAAACAAAAGAACCAATTGGAATTCTTGGAATAGGACAAAAAAAAATATCTTGTATATTTTCATTATTAAAAGAATTTACAATTTGTTTTGGATATGAAAATTCTTCTGGTTCAGTTATACAAATATATCTATTATCATAATTATTATTATTTATTTTATTTTGTTCTGTATTAAATTTTGTTGATTGAATATGAATTGAAGACACTTTATTTATTATATCATTATCATCATTTGATAATTCATCTGAATCAAATTCATCTATATCAGATGTGTACTCAAATATTTTATCTTGATTTGGTTTTGGAATTTGTTTTCTTATTTTGATTTTTTCACTTAATTTTTTTAATTTCTCAAATTTATTTGTAAATTGTTGTTCTGTTTGTGTTCCTTGTTTATCCCAATATTTTCTTTCTAATAAATGATCATTTATTGAATGTTTTTCAAATGTTTTTGAATTTGAGTTTGAACTAACATAACTTGAATCTTTTGGATTTTCTGTAAATTTTTTTATTTCATTATTAAGTTTGTCATATGTCCCTTCTGCATTTGATGAATTTTTTGATATTTCTTTATTGTTTTTTTGGGCTTCGTTATTATAAAATGTATTATCTTCAAAAAATGATCTTTCGTTTCCTAATATTGAAACATTTTCGGACATGGAAATTTTTATTTAATTTATTTTATTTTTTTTTTATGTATTAATTATTTTATAAATTTTTTATTCTTTATATTTTTGTTTTAATTTATTTTAGGTTAGGTTTTATGAAATTAAATTACAAAATTTTTATATATTATTAAAATCAAAATACCCATTATCTGTTATAATTTCTCTTTTAGGTTTTCTTTTTATATTTTGAACTTTGTTTATTCTATGATAACTTTTATTTTTGTATTCTTTTATATTAAGATTATTTTTATTTTTTTTTTCCATAGAAAATAAAACATTATCTTTATTATTATTAATTGATGGAATTTTTCTTTTTTCATCACATATTTGTAATAAGTTATTATTATCAAGATATTTAATTTGTTGAGAAAAACTGTTATTTACTTTATTAGGAATTTTATCTTTTGGATATAAGAAATATTTATAATTATAATTATTATTTTTATAATTATATCCAATAGTATTTCGATTTTTATAAATCCTTTTCCATTTATAAATTGAAGTATAAGATGTATCTCGAAATAAATTCATATCAATAAAAATATTATTTTTACAATTATTATTATTCATTTTTGAATCTGATTTACTGAATCTTTTCTTTTTTATTTTTTTCTTATTTGTTTTTTTTTCTATTGTTGAATTTGTTCTTTTATTAATTGGAATATATTTTTCACTATTACATGTAATAAAAGGTTTTATTTTTTTATGTGTAAAATCAAAATCCTTTGGTGTTATAGAATCATATATTTTATCTTCTTTTTTTTCAATTGATAACTTCATATTACTTATTCTAACATTAGATTTTGTTCTTTCAAATGTAGATTGTAAATTTGAATTTATTGGAGATTTAGTTATTATTTTTTTTAGTAAAATATTGTTAAATAAATTAACTTTATCTAATTCTATTTTGTTATTATTTAATTTATCATTTTTTTTTAAAGGAGTTGAAGTTTTAAATGGTATATTAATATTAATTGTTTTTTTATAATATTGATTTATTTTATTTTTATTTATTGGTTCTAAATATTTTATTTTTTCCTCATTTTCTTTTGTAGTTGAATATTGAAAAGGTTTTAAATTATACAAATGTTCAGTAATATTATATTTATTTTTTAATTCATTTAAATCATTATCTTTTTTACTAGTTTTAATAGGTAATTTCCCATTTAAAGAAACTTCATTTGATTCTGTTTTTATATATTCACCACTATTATTTGAATTTTTATCATCTTCTTTTGTTTCTCTAATCCTATTTTTTAAGTAATTATTTAAGTTAAATTCTTTTGTTTCATTTTTTTCTGTAAATTTGGAAATTATTTTTAATTGTTCTGGATAATTACATAAATCATTATTTGCATTTTTTCCTTTTAATTGATTATTTAATGAATAAATATCATATCCTTGAGAAAAAAAATTAATCCATTCATAATAATTGAATTTATTTTTGTTTTTATCCATTTCTATTTTTTTTAAAATTAATTTAAATAAATATTATTAATTCCTTTTCATATTATAAAAAAATGATATATATATATAAAAACCAAAATAATATACATTACATTAAAATTAATTCATTGTATGATTATGATGATATTTCTCTTATTTTTTTACATTATCAATTATCACTTCTTTCTTCAGGAACTTTTATTATTCCTTGATAATAATCTTTATTTGGAAAATTTAAATTTAATTTTTCACCTCTATTAAAACTAGGTGAATTATTTGTTGATAATGTTAATTTTTCTTTAAAATTTAAAACTTTCAACATTTGATTTTGATTATTATTTTTTAATATTTGTTTACTATTATCAAAGAAATGTTCTTCTTCTTCTTTCAAAGTGTTTAAATCCTTTTTTTGAATATTCATTTCAGTAGTACCAATAATTGAACTTTTTAAATTTATTTCACTTTCTTTATTACTTTCATCTTTTAATGTATTTTCACTTTTGATTACATTATAATTTACATAATCATATGCATTTTTAATTATTTTACTACATTCTAATAATTTATCAGTATTATTTTTATATTTTCTATAAAGAATACATTCATTACATAAATTATAACTAAATAATATTGCATAAGAATGACATAAAAAATCAATTAAAAAACAAATACCACATACAAAAACTAAATTAATCCAAAATTTACCACTTTGAAAAGTAGGAAAAATAATAGCAACAGAATTAAAAAATAAACTATATTGAACGATAGAACAAAAACAAAAATAAATAAGCCACGAAGTTAAAATTAAAACAAAAGGAAAAATCCAAACATGATATAATTGTTTAATAATTAAACTAAAAGAAACAATAAAAATAACACTAGTATACAACATTAAAGAAAGTGACCAAATATCTCCATAAATTCCATTATTACCAATAGAACTTTCAATAAAAGATTTAACAGTAAAAAAATAATTAATCAAACTAAATAAAATAGCTTTAACTAAAACAATAAAAAAATTAAATTTTGAAAAAACACATTTTAAATTACTTTCTTTATATAAAAGTGGCATTAATTTATTTCCAATTTCATAATCATCATCTAAAACATCAAAATTAGTTAAAGCCTGAACTCCTAAAGGTAAAGCAGTAAAAATTAAATTATAACAAGTAATAAACCAATCATCAATTAAACTTTGTCCACTTGCCATATTAAAAAACATATAATAAAATTGTAAAATAGTAAAAACAAAATTTTTAAAAAAAAAATATAAAGTCATATTACCAGTTCTATTAATAGAATTTCTTCCATGAAAAAATAATAATCTTTTTAAATATTGAAATTCTCCAATTGAAAAATCTGAACTTTGAACTGCTAACATACCTTCTTCTCCATAAATTCCAATTCCAACATGAGCTTCTAATATCATTGATACATCATTTCCTCCATCTCCAATTGCTAATGTAATAAATTGTTTATCTATATTTTTTAATTCTTTTACAACTTGACTTTTTTGTAAGGGACTTACTCTACAACATACTACACTTTCTGCAAAAATTGCTATTTTTAAAAATTTTCTTGTTAAAGTTTTTTTTGAAAAAATATATGATAACATTGGAGAATCTATTATTAAACTAAATTTTAAATCTTTATCTAATGAATATGAATATGATTCACTTTCAAATCCATCACCTAAACTAATTTGAAGATTGGAAAATTTACCATATTCTAAAAAAAATTTTGATATTTCTGTCCAAGGAGAATCTGACATTTGAATTTTAAAATTTCTATTTTCTTGTGATATTAAATTACAACTTAATGCAATATTTTCAGCAGTGTCTATTTTATCTCCTGTTAACATCCATATTTTTATTCCACTATATCTTAAATCTCTTATTGTTTCTGGTACTTTATCTTGTAATTTATCTTCTACTATTGTTACTCCTAATAAAAAAAAATTCTGTTCTATTTCTTCTATACATTCATTTACTAATTTTTCCTTTTTATCTAATTCTACTTCACATTCTTTTAATTTATTTGAGAAATTTCTATATTCATTTTTACCTAAAATTTTATAAGCTACAAATAAAGTTCTATAACCTTTTCTACAAAAATAATCACTGTATTTTATTGCTGTATTAATATATTTTTTATTACAATTTTTAGATAATCTTTTTAAAATTTCTGTATCAGCACCTTTAGTATAAATTTTAATTTGATTTGCTGGTGTATTTACAATTATACTCATTCTCTTTCTTTCACTTGAAAAATTTATTAAATTTAAAATTTGAAAATCTAATTCAAAATCACCATATTTTATTTTTTTAACATCATTTGATGATGGTAATAAACAAAAACCTTGTTCTCTTGCAGTACAAACAAATTCAATATCATCAGGAGATACACCATTATATTCTAAATTTCCATTTGTTTCATTATATGTTGGAATACATTCATTTCCTATTGATAATGCAAACCAAAATTCATTCATTAATTCTAATTCTTCTTTTTCAAAATTATTTTGATTTTTATTATTTATTGCTTCGTACATAAAATTATCTCCTATTTTTATTATATTTTGTATATCTTTCTTTGTTAAATAAATTGAACTTTCTTTTTCAATTATATTTGAGTTATTTATTGAATTTATTAATTGATTTTTTGACTTATTTGTTACACTATCTATACATGAATTACGAGATGAAAAAGGATTTGTTGGATTATATGATAAATTTAAATTTAATTGATGACTTAAATCAATATTAAATTGAGAAATAAGGTTTTTATTTCCATCTCTTTCTGATATATTAAATCTTCTTATTTTATTTTCCATTTCTTTTATTGATGATAATTTTGAATTTTGACATTGGTTTTTTTTTATATTTAGAATTTCTTTTGATATTGTTTTATTTATATCAACATTTTCTTCACCGTTTGGATTATATTGAAAACATAAATTTCCAATAACACAATATTTAAATTCCATTTTATTACAAGTTAATGTTCCTGTTTTATCACTGAATACATAATTTATTTTTCCTAATTCTTCAATTATACTTACTGTATTAGGATTACAAAATTTTTTTCTAACATGACTATAAAGTAAAACATCATTTGAAATAAAATAACCTTGAATAACTTTAATAATTTCTAAAGTAACAATTAATGATATAGGAATCATTGTATTTAATAATAAAATATAAGTAAAAAAAGATAAAAAAGCTTCATTTTTAACCTTTTTTTTAGGAAAAATAAAATTAATCAAAAAATTTTTATTAATACATTCAAATTCATTATGCATCACAGAACATATTATACATAAAAATATTTGAAGAAAAAAAATAAAAATTAATAATTTACTCATTAACATTTCAATTTGACTAACTTTCATTCTAGGTTTTTTAGAATTTAACAATATTTTATTATCACTTCCAGCATAAACACAAATACCTGCAATTTGTTTAGTTTGTCTTAAAATAGCACCTTTTAATAATAATTGATCACCATTTAAAAAATAATTTAAATTTTCGACATCATAATCTTGACTAATTGAATATTTATAACCTTTAGGAATTCTTTTAAAAATAATTGACATTTTACCATTAAATTTATATAATTCAGGATTTGGTAAATCACATTGACATTTCCCTATAAAATTCTTATATTGAATATTTAATTTTGTATTTGAAAAATAATCATTTTTAATATTTTTATTACAAGTTTTAGTTTTTAAAGTTTTTTCACCATCTAAAGAACCAGTTTCAATATAACAAACACCATCATTATGAGATGAATTTAATAAAAGACAATCACAAGGAAATTCTTCATTTTCATTTACTAAAATAATATCACCTACATTTATTTCACTACTTACATCAGTAACAAATTCTCCATCTCTTAAAATTAATACTTTTCTATTATTATTTTTTCTATCGTATTTATATCTTGAAAAATCTTCTATTAATTCTCTTATTAATGATATACATAATACTAATATTAAAGGAAGAATTGCTGCAAGTGGTTTTAATGGAGATATTAATTTTATACTTTGAATTATTGCTATAAATAAAAAATAAATATTTGGTAATCTTGAAAATTGATATAAAAGAGATTTTGGTAAAAATGTTATTATATTATATTTTGTTGTTGAAATATAATTATTTTTGTGTTTATATACTTGAGAGTTTTTATTTGGACTATTAATATAAAATTCATATACTTTTTTTTTTACTAATGTACTTTTACGAGATAATGATAATGTTGATCCCCTCATTTTTTTAATATTTAATTAAAAATTTTTTAAGTTAATTTTAATACATTTTTTATATATGCTCATTATAATTGATTAAAATATTATTTTTCTCAAAATAAAAATATTTACTAAATGTAAAACTATGTTCTCAAAAAAATTAATAATAAAAAATTTACAAAAAAAAATTTTTTTAATAAAAAAAAAGTCTTTCAAAAATAAAATTTCTTAAATTAATAAAATCCAACAAAAAAAAAATAAACATAAAATAAAAAATAATATTTCTAAAAAACTAAAAAAAAAAAGAAAAAAGAAAAAAAAAATAATAACTTACTGATTCCCACCTTGATTAGCAATTCTTTGTTGTTCTCTCAATTTTCTTTGTTTAATATTTCTAATAAGAGGAGCATATTGTCTTTTAGGATTAAGAAAACTCATAGGATACATTTTTTTACAACAACAACATTTTCCTTGTCCTTCACAAGTACATTCTCCAAAACCATCATTTCCACTATATTTTCCATCTCTTTCTTTTTCTGCTTTTTTTCTTCTATCTCTTTCTCTCATTTGTTCATCTAAATCTTTTTGTAAAGCTCTTTTTTTTTGTTCATCAAGTTCTCTTTGTCTTAAATCTTCATTTTCTAATTTTCTTTGTAATTCTCTTTGATTTTTCTTTTCATCATATTCATCTTGTAATTTATCATTTTGTTTTCTTCTATTTTTTGCTCTTACTAAATTTTCATTTTCTCTTAAAAATTCATCATTCATTTCTTGTCTTCTTTTTTCTTGTTCACTTATTTTTCTTTGATAATTATAATTTTCTCTATCTTGTTCTTCTTTAACTCTTCTATCAATATCTTTATTCATTTTTGATTTTAATTTTTGATTTTGTTCAATTTGTCTTTCTAATTCTTCATTATATTTTGCTTGTAATAATCTTTTATTATCAGTTTGATTATCTTCTGGTTCTTTATAATTATCAACATAATTTCTATAATAAGCATCAACGCCAGGATTATTCCCATTATAATTTCTATTATTTAAATTTATTTCTTGTTGTCTATATTTTTCCATTGCTCTTTCTTTTTGATAATCAATATTATCTTGATTTAAAAAGAAATTTCCACCTTCATTTTCTTTTATTAATTTATCTTTATCACTTGTATAATTTAAATTTTTTGCAACTCCTTCTGCTCTTTTAATTCTTTGTTGTACTTGGTCATTTATTCTCATTTTTTGCATTGCATTTAAACGATCTTGAATATCCATTGGTGATTCAACATTTGAATAATAATCTTTTGGTTTATTTTTTGCATCTATTAATGCTTGATTTATACAATTATTACATATATATTGATCAGTTGCACTTGAGTTTGTTTCACTTGATGCATGAGATAAATTTGAATTTTGTTGAAGTTTATTTATATCATTGTTGTATTCACGATTTTGATAATTTTGATTATCGTATTTTTGATATGTTTGATTTTGGTAATTTTGATTATCATAATTTGGGTTTTGATAATTTTGATTTTCGTATTTTTGGTAATTTTGATTTTGATAATTTTGATTTTGGTTTTGATATGAACTTTGGTAATTTTGATTTTGATATTGTGGATTAGATTGACCACTGTAATTTGAGTAGTTATCGTCATTTTGAGGACGAGGATTGTTTGAACGACGAAGACGAGAGAATGACATTTTTTCTTTTTGATTTTTTTTTATAATTTTATTGCTTGGATTATTAATAATTTTTTTTCTTATTTTTTATAATTTTTATTAGATTTGTGGATTATTTTTTTAAATTTTAAATTTATTTTTTAAAATTAATTTTTTTTTAAATTTTTTAATTAAATATTAATCAATTTTATATTTTTTATATTTTTTCCCTTTATTTAAAGGATTAACATCAATTAATTCATCATTATTTTTTACAACATGAAAATTAATATAATACCATAAAATAATCATAATAAATGAAATACTAACATATTTTAATTTCATTTGAAAATGTGCTTGTTTAATAGAATCATTAATTTCATATAATGCATTTATTGAATTTGAAATTATATTTATTAAGTTTATAAAAGATGCTAATTCATTTCTAGTTAAAGTTGATATTAAATTATTTTCTCCTGAAAAAAGTATTTTAAACATTGTAGTAATACCAAATAATTGAAATTTTAAAAATTGTTTATTTTTATCACATGAAATACAATCTATATTTAAAGAAATATTTTTTAATTCTTCTTTTATTATATCTATATTTTTGGATTGAAGAAAATTAATATAATCTAATTTAATATTATCATATGAGTCAATTAAAGAATTTAAACTTTCTTTATTTTTATTATATATTTCTGTAATTATTGAATTTATTTTTCTAATATATTTTTGAGTTCTAAAATTATAAGATGTTAATATTGTTTCTGATTTTATAAAAACTCTAATTAAAAAAGAATATAAATAAAAAAAATTTTCTATTTCTTCTTTATTTTCTAATACATTTAAAATATTTGTTAAATTAAATTCTGGAATTCTTCTATCTCTTTTATTTTTGGTTTTAATTCCTTTTAAGAATTTATAATTAAAATATAATCCTGAAAAAATTTTATGAAATATTTTATTTTCAATTTCAAGAATTTTACTATTATTTAATTTTAAATTTTTTTTTGAAATATCATTAAATATTAAATCAATATTTGAATCATTTTGATAAAAATCATAATCATCATCAATTATATTATAATAATTTAAATCACCTGGATTAATATCATTTTCATCTAACCAAATATTATCTTTATAATTTACTTTTTCATTTTCCAAAATATTTATTTTTTCTAGTTTATAATATTTATTAATATTACATTCTGAAATATTAAAATTATCTTTTTTTAAATTAAAATTGCATTTTTTATAAACATCGAATTTAAAAATTTTAAAAAGAGTACTCTTGGATAATTTATTAAATAAAATATTCAATTTTTTATTAAATTTAGATATCAAAAAATAATTCATTGACCAGTTTGAAGGATTTATGTTATTTGGATATAAATTTAACTTAGGTGATTTTTCAAAATCATTTTTATGACTACTTATTTTATTAAAAATATTATATCCTGAGAAAAGAATAATGAAATTAATAAAAATCCTATATCCAATTCTTAATTTAGACATATTATATTAAACATTTTAAACATTATATTAAAATATTTAATGAAATATTTATTTAAATAAATTTATTTTATTCAATTACTAATATAATATCTTTAAATTTCATAATTATTTAAAAAATATTATCACATTAATTATATTATAAATAATCTTTTGATAATTTAAACTTCCCTTTTATAATAAATTAATAAAAAAAAGTCCATATAATTAATCTTTTCAAAATAAATATCAAAATTTTATTCTTTTTTTTTCAAAAATTAAAAAAACTTAAATCTCGCCCCAGGAATGGTTCGAACATTCGACCTGCAGGTTAACAGCCTGACGCTCTACCTACTGAGCTACTAGGG
>JAEEGK010016363.1_pt1 | contig 16318 bp, 13 predicted proteins | sample 8958771 | NCBI WGS metagenome assembly JAEEGK01 (sample SAMN16246547, study PRJNA631951) | gut metagenome | biome: gut microbiome; feature: rumen; material: SC-attached | host: Bos | place: Iran: Karaj | collected 2018-10 | reverse complement strand
GAGTTCATCGAGATGAATCCCACCAGCGCCAACACAATCGAGACGGCACACGCCATCACGTACCTATTAATAAATATATTGTTCTTCATAAAGCGGTAGCAAATTTTTCACTTTTCACTATTCACTTTTCACTTCTGTTCCGGCGCAGCCGGGAAAAGTACCTTCTGTCCTTCATGTAAGTTGTTGGCACCTACGGTCACGATCTTGTCGCCTTCGTTCAGGCCGGTCACAATATAGTGCTCGCCATCAAAGATATCCTGTGTCGTCACCTCAACAGACGTCACCGTGCTGTCTGCCTGCACCTTAAACACCTGCTGCCTGTCCTGCAGCTTCACGACAGCATCCTGCGGAATCACCATGACACCCTCTTCTTGCAGAGGAATCACAACAGAGCCCTGCATACCTGAGTAGAGCTGGCCCTTGGGGTTGGGGAAGGTAGCCTTCAGCGAAATCGTACCTGTAGAAGCATTGACCACACCCGTGGCTCTTGTAATCTTTCCCTTATGCTCATACTCCGTACCGCTCTTCATGACAAAACTTACTTCGGGCGAATACTTTGCAATCACACTGGGATCCGAGCTGAAACCCTCAGAGAGCATCATCGTCAGAGTCCTCTCCGGCAGTGAGAATTCAGCATCCATATTCGCGTTGCCGCTCACGGTGGTCAGGTAAGTCGACGGTGACACCTGGTCGCCTGTACGCACGGGAATCTCACCAATGCTGCCCGTCACCGGAGCCGTAATCGTGCAGTAGCCCAGGTTCACCTTCGCGCGGTTTACCATTGCCTTGTACTGTGCCACCGATGCCTTTGCCTGATTATATGAGTTCTCGGCTGTGTCAAAGGTGTACTTGCTCACAATATTCTTCTCATACAGATTCTTGTTCGACTCGTACTCGATTCTCGCGCTGTTCTCCTGGGCGATGGCAGCCTGTAGGCTGGCCTGTGCCGACTCTAACTCCAGCTGTGCATTACGTTGGTCGATGATGAAGAGCACCTGTCCCTTCTTCACCTGGTCACCTTCGGTCACGCAGATCCTCATCAGCTGTCCGCTCACCTGCGGTGTGATGGTCACATCCGTCTCACCCTTGAGTTTAGCACTGAACTTGATGGGCACCGTAATGTCCGATTTCTCAATTGTCACCGTCTCATACGATGTTGGAACTACCTCGGGCACGCCATTAACGCAGGAGGTCATTCCGCCGACCAAAGCGCTCAGCACAAAGGTCAACTTGAAAGCTTTCTTTTTATTCATACTTATATATAGTTAATATTTGTAATATTTGGCCGCAAAAATAATGCAAAATTTCGACTAAACAAAGAGAATTTACATAAATTTGCATTCCTAAGAATAAAAACTAATCACTCCGGCAGATCCAGCCACCTCGTGTAACAGAAGTCCTGACGGTGCGGCAGGTTCTTGTTCTTCGGATACATACGGATGGCACTCCTGTACTCGCCGAACTGCTTGGGCGACAGCTCTGCCTCAAAGGTATAGTTGTTACCCTCGTGGCCAGTCATCTTCAGCGGATCAACGTGGAATACCCGCTCCTCGCCATTCTTGTCGGTGAAGATGCTCACCAGTTCCAGGCCGATGGCATCGTCGAGCCCCTGTTCGTTGATGACATACTTCAGATGGTATTTCTCACCCGTCATGCCACCCGTTGCAGGGAAGTCAAACTTGCTCGATACCACGCTGATGGCATCCCAACGCTCGGCCACCGTCTCCTTCCAGAGGGCAATCTCCTTCGCCAGGCGGTTATCGTTCTTGGAGAGTTGCTTGAAGCGCTTGGCCTCCTTCTCATAGAACTTCGAATAGTAGTCGTCGAGCTGACGCTTCATCGTATAGTGTGGAGCGATCTGGGCAATAGAGTTCTTCACTACCTTGCACCATCCCTTCGATACACCAGTCTTCTTGTCCTTGTTGAAATAGAGCGGGATAATCTCGTCTTCCAACAGATGATAGATGGTGGAGGCGTCGAGACGGTCCTGATAGCCCTGATCCTGGTAGGTACGCTTCTCGGTGAGTGCCCATCCGGCGCCCTCACGATAGCCCTCTAACCACCAGCCGTCCTTTACTGAGAGGTTCACCACACCGTTCATCTCGGCCTTCTCGCCTGAGGTGCCAGAAGCCTCCATCGGACGTGTCGGGGTGTTCATCCAGATATCCACACCCGATACGAGCCGGCGAGCCAGCAGGAAGTCGTAGTCCTCTACGAAGATCACTTTCCCCTGGAACTCATCCCGCTGCGAAATTTCAAAGATCTGCTTAATGAGTCCCTGTCCGGCACCATCGGCAGGATGGGCTTTTCCGGCGAAAAGGAACACCACGGGACGCTCCGGGTTGTTCACGATCTTCGACAGACGGTCGAGGTCGGTGAACAGCAGGTGGGCACGCTTATAGGTAGCAAAGCGACGGCAGAAGCCGATGATCAGCGAATTGGGATTAAAACGCTCCGCCAGCTTGGTAATGCGGCGGGGATCGTTCTGGCTCTTCAGCCATGTCGCTTTCAACTGTTTCTCTATATAGAAGAGCAGATTTTGCTTCATGACCTTACGGGTCTTCCAAAGTTCCTCGTCGGGACAGTCATAGATGCCCTTCCACTTCTCCTCATTCGACTGGTCTGTCATGAAAGCAGGATCGAGATACTTATTGTAGATATTCTCTAACCATCCTGTGGCAACCCACGTAGGGAAGTGCACACCGTTGGTCACATAGCCCACATGGTTCTCCTCCGGATAGTAACCCGTCCAGATAGGTGCGAACATCTTCTGCGACACCCATCCGTGGAGCATCGACACGCCATTGACCTCCTGGCAGGTGTTGCAGGCAAAGGTACTCATACAGAATTTCTCACCCTTGTCGTCAGGATTGGTACGGCCCATGCCAATGAACTCGTCCCAAGTGATACCGAGCTTGGCGGGATAGCCGCCCATATATTTACCGAACAATCCCTCGTCGAAGTAGTCGTGACCGGCAGGCACCGGTGTGTGAACGGTATAGAGGCCACTGGCACGCACCAGCTCCATGGCCTGGTTGAAGGTAAGTCCCTCCTCGACATAGTCGCACAGGCGCTGCAGATTGCAGAGCGCAGCATGCCCCTCGTTGCAATGATAAATGTCTTTCTTGATACCAAGTTTCTTCAGCAGCAGCATACCGCCGATACCGAGCAGGATCTCCTGCTTCAGACGGTTCTCCCAGTCACCGCCATAGAGGGAGTGGGTGATGCGCTTGTCGAACTCAGAGTTCATCTCGTTGTCGGTGTCGAGCAGATAGAGTTTCACGCGACCGACATTGACCCGCCAGACGTATGCATGGACATAAAAGTCGAGATAGGGCACATCAACCACCATCGGCGTGCCGTCCTCGTCGAGCTGACGCTCCACGGGCAGGCTGCCGAAGTTCTGGGCTTCGTAATTGGCCACTTGCTGTCCGTCCATCGTCAGGCTCTGTGTGAAGTAGCCGTAGCGATACAGGAAACCGACGGCACACATATCGACGTTAGAGTCGGAAGCCTCCTTCACATAGTCACCTGCCAGCATACCCAGACCGCCAGAATAGATCTTCAGGGCAGAGTGGATACCATACTCCATACAGAAGTAGGCCACGGAGGGACGGCTGGTATCGGGCTTCACGTCCATGTACTTTCGGAACTTCGCATACACCTCCTTGATGCGCTTCATCAGTGCCTTGTCCTTCAGAATTTCCTCCTTGCGTCCGAACGTCAGTTGTTCCAACAACATCACGGGGTTGTGCCTCGTCTTATGATAGAGATCGACGTCGAGGTCGCGGAACAGGTCACGGGCCTCGTGGTTCCATACCCACCACATGTTGTGGGCCAATTCGTCCAAACACTTCAGTTCTTCTGGAAGAGTAGCCCTGACGGTCAAGATCTTCCACTGCGCTTCATTTACGTAGTTTGCTTTTATCTTCATAATCTTTATGGGTTAGTTTTTTGAGTGCAAATATACGAATAATTTCTATAACAAAGGCAAAAAACATTAGAAATCTTTCTAAAACATAGGCAATTGATTAGAAAATAGCCACAAATAACCATCAATAATTCATGAACATAACAAGGAGAGCCCCCGCAATTTGCAGAGGCTCTCGCTTAATCGCCTACTTGATGCTGCGCATCTAGTTCGCTCACGCTCGGCAATGCCAAATCTGTTTTTGGCATTGCTCTCGCTAATTCGAATCGAAGAAATCCCGCAGATTTCTGTCCATAAAAGGACTATTTTCGTGTTTTTCTATGCCATCCCGTGGGGTTAGACACCGTAAATGAGACTGATGATGATAATGGCAGTAGTCAAATAGGTCAGTTTCACCGGGAGGCCGATGCGCAGGTAATCCGTTGCGCGGTAACCTCCCGGGCCATACACCAGCAGATTGAGCGGTGTGCTGATAGGAGTCAGGAAGGCAGCATTCACCGCCAGCAAAAGAGCGATGGCAAACGGAAGAGGGTTGCACCCGATCTCCACTGTGGCATCATAGACGATGGGAAACATCAAAGAGATAGCGGCCGAATTGGACACGAACTCAGTAACGACCGCTGCCATCAGACAAAGCACGATCATCACCAAGAGGGGATGACTGCCGCAAAGATCAAAGACACCCGCCGCCATCTGACCGGCCAAGCCTGTCTTCTGGAGGGCCGTACCCATGGCAAGGCCTCCTCCCAGCGATATCAGGATGTTCCAATTGATGGCGTTCATGGCCTGCGATGGTGAGCAGCAGCCAAACACCAGCATCGCGCCGGCGGCGATGAAAGCACTCTGCAGCAGCGACAAGACGCCAGTGGTAGCCAGCAACACCATACCGATCATAATGGCCGTCGAGACGAGCGGTTTCAGACCTGTCACGGGAATCTCGGGAGAATCAAAGAACTGCAACTGTGACTTCAGTGCATCTGTATTGATCTTCTTGCGAGGCTGATGGGCGAAGAGCAGCAAGTCGCCGGCATGCAGGACAATCTCGCGTGGCGACTGGCAGATGCGCTCACCCTTACGCGATACGGCCACCAGCGTCATGCCGTGATCCTGCTCGAAACTGGTTTCACACAGACGCTTTTCTATCAGGCTGCTGCCGAAACAGATGTATGCTGTCCGGAGACACCGTTTAGCACTTGTTCCATAGACGCTGAACACGGAATGGTCGGGACTGACGAATCCCATCTCCTTAGCCAGTTCCAGCAACTCATCTATCTTGCCTGAAAAGATCAGCCGGTCACCGCCTAACAGGGGCTCGTCGTCGCGCACTGGCAATACCTGCCGCTCGTCGTCGAAGTGAATCACTTCCACGAGGCTACCGGCATGCACACGGTTCAGGCCCAGTTCACCGATGGTTTCGCCAATGTGGCGATTGTTCGAAGTGACCAGCATTTCCAGAGTGTAGTCGCCGGTATTGTCAAAAGCAGACTCCGGGGTGCTGATGTCCGGCAACAGTCTGCGAAAGACGATGAGAACCAACGTAGCAGCCACAAAACAGACCACAGCGGGAAGCGTCGATGCAAAAATGCTCAATGACTGACCGGTTTGTTGCTCGTACATGCCGCAGAGCAACAAGGCCGTCGGTGTGGCGATAGCGGCCACAGGTCCACCCATCCCGCCAGCATAACTCAAGGGAATGAGAAGCTTGGAGGACCGGATGCCCAACTTCCTTGACCAAAGCTTGACGACACCTACACAAAGGGCAACGACGGAAGTATTGTTCACGAAGGTACTCAACAGGGCCACAGGCACCATCAGGTGCAGCAGGGGTCGGACCTCTCCCCTTGGCTGACCGAACACGTGTTTCGTCATCCACAGAAGTACCCCTGTGTAAGAGAGCCCTGCGACAATGACGAACATAACCCCCACGATCAACACCGACGAGTTGACGAATCCGGAAAAGGCCTCGGTAGTGTCCAGCACCCCCGTCACGAACAAAATGCCGACGGCACCCAGAAAGACCACGTCGGTCCTGATCCGAGTGAACAGGAGCGCAGCCATCAACGCTACGATCGTCACAAGAGTGATCCAGGCATCAAGGTCAATCATGCTTATGATATTGAACAATGGAGAAAGAAACAAACACCTCTTTCTTCTTAGCCATATCGTTATTCCATCGATTGCTGTCAGAATTTATAACCGAGGGTGACGACGAAGACCTGATTGCGGACGGTCTCATCGACACCTTTGATCAGCTTGAGGACGCTCCAGTTGTAACGGGCATCGAGGGTGACGCCGCAGTACTCGTAGGACAGTCCGACCGGGAAGGCGAGGTCGAAGGTGCTCATTTTGACATCTTCGCCAGGATAGAGCGTGGCGAGGAATTTGTCGAAGTCGACTTTCGTGCCGTCTTCATTCACGTTGGCCTTCACCCTGAATCCGGGCTGGATGCCGGCCTTCACGGCCAGACCTGTCAGCACGTAGTAGTTCAGCGTGACAGGCAACTGACCGTAGTAGATGTTCATCGTGACGTCGTCATTCAACTTGGCGCCCTGATCGGTGAAGAGGACACCTGCTGCCACACTGAACTCGTCGGTGAAGAAATGTTCGAACTCCACGCCGTAGGTCACGTTGACCTTCGACTTTGCGCCGTCGGTATTGGTCAGATTACTCATCGTGATACCGATACGGGGCTGGATGGTGAGGTCGCCCTCCTCGTGCTGGGCACTCACACGTTGTGTAACCATCAAGGCGGCTACTGCCATTACAAAAATCTTTTTCATTGCACACTTAAATCTTATTTGGGGACAAAGATAAACAAAAAAATCGGACCGACCAAACATCAGCCCGATTTTTTCACTTCATCTCACAATAGGGACTGTCCCTTTTGTGCGTTACGGCTGCAGGTCGGCGTACTCGCGAGCGACGTTCTCGATACACGGACAGTCCTTCTGTGGATTCAGGTCGTGGTGTCCCACGATCAATGCACGCGGATAGCGGCGGTGAAGGTCTTCCAATAGTCGCCGGAGTGACGCTTTCTGCGCCTCAGTTCTGGTATCGGCGGGTTGTCCCCTGATGTCCAGCCCACCCTCATAGCAGACGCCTATCGAGTGGGCATTGTGGTTCACGCAGTGAGCACCGATCATCCATTCCGGTCTTCCCGGCTCGATCTCGCCGTCCCGACGCACTACGTAATGGTACCCGATGCCGAGCTTCCATCCCCGCTGTCTGTGCCAGCTATCTATCTGCGCCGCCGAGCTCGTCTGCCCCGGCCTCACCGCCGAACAATGAATTACTATTAATGTGATGACTCTCATTTTACGACAAGTTTTTTCTTCTTTTAACGACAACTATGACAACAAGGACAACATTCTGCCTACGACGGCAACTGCCGTCTGCGGGGTCCAAGTTCCTGCCTGTAAACGACCAGAGGTCGAAAAAAGTTGTCTAAGTTGTCAATGTTGTCGTTAATTTGAAATTTGAATTATTCCATGCAGCTCTGCACGAAGAAGGTTGATACTACCAGTGACCCTACGGCCACGATGAACTTCAGGATGTTCCCGATTGTGATCTTGTTAATCTTCATCATTGTTATCAAGGTTTAGTTCTGGTCCATTTCGTCACCGCCTTCACCCTTGGTGAACAGCTTGCTTGCAACCTCACTCGACTCACCGTCCTTGATGGCGATCGCCTTTACGGTCGTGGTGTCGCTCAGGGTGAATGCCTCGCTGTAGAGCGTGCTCTCAGCCGTAGGCGTCGAGCCGTCGGTGGTGTAGTGGATCTCAGCACCGTCGGGGCCACTCATGCTCACTGAGGTAGTCTCAGCAAACAGAGTCGTACCGCTGATCGTGGGGGCTGCCAGGGTTGAAGCCTGCGAGCCGCCGGACTGGGTGCCACTGTTCTGGGAACCACTGTTGCCGCCATTCTGAGGATCACCGGACTGGGTGCCGCCGTTGCCGCCATTCTGAGAATCACCGTTCTCATTTTCCGGCTTCAGCGAGGTATCGTAGGTCTCTTCGAAGACGACGTCCTTCACGAGCGTCTTGACGACGACGAACTTCTGCTTCACCTTGCCATTCTTCTTCTCCTGGCCGACGACCACACGCTCGGTCTCGGGCTGGAACAGCACACGGCGCGTGGTGATGTTCTGCGCGCCGCAGTCTTCCTTCTTGTTCGTACCGATGGAGCTGAAGCCCACCTTGAAGATACCGATGCCGTCGAGCTTCACCTTCTGGCCCAGCTCGAAGAAGTGCTTCAGGGCACCGCCCAACTCGTCGAGCACCGCCTTGATGTCGGACTTCTTAACTGATGCCTGTGTCTGGATGAACTCGGCCAGTTCCTCGGTAGTAATGAAATGCTGGTCATAGACCGCTGTGGCAAACCACTTGCCGAATGCTGCTGAATCGTCGTTCTGATTCTGCAATTTCTTGAATTTCTGACTCATAACTTTCTCATTTTAATTGTTTAACTTTTGTGTTGATTGAGGCCCTCTAATCACCTACAAAGTTACAACATTTTCAAACCTCATTGGCAGCCTCTGGCAGGCTTTGAGAAATAATCTCATTTTTTTTGCAGGGATCCCCCTGCAAGGGTCACAACCTCCTTATCCTCCTTGTCCTAAGGAGGATCTCGAACCACTCTCCAAGCCTCTCGCCAATCGTTGGCAAGAGGATGTAACTGACTACGGCGGCATACGCCGTCCTACATCAGGGTTTTGGTATGGCTCTCAAGCCTTTGCCCCTACGGGGTGAGCCATGATTGTCTACACCTCTCCCCCTGCCCCTCCCCTGGAAGGGAAGGGGTGGCTGCGCACAGAGAATGTGCACCGAATAAGGGATAGCAAACCTAAGAATAAATTGTGGACAACTCCATGCGCCAGCCGATAAAAAATACAAGCCGTGTCCCGGCTTACTTTTACCTTTGCACCCATGAAACAAGAGCTGTGTAAGTGTGAAGGAAGTTTAACAAGAAACTATAACGTGGTTTAGAATATAACTTAAGAGTTGATTTAGACGTTACTTCATCACACTCTGCTCTTGTTCGAATATGTTAAATAAAACGTAAAGAACAGACCGTATGAGCAGAGAGTTGTATATTGGAGTGGATGTATCGAAGAATTGGCTTGATCTGGCCTACTACGATGGGGTGAGTGTAGATTGGAATCACGGACATATACGAGTAGACAACAAGCAATCTGGATATAACAGAATTAGCAAATGGCTCAAAAGACTTGGAACAGACAAAAGCAGTGTTCTTTTCTGTATGGAGCATACAGGGCTTTACTGCCATGATTTCCGTCTTTGGCTAGAACAGGAGGATTATATATATGGCATGGTCCAACCACGTAAAATGCATCGTTTTGAGCCAGACCTTGGAGAACAAGAACGGGCACTCGACCGTATCAAGACTGACGAGGCAGATTCTTATCGCATAGCGATGTATTGTGAAAAGCATTGCCGGAAGATAAGGTCTTCACCTTCAAAACTACCGGGAGAGGCATTCTTCAAACTAAAACGATTACTGGCAGAGCGTAAGCAATATGCCAAGCATACTGTCCTGTACAAACAGCAACTGCATGATATCTCAACATATGACACAGACGGCTCACGAGAACGTAAGCAGAGTGAACTTGATCACCTGAAGAAGATGATAGCACAGACTGATGCGGAAATCCACCAAATATTAAAGGAAGATCCTTGTCTGCATAGGAACTATGAGCTGTTATACTCCGTAAGGGGTGTTGGGCTTGTGGTGGCTTTGGAAACCATCATCCTGACAGAAAACTTCACTTCTATCACCAACCCACGCAAGTACGCCTGCTATATTGGGATTGCGCCAGCCAAAAAAGAGTCCGGTATCAGTGTCCGAGGCGGTGAGCATGTGTCCAAGAAAGGATTCACACAAGCCAAAGCTGATCTGTCCATAGCATGTCTGACAGCTCTTACACGCGATCCGAACATCAAAGCCTATTGGGAGCGCAGGAAGGCCGAAGGAAAGAAAACCGGTGTCGTCTTGAACGCCATCAAATTTAAGATAATCTTGCGCATGTTTGCTGTCATCAAGCGGCAGAAGCCCTATATAGAGATCGACGGCTATAGAAAGTAATCTATAGACAGGCGTGAACCATTCCCGGCTTAATGAATGCTTCGGCAATATCTATTTTTGGTTTTGGACGTCTGCATCCGTCATTTTTCACTACCTTTGCACAAACTCTTCAACAATAAAAAGGAGAGAGGCAGAGCGGAGGTAGTGAACTCTTCAACTCTTAGACGTAGCTCTTACGTGTGATTTAGTCTCCTCTGCCCATGTACATGGCCGCAGTACCTATTAGAGAATTGACGTGCTCCAAACACGCCTTTAAAAGATCTGGCTTACGGCCCTGCAATACGCCTCTCCCGTGACTTAAACGCCGCAAAGGTATGAATAAAAATTGGTTTATCGGCATTGATGTCTCAAAAAAGACGCTGGATGCCTCGATTTTTGTCGCAGACGTAGTGATTAACAAGTTTCCACACACACAGGTGAGGAACGACAAGGAGGGCTTCAAGGAGCTGCTCAGGTGGTTAAAGGAACAAGGCGTTAGGCCTCAGGACGCACTTATCGGACTGGAGTTTACTGGCTATTACTCCGATGCCCTGGAACAGTTCCTGACCAGTAAGAAACTCTGCTATGCCATGCTCCCAACAACTGTGGTGAAGCACTATCAGAGAGGCGCACGTGACAAGAATGACAAAATAGACTCTGCCAAGATTGCAGACTATCTGTTCCGTTTCCATGATACGGAATGCATCAAGCTGCGCGTGCTGCCCTCCAAGGCCATGCAGGACCTGAAGGCTCTCAAGAGCGAGCGCAAGTTTTATGTGCGCCATCGCACTGACTGTGAGAACCGCCAGAAGGTGGCCAAGTCCAGGGATGAGCAGAAGAACCTGCAGAAGATCATCGACCTGTACGACAAAGAGATTGAGCGGATAGAGCAGAAGATGGCAGATGTGGTGACATCCGATGAGGAAATCCATCTCACATATATGCGTCTGATGTCCATCCCAGGCATAGGCCCTGTCAATGCCATCAATACCATTGCCAACACCCAGAACTTTACCGCGTTTGAGACCGCAAGGCAATATGCGAAGTATGTGGGCGTAGCCCCATCGGAACACTCATCAGGCACAAGTGTACGATGGCGGGGCAGACCCTCACCGCACGCTGACCTCCAGGCGAAAGCCGACCTGTCAATGGCTGCCATGCGGGCTGTTGAATTCAGTTTTGAAATGAGCGTGTTTTATGAACAAAAATTAGGTAACAGACCAGACGACAAAGACGTAAAGAGAAAAGCCCTCAATGCAGTCAAGTTTAAACTCATCAGGCAAATGTTCTCTGTAGCAAAGCAGCACAGGAACTTTAAGCCCCTGGAGCAGACTCAAATACAGGCTGAGATACATAACACCGACCAGCGGGTGAACTAAGGTAGGAGTGCCTCCTGTCACTGTAGGTCTCGCTCTATAGGTGGATGCGGTGCACTAGTTAGAAATCAAGATATACCCTTTTTAATAAAAGTACAAGACCGCGTCAATTTTGTAACGAAAAAGGAAACATCCCTTCTTTCGGTACATCTAATCCTATTATCTCATCTCTCAAAAACAAGGAAAAAGAGTCCCTTAACATTATTTAAGTACCATTTCCTTGGTTTTGTCTTAGAAATCCAAAACGGAAGGAAATCGACGGCGCGCTGCGATTTCCTGTGTTAAGCCCCTGCCCTGGAGAGGGCAAAGGGGTTTGGGGTTAAGGTTGAAGCCCCTTCTTATGAAGAAGGGGTTGGGGTTGATGGAGGATGGCAGGGGAATCCCTGCATTATAGCCGTCCTTTATCAAGGGACTCTAAAGGCGCCAGAGAAAAGGACATTTCCTTTTGGTTCTTTTCGAAAAGAACGTCTCAGAGATCAATGCAGTAGTCCTCACAGACGAACCGGACGGCCCTGGGAGGGAGCTTCCGGGCCTGGGGCGTGACACCCAGCTTCGCCAGTTCTTCACGATGGGCCGCAAGATACCTTGCGAAGGTCCTTGACGACACGCCGGCCAGCCTGGCCAATTCTGATTTATACATTGCCTTCATAACAAAAATTCGTGTAATTCGTGTAATTCGTTGTCGTTAATGCCTTCTAACGTTTGTTCTGATACCTTCCACGGGTGATACAAGCGCCAAGTCGCGCTGTTGCTGATGCCTTCCATATATAGATACTCCCTATCTCCATCACTCAGACTTGGCCTTTCTCTCCTCCATGGAACCTATTTCCATCACCCTTAGTAGGCAAGGGGGTCAGGGGGACACTAAGATGACGAGAAGTTTCCCGCGTACCGTGTGTGTGCGGTACGCGGGAGGAATCCCGTCCATCAGGTGTCACCCCTGTCCCCCTCCTCGCCATGATCCTCGCCCTCCGGCCGTGCGTCACAGGCCAGCATACGCCGGTTCATCTCGATCTCATCGGGCTTATAGGCCACGACACGGTAGCCCCGACGGCCGTGGGACCGGTACTGCACGAAGCCCAGTGCCTTCATCGCACTGCCGATCTTCTCGACGGTGAGGCGCAGCGAGGGATGGTAGCCGATGGCCGTCAGAATGTCCGTCGCCGTGTAGAACTCCCCGTGCTCACTGTCACCGGGCTGCCGGAAGTGTTTGGCGATGGCCTCCTGCTCCGGCTGGGGCGTCTCGAAGGTCTTGTTGTGCTCTTTCAGCACTTCCTCCTCCGCCCTGGAGAAATAGTGACGGAAGCCCTGCCGGTAGAGGGCGTAGGCCTGGGCGTAGATGCCCTTGTAGTCGAACGGCACCTCCCGAGGCGAGGTGATGCTCTCCACGATGAACGGCAGCCAGCGGCGGTTGCCAGTTACGTCGGTGAGGAACTGCACGTTGTTGCCCGTGCCGCAGAAGGAGGCCACATGGGCCATGTGCTCCGTGTAGTGACCGTAGGGAGGCCGTTCGTCGATGGCGGGCATGGTGACCACCGACTTCATCGTGTTCACGTTGGAGGGTGTCATCACGTCCAATTCCTCATAGCACACCAGCCCGTACTGGGACAGGGTGATCAGGTCGTCCTTCCCCACACGGCTCGAGTTGACCTTGATGCGGAAATAGTCGTGCAGCTCCGGAGGAAGAAGATGCGAGAACCAGGTTGTCTTGTAAATGCCCTGGTCGCCGATGAACACGAGCACCGCCTGGTTCACCTCATCGTCGTCTATCCAGCTCGCCACCATCGCCACGAGCCATTTCTTCAGGTACTCGTAGAAGAGCATCTGCTTCTCCGTGCCGCCCTTGACCATCACTGACACCGACAGTCCGAGGATATGGTCCTGACCGTCCCACGGCGGCAGGCGGTTCAGGTAGTAGAGGAAGGGATGGAATGGCTTGACGTAGCCGGAGTTGATAACGTCTTCAAGGTCGCGCTTCCGTGTGGGCTTGACATCCTGGAGGGCCGTCAGCAGGGTGTTGCTCAGGCGGTCGCTCATCGGCTGGTAGTCATCGCTGACGAACAGTGCCAGTTCACTGTTCTGGCAGAAGGCATCCTCCGTCGGCAGACGGGCCTCCACCCGGTGCTTCACTGAGTTCCACCGCAGATAGATGTGGTTATCCAGAAACGCCTTGATCTCCTTCGCCGTTGCATACTGCTCCTGCCAAGGCACCTTGTGCTCCTTCTCTTCCCCACCCTCTTCGGCAGCCTTCTTCACGCTTTTCTTCTTCTCTTTCTCTGCCATAACCTATATGTCCTTTTGTCTAAAAATAGTTATTCTGTCTAAAACCTGCGGCAAAGATACAAAAAACATCTAATTCCACCTACCCTTCGGGGTACTACGCTTGGGTACTACGGTCTGAATAGTTAAAAATATGGCAATATAACAAAAAAGTTACCAAAATATTTGTTGGTTTATAACTTTTTTGCTACCTTTGCGCCTATATGAGGAAAGTATTAGTGACAGTATCGCAAGCTTCCGACGGCACATTCTGGTGCCATACAGAAAAGGATGTCTATGGTGTAGGGTTGAATGCAGCAGGCCAGACAGTGAAGGAGGCCAAGGATGACTTGCTGGCCTGTCTGGAAGAGGCCAGGGCCGACTACGAGGAAAGTGGGAAGACGGCTGAGCTGGTGGAGTTCCGCTATCAGTACGATTTGCAGTCGTTCTTCAACTACTTCTCTTTCCTAAATGTCACAGAGGTTGCCAAGCGGGCAGGGGTCAATCCCTCGCTGATGCGCCAATACACACGGGGCATCAAGACGGCAGGCGAAAAGACCTACGAGCGTCTGACTGCCTGCATGGCAAGTATAACCAAGGAACTGCAAGCCGCGTCTTTCCGTTAGGATGGCACGGATGTATTTCATAAAACAAGAACAAGAACAGAAAAAGTCCTGATGCGTGAGCACCGGGACTTTTCACATTTTAGCCAAACAGCCGCTTCAGTTCATCCTGAAACTCGTAAGACTGCTGTTGGCTGAGGGCCAAGTTGTAATCACTCCGCATGTACTTGCGTTGCCAAAGGCTCTCGAACACCTTCCACTTCTCCTTGATGCCTAAGCGTTGAGCCATGGCATCGGCCAGCAGGGCTGACTGGGTGCGGGAGAGCAATGGCTGGTAGTGCTCATCCACGTACCCCGCCTGCTGCGCCTTCCGCCACAGCACCATCGCCTCGTCGGTACGCAGCACTTCAGGTAACTCCCCGCCCCTTGGGCGTTCCCCCTCGCCAGTTGGAGAGGGGGTTGGGGGTGAGGCTTTAATGTTTATTTGTTTATCCACATACTGGCCGCCTGGGGCATAGATGAACACGGGGCTGCCTTGGTGATCTTTGTCTTTGCGGTGCAGCAGCTCCAGCAATTCGTTCACCATCTTCAGGACATCGGCGGGCTGCATGTCGCCGAGCCCTCCCAGAAAGTCTGGGACTTCTTCATTGTGATTCATATTCATACAAATTAAAAAATATAGTAAATGCCTTGGTTCTAAAAAAGGATGCAGGCAATAACGGCAAGATCATCTACTCACAGGTATCGCCAAACACCTCGACACAGATGGATGCCGCTAAAGCCCACACCATATGATGTGAGCTAACAGCAGTCTTTCCGTGTCTCATTCTATTGGCGATTTCGTGAGTAGAACAGAAAACTGTCGCTTTATCTACTATATTTCAAGGTGCAAAGATAGTGCAAATCGAGCAAAATACCAAAGAAATTACTTTTTTTCTTTGTATTTTCGAGATGCAACCTATCTTCGAGACGTGTCTCAAAGATAATGGAAATCTTTCACGCATCCATATAATTGAGATTATTTCTTCTACGGACTCATAGTTTTTACTTCGTTAAAGGGTTCTACATGATGTTGATTTTACGATTATTTGTTCGTTTCATTCTTATCTTTTGATATCTACCTGTAGCAGGGTTCGGGAAAACATATGGCGGTCGTATTAGTGTCATTTGGAATGTAGTCTTCCTGTGGCTGTTGTGGCTTGCCATTTTGCGCAGTGCATGCAGTCAGGGAGAGCAATGAATGACATAAACGTTATTCTCCAGTTCTTAATTGTTCTCATATTCATTTCGTTTTTATTTTATCTTCTTAAATCGTGCAAATTCTTCGACGAGGGGCAGTCGTCAGTTTTCATGCTGACGACTGCCCTAACGAGAGATTCTATAGTCTACCTTTGACATCGTTACCAGCACCTTGTCCGCGATACTTGCTCGTGGCAGGATTGAAGTTGTAGCGCACGGTGAGTTCAAGGTTACGAGTGTCGAGGCGCTTGTCAAGATAGATTTCGCGGATGTCGCTATATATGGTTGCTTTCTGTCGAATGCTGCCAAAGAGGTCGGTGCAGGCCAGTTTGACGGTAAGACGGTCGTTCCAGAAGGCTTTGTAGAGGCTGATGTCGAACTGCCATGACTGAGCAAGGTGTATGTTTTCAGAATCACCAGCAGAACGCCACGAGAAATCTGCATTGAGCCATGAATCAAAGGGCAGGTTGACGGCGTTGTTGAAGCGAACGATGGTCATCGGACTGTTCATCTTCTTGGTATCACCACGGTATTGCACTTCGAGGTTCTGCATCTGTGTAGCCACCATCAGCTGTGGATGATACTTGCCGAAGACGGGAGCCGCTGATGCCATCAGGGAAAGGTTGTCATAGCCATGGGCATTGTCTTTACGAAGCAGAGCAATGGTCGGGTCGTCCTTATATGACGAATAGGAGGTGATGATGTAGTCATGGACGCGGGCATAGTCAATCATTCCCGTCAGCCATTTGTAGTTGAGTGCCAGCGATAGGTTGTCACGGTACGACGGCTTAAAGTAGGGGTTGCCGCTCTCGTAGGTGTAGCGGTTGATGTACTTATAGTTGCCACTGAGTTGGCTGAATGCCGGGCGG
>JAEEGK010016362.1_pt1 | contig 16319 bp, 14 predicted proteins | sample 8958771 | NCBI WGS metagenome assembly JAEEGK01 (sample SAMN16246547, study PRJNA631951) | gut metagenome | biome: gut microbiome; feature: rumen; material: SC-attached | host: Bos | place: Iran: Karaj | collected 2018-10 | reverse complement strand
GTGAAGACTTTAAGTACCGTAGGGAAAACCTAAAATTTGGAGGAGTCAAAGTAAGCGATAGGGAAAATCATTGCAAGCACATAAAGAAGATTCTAGAAATTAGAGATAAGTTAAAATAAGTTAAGATAAGTGAAAAGAATTAAAAAAGAAATATTTTTTAAGTTTAAGTTTTTAAAAAATTTAAAAAAAGAAAGAAAAAAGAATTATTAAAAAGGAATAACCTTATTTAATAATTACATCCATAAATTCGAAATTATCACCATCAAACAATCCTTTATCGGATATTTTAATGGATGGAATTACCAGCAATGCCATAAATGCCATTGTCATGAATGGCGCTTCCACTTGACATCCTAATGCTTTAACCATATTATGTAAAATACCTAATTTTTCAGCTACTTTACTCACATCTTCATTAGACATCAATCCAGCAATAGGGAGAGGCAATGAGTCAGAGAAATCTTCACTAACAACAGAAATACCACCTTTATCATCAATTACTTGATTTACTGCATCAGCCATCATTTGAGAGTTATAACCGATGACGATTATGTTATGTGAGTCATGTGCAACTGATGAAGCGATTGCTCCTTTCTTAAGTCCAAATCCTTTAACGAATCCATTAGCAATGGTGTTTCCACCATAACGTTCTACAACAGCAATCTTTAAGACATCCTGAAAGATGTCAGGTTGCACTACACCATCTCTTACATATAGCCTAGCAGTTGCTTTTTTAGTTAATAGATCGCCGTCAAAGCATTCTATTACATTGACTTCACATTCGTCACCATCATAATGTATGTCAAAGTCACTTGCAGTCTTCTTAGTTGTATTGATTGTATTTCTAGGTTCGATTTCCGGAACGTCAAATAAAACGTTCTCTCCATCGAATACACATTCTCCACCAACATATGTTTTTAAAACGTTACAGTCATATATGCTGTCAACAATTATAAAATCTGCTTTTGCACCAGGTACAATAGCTCCACAATTTAGGTTATAATGATATCCTGGGTTGATTGTTACCATATTAATTGCTTTAATAAGATCAATTCCTAAATCAACGGCTTTATGGATGGATTTATTTATATGACCATCGATTAAATCGTTTGGATGCTTGTCATCACTAACTATAAAATCGAATAAAGGGGAGTAAATTTTTCTCTCAAATATGTCTCTAAACATAAGGCCCATAGGTCCTGTAAAATCAACGGATTGACGACCTTCATCTATATTAAAAAGACCTTCCATATCCATAGCTGATGAGCCATCACGGACCATAATTTTCATACCTTTTATCTTTTTCTCAAGAGCTTCTATAACATTACTGCATTCGTGGTCTGTACTTATACCTGCAGCGAGGTATTTATCCAAATCTCCTCTAGTTACGAGTGGTGCGTGACCATCAATTGGTTTTCCATATTTTTTTGCCAATTCCAATTTCTTATGAACCTCTTCGTCGCCATTAATTACACCTGGGAAATTCATCATTTCTCCCAATGCAACAATCTCATCTTTTTTAAGCAAATATTCTATATCAGAGGAATCTAAAACAGCACCAGAAGTCTCAAATCCAGTAGCAGGTACACAGGATGGGGCAGTGAAGAAAAAATTAAATGGAACTTGCTTTGCATTTTCTATCATTGCTTCAACCCCTTCAATTCCTAAAACATTTGCTATTTCATGAGGGTCGCAAACAACAGCAGTAGTACCATGACGAACTGCAATTTTAGCAAATTGTGCAGGTGTAACCATACTGCTCTCAATATGAATATGGCAATCAATGAATCCTGGAAGCATTAATCCTTTTACATCAACATTGATAATTTCTTTTTCAGAAACTGTAATCGGGGTCACTTCTTTAAATAAACCGTCTTCTATTGTAATTCTAGCCGGATAAATAGTATCAGATATTACATCCAAAATATATGTTGTAAATGACATCTTATTCACTCTCTTAAAAACTTGGTAAAGATAGTATTATAAACCATAAATTTTTTTAATCTTTTGCTTAATTAACTCTTTATTTTCCGCATTTATAAAAGTTTTGTGAAAAGGGTTTTTAACAATGTTATAAGTAACTTTTTTTAATTTAAATTCAAATATAATTATGATGGTGATTAAATGGTTGTAATAAGCAAATCATTAAAGGTCAGTTCAAGTTCTAATTTTCAGATAATGGATATTACAAGAGATGTTGTAGCGGTTTTGAATGAGATTAATAAGGAAAATAAAATGGATAATGGTATCGTAAACATATTTACAAAGCATTCTACAAGTGCCATTCGTGTAAATGAAAATGAAAAGGGACTTTTATTGGATTTTGAGAAAGCATTAAAAGGCATTGTCAAGGAAAAGGACAATTATAAACATGATTTCATTGACAATAATGCAGCATCACATATAAGAGCATTTCTCTTAGGTTCATCTGAAACCATTCCAATAGTGGATGGCAGATTGGATCTTGGAACTTGGCAATCAATATTCTTCGTTGAATTGGATGGTCCTAGAAATAATAGAACAGTTGATTTAACTTTTATAGGTGAATGATTATGGAACTCTTAAGGAATCTTGATAAGGTACATACAACTGAAATGGGTGTAGATAGAATTAAAAGGAACATTGAAGTTGATGTAGATGATATTGTATCTTACTGCATAGATAAGATAAAGCAGGATAATGCAGTAATCGAGAAAAAAGGAAAGAATTATTATGTAAATGTTGATGGGATTATAATCACTGTAAATGCTTCAAGCTATACAATAATAACTGCTCATAAAGAGAAAAGATAGATAATAATTGTTAAAAATAGATTAAAAATGAATTGCAATAAAAAATAGAATAGTAAAGAATAAGTAAATAAATTAAGTAAAAAAAGAAAAAATAAATTGAATTCATTTAGAGGAATTCAATTTCAAATGCTATAACTGGATATTCCAATTCAAAGTTTCTAATAACTTCAGGAGCTATTTCACCAAAGAATCCAGTTATTTTACCGCTTTTAGATTCACCACTGACATCAGCCACTCTTCCTGGAATAAAAGTAGTGTTCTTTGAATCACTGATTTCCATGCTGTATCCTAAATTGGAAAGCACGCTGGAAACGGTTGATTTTATTTCAGTGAAGTTTGCAGAGCTGTGACAAATCATACCTGCTAATTTTTTAACTTGTCTTGTCTTGTTAGCGGATTTCTCATCCATGTATAAGACATCACCGATTTCAAAGATCTTTTGAGGAAGGTCTTCATGCTTGTTGTCTTCCAAGAATTCCATTAAGCTATTGAGAAGACTGGTTCTGATCATGGTTCCGCTAATGGTAATTGGTTTGGAAACTTGAACATGGTCAATCTCTTCCTGATTCATCTTTTCGTATTGGCTTTCTTCACTGGTTAACATTAAGCTCATTACTTCTTGGAAGCCTAAACCTACCATTACTTCTCTAATGGTCTTTTCACCTTTAAACCAGTTATCTTCACTTGCTACAGTAACGATGTCAGGTAATTTTGCTTCAACTGCATTGATATGGTATTGGATGGTAATGTTTTCAACAATATCCACTTCGTGCAATATGTCAACTCTGTAAGGTGGAATAAGCACTTCCAATTCGTTATCGTTAATGATGTTAGCATCAAATCTTGCCTTTTCAAGCAATCCTTTAATGTCTTCAGCAGTTAAATCGGTTCCGCCAATCAATTCATTGGTTAAATCAACGTGAACATTTCTTACTTTTGGAGTGAAATCAGGGCAGATGATAGTTTCATCTTCATAAATCACTTCCATGGATTTCACTTTTCCTCCAACTTCAGCAAATGATGCACAGAGAATGTTTAAGGATTGTTCAACCGCTCTTTCATCAGTTCCAGTTACATCAACAATGATGTTTGTTGTGTCTTCCTTAAGCTTGGTTAATTCTCCATTGATGATTGGAGGCATTGACAATACCTGTTCATCCTTATCAATAATGAGAGGATACTTGTCGAACTTATCAATCAAATGAGCATATTTTTCTCCTTTTGCATGATCTTTCAATATTTCATCAGGAGTCATTTCCTCATCCATTTCAAGAGGAACAAATGCATTTTCGTCTTTTGGAGTTGCAATGTACTTGTATGGTCCGCTTATGACATCGGCGTTATGGACACCAATTGCCACTTTCTTACGGTCTCTTCCAATTACCCAGTGAAGGTTTTCCTGGAAGTCCATGATGTATTTGATCTTATCTCCTGTGAAGTCTACTCCCTCTATCCTTGCGAATCTGATGTAAGGTCTGATTTCTGCAACTTCTGGACTTACATAAACTTTCTCTCCGGATGGTTCAATCTCATATTTTGGAAGTCCGGTTTCCATTCCTAAGAATCCTTTAAATGATCTTGCCACTCCTTCAACAGATAAGTTATCTGGACGATTTGGGAAGAATTCTACTTTAATTTCCTCATCATCATAATCTTCAATATCACTTGCCATCATAGGTAAGGTATCGATAAGCTCATCTTTTTCCATATCAATACCTAAATCCTTTAAATCTTGATATTTAAATGTAATTACAGGCATATTATCTCCTAATCTCTTTATAAAATTTTATAAGTATTATTTAAGTTAATTTTTAAGTTTAATTTAAATTTTAATTTAATTAAGCTATTTCCAATCAATCATAGAGTTATCTCAGAATCAATTAAAAATAGAAATTATTCCTTATAATCCGAATACGGCTATAAAGAATAAAGATTCAAAAACAAAGTGTAATGCTCTATGAGGTAACCATGGCATATGTCTAATTGCAATTGAATGACTTACATCCAATAAGAAATGTATTAATGCTGCTAAAAATCCCACTTTCAATGAGAAAAATACACAAGACACGAAAATAAAATGGAATAGTGCTTCTAATGCTTCATGAACAATCCATGCTTCCATTACAGAGTCTAATGAACTGCTAACTACACCACCAAATATTATGTAGAAGTCTCTTACATAGTCCCAAACAAGTCTGCTATGAACTTCATCACTTATAGCAAGTACAATAGCTACATAAAACCATAATAGTTGCATTTTGTCACCTCTTTAATATTAATTTTTGAAAGTTAGTTATATACTATGTTTCTTTTTGTCTATTATTTATTATATAATTATTGTTTTTAAGATTAAAATTAAAAATTATTTCCGAATTTATAAAATTCTTATAATTTACAACAATATTTAATAAATACTTTTAATAAATATTAAATTAGAATGTTTTATTTTGAAATTGAAGTTTCGAAGATTACATTTTTATTTAATTATTTTTATTATTCATTCTATTTGGAGGAATATTTTGACAAATAAAGAAATTCCTAAAGATTATGACCATAAAAACGAAGAAAAATGGCAGAAAAAATGGGAAGATGATGAAGTTTATAAATTTATTGGTGATGGAACCAGACCAAGATACATTATAGATACTCCACCACCTTATCCAACTGGATTGCTCCATATGGGCCACATCCTTAACTGGGCTTATATGGACTTCAATGCAAGATACAGAAGAGAAAAAGGTATGGATGTATTGTTCCCACAAGGTTGGGACTGTCATGGTCTCCCTACTGAAGTAAAAGTTGAAGAAACCCATAACATTAAAAAGAATGATGTTACAAGAGCGGAGTTCAGAGATATGTGTACTGAACTCACAACACACAACATTGAAGTTATGAGAGGACAAATGCGTTCTGTTGGTTTCTCACAGGATTGGAGTAGGGAATACATTACCATGACTCCAGAATACAGAAAAAGAACCCAATTATCATTTTTAAAAATGTATGATCAAGGATTGATCTATCAAGGAATTCACCCTGTAAACTGGTGTCCAAGATGTGAAACAGCTATTGCTTTTGCAGAAGTTGAATACAGTGACAACACCACATTCTTGAACTATGTGAACTTCCCACCTGCAGATGTTCCTGATGAAGTCCTTGCAAATGTGGAAGGAAATTCCTATGTAAGATATGCTGATTTCCCAGATAAGGCTGATGCAAGCGTTCCTGGCGTATTGATTGCTACCACTCGTCCTGAGCTTATGTCTGCTTGTGTAGCGGTTGTAGTTCACCCAGACGATGAAAGATACAACTCATTATTGGGAAAATATGTTGAAGTTCCTTTATCTGGTCAAAAGGTAAAGATCATTGCCGATGAAGAGGTAGATATGGAATACGGTACTGGTGCAGTAATGATTTGTACTTTTGGGGATAAGACTGACGTTGCTTGGGTAAACAAATATGACTTGGATGTCATTGAAGCTATTTCTGAACAAGGAATACTCACTGAAGCTGCAGGAAGATACGAAGGTATGGAACTTCCTGATGCTAAAAAGCAAACCATAGAAGACTTGAAAGCTGAAGGTTACCTAACCAAGCAGGAAGAAGTTGACCAAAATGTAGGCCAATGTTGGAGATGTAAGACCCCTATCGAGATTTTGGTTAAAAAGCAATGGTTTGTAGCTGTAACAAAAATGATTGATGAAAGTAAAAAGGCTTCAAATGAAATGCGTTGGGTTCCAGAACATATGGAAAGCCGTTTATTGAATTGGGCAGATTCCATGGAATGGGATTGGTGTATTTCAAGACAAAGATTGTTTGCAACCCCTATTCCTGTATGGTACTGTAAGGAATGTGGTAAGGTTATGTTGCCTGATGAAGACCAATTGCCAATAGACCCAACAGTAGACAAACCAAAACATGCATGTGAATGCGGATGCACTGAATTTATTGGAGAAGAAGACGTATTGGATACTTGGATGGACAGTTCCATTTCTCCACTTTCTGTTGCAAACTGGCCAAATCCTGGTTGGGAAGACATTTTCCCATCAAGCATTCGTCCACAAGGACACGATATCATTAGGACTTGGGCTTTCTATACAACTCTCCGTTGTTTAGCATTAACCGGTCAAAAGCCATTTGATGACATTGTAATCAATGGTATGGTATTCGGTGAAGACGGTTACAAAATGAGTAAATCCCGTGGAAACGTAACTGGCCCTGAAGAGGTTATTTCAGAATATGGCGCAGATCCTTTAAGATTATGGGCTGCTAACAGTGTACCTGGTTCTGATGTTGCATTTGATTGGAAAAACATCAAGCATGGTTATAAATTCATTAGAAAATTCTGGAATGCATTCAGATTCATTAGTATGCACATCTTTGATGAAGAGTCTGAAAAGGCTTTAAGTGGAGATATTGAGGCTATTAAAGCAAACTTGAATCCAATGGATACATGGATCTTTGCAAAGCTCAATAAAGTCAATAAGATTGTAGATGAAGCATTTTATGATTATAATTACAGCATTGCTGTCAATACAATTGAACAGTTCGTATGGCATGATTTCTGTGATGAATACATTGAAGCGGTAAAATACAGATTATACAATGATGATATTAGTGAAGAGTCTAGAATTGCAGCTAAATACACTCTTAGAACTGTAATTGAAGACACTTTGAAATTGCTCGCTCCAATTGCACCATTCTTCGCAGAAGAGGTTTACCAATACTTTGGCCATGAAGGAAGCATTCACAATGAGCTTTGGCCTGAAATCGATCCTAAATTAGATTCCACTCAAGTGGAAGAGGATGGGGACTTAGCTATTGAACTCATTGGTGAGGTTAGAAGATTCAAATCCGCTTCCAAAATCCCATTGAATGCAGATGTGGAAAGTGCAACTGTTTACTTGAATGAAAAGACAGAAGACTTGAAAGATGTATTTGAATACTTTGCAGATGACATTAAAGGTACTTTAAAAATCCAAAACTTCCAAGTTACCACAGGTAAACCTGAAGTTCATGAGAAGGTCATTGAAATTGAACCGGACATGAGTAAGATTGGACCAACCTTTAAGAAGAATGCTGGTCAAGTTATAGGATTCATCAAATCAACTGCTCCTGATGAAATAGCTAAACAATTAGCTGAAAATGGTGAAATAGCTATTGCTGATGGTGTAATCACTGAAGATTTCCTAAAGATGAAAAAGGAGATTGTAGGTGCAAGCGGTAAGAAAGTTGATATCTTGCAATCTGAAAAGCTTGGTGTAATCGTAGAAGTAATTAGATAATTGCTTTTAAGATCTTTTAAATTTTAATTTCATGAAAAGTTCATTGCTTTTCATGTAAAACTTTTTTTTTATTTTTATTTGATTTAATATTTTTTACTTTTTTTAACTCATTCCTCATTGTTTTTACTTAATTCAGCACCTATTTCAAATGCATTTTTTAAATCAATTTCAAATTCTTTTTCCTTTTCTTTGATTTGATCATCAGATTTTCTTTGACTTCTCAAGCCTTTATATGATGCGTAAACCTTTACTTTTCCATTTAACATTTTAAATAAATCTTCTGTTGACTTAAGAGAAGGTCGAACTGATTTTTCAAAATGTTCCTTTGGAGAGATTACACTATAGAAGATGCCTACATTGACTTTACCTTTGTAATAATAATTTCTGTCATATGAAACGATACAGTATATGAGTCTTTCAAGTAAAGCTCTGTAATGGCTTGTTGGCTCGTTGAAGAAGATTTGGGAACCTATTAAAAGAGTGTCTGCATCCAATATCTTTTCAATTATAGGTGACAAATCGTCTCTCCAGTAACATTTGAAGCTTTCCTTATTTTTCTTTTTACATATTGAACAAAGCATGCAACCTTTCATATCAATTTTGTACAAATCAAAGTATTCAACTTCACTGCCTACAGATTCCGCACCTTCAGCAGCGGATTTCAGTAGTTTTCCGATTTCCTGTTTGATTTTAGGATCTGCATTAATTACAATAGTTTTCATCTTTCCACCTTCTTATAAATACTATTTATAATGAGCTTTATAAAAATTGCTTTTTGGATTATATTATTTTTGATACTTTTTTGATACTTTTGGTACTTTTGAATCTTTTTTTATACTTATTAGATATTTTTATAAGTAACGGAGTTCATAATTATAGTATATAATAATATGGGGGTAAAATATGAAAGGAATTATTGGTGCAATCGCAGGAGATATTATAGGTTCCGTTTATGAGTTCCATCCTATCAAGACTAAGGAATTCTCTCTTTTTAAAAAAAATTCTTCATTTACAGATGATTCAATCATGACACTTGCTGTAGCCCAATGGCTACTCAATGATAAGAATTCAAAAGAGGAATTGGTTAAGCAACTTCAAAACTTTGGACACAGGTATCCTAAAGGAGGATATGGCAGAATGTTCAACAATTGGCTGAGGACTGAAAATCCAGAGCCTTATAAGAGTTGGGGGAACGGTTCAGCAATGAGGGTTTCTCCTGTTGCATGGGTTGGAGACTCCTTGGAGGAAGTTCAAAAGTTGGCAAGGATTTCCGCGGAAGTAACCCATAATCATCCGGAAGGAATCAAGGGGGCATTAGCCACTGCAGATGCTATCTATTTGGCAAAACTTGGATCCTCAAAGGAAGAAATCAGAGACCATATAGAAATAAGATATGATTATGATTTAAGTAGGACAGTTGATGAAATAAGGCCTTACTATAAGTTTGATGTATCATGTCAAGGGTCTGTTCCAGAATCTATCATTTGCTTTTTAGAGGCTAGGGATTATGAGGATACAATTAGAAATTGCATTTCCTTAGGTGGAGATGCAGATACAATGGCTGCTATTGCAGGAGGAATTGCATCTGCATTCTGGGAAGTTCCAAATGATATTCACTCAAAATCAATTAATAGGTTATCTGATGATCTTTTGGATGTATTAATAGAATTTGAGAATAAGTTTGTATAATTCAAGTTCTTTTCTATTATTTTTTCTTTTTTCTTTTTTCTTTTTTCATTTTTTTTATTTTTTTTTCTATTCATTTTCAAATGGAATCTCAACAAATAAATGGGGGGTATAATATTAGTGTTGAAAGGTTTATAGATGCACAAAAAGAAGATTATGATATGGCTTTTAGGGAAATCATCAATGGTAAGAAAAGAAATCATTATATGTGGTATATATTTCCCCAAGTCAAAGGTTTAGGCAGGAGCTCTACAGCTAAATATTATGGCATTGATGGTTTGGATGAAGCAAGGGAATATATGGAAAATGAATATTTGGCAAATAATCTAATCAACATATCCAATGAATTATTGAAATTGGAAACTAATGATTCTGTAGAGATATTCGGCCATACAGATAGCAAAAAATTAAGAAGTTCCATGACCTTATTTGAATTGGTCAGTGACAATGATGTATTCCCTTTAGTATTGGAAAAATATTTCGATGGAAAAAGAGATCAACTTACTCTTGATTTAGTGAAATAACAATTTTTTATTTTTCAAGTAATTTTATTTTTTTTAATAATTTTTAATAATTTTTTTATCTTTTTTAGTATTTTTAGATAAATTTAATTATAATTTTAGTCAAATATATTCATAATATTATAGAACTTAAAGTTCAATTAAAAAAAACATTTCGTAATAAACAAATAATAAATAACATGCATCTAATTTAAAAGGTGGTAATAATGCAAAGAAGAACATTATCACGTTTTGATGAGATTATAAAAGTCTTTAGGAAATACGATTTTGATAAGTTTTTAGGTCAAACTACTCGTAATAAGATAAGTCCATTTAGAAGTGATGCTGATAATAAGGAATTATTGAAGGAAGACTTTCCAGAAAGATTAAGATTAATGCTTCAAGAGCTTGGAACAACATTCATTAAATTTGGTCAATTGCTTGCTTCAAGGCCAGATTTAGTTGGTGAAAGAATTAGTGAAGAGCTTTCACAACTGCATGATGATAATCCTCCAGTTGGCTATGAAGATATTAAGGAAATGATTGAAACAGAGCTTGGAGGAAATATAGAGGACCTTTTTGCAGAATTTTCAAAGACCGCTCTTGCAACCGCTTCAATTGCTCAAGTACACGAGGCTAAATTACCTACTGGTGAAAGAGTAGCTGTAAAGGTTCAAAAACCTAATGTTGCTGAGATTGTAGAAACTGATTTAAGCATAATGAAATTCATTGCCAATGAATCAGATAGATTCAACACAAGCCTCAAGCACCTAAATCTTCCAGCTGTTCTTCATGAATTTGACAAGTCAATTCATAAGGAGATGGATTTTGACAATGAATTAATGAATATCAGACATTTGAATGATAATTTCATTTATAATGATAAGATAATTGTTCCCACCACATATCCAGATTACTCTACTGAAAAAGTTTTAACAATGGAATATGTGGACGGTATCAAATTATCTGAAGTCATTGCGGGAAATGATCCAAAATACAATAAGATACTTATTGCAGACAGAATAGTCCGTTCCTATTTCCAACAGCTATTCCTTGATGGATTTTTCCATGCAGACCCTCATCCAGGTAATATCTTTGTAACAGAGGACAATGCGATATGTTATATTGATTTTGGAATGATGGGATCTCTTGATGAGGATTTCAGGCAAGATTTGGCTGAATTGATGATTTATTTCTCAGACCGTAATATTGATGGACTCATAAATCAGTTGATCCGTATGGACATTCTAAATGAGAAAACAGACATCAATATTTTAAAAAGCGATCTTAATGATTTGTTTGCAAAGTATTATGGTGTAGAGCTTAGTCGTTTCAATGGTATTATTGAAGACTTGCTTTTCTTAATGCAAAAATTCGATGTAAGATTGCCGAATGAGTTTGTTTTAATGGCCAGGGGATTGTCAATGGTTGAAAATACAGGTCTAAGATTAGACCCTGATATTGATGTCGTAGCACTTCTTAAGCCATTTGCTCGAAAGCTTATGGTTCAAAGATACAATCCTTTAAAAATGGCAAGCAATGCAAAAAACAGCTTTTTTGCCTTTGAACATGTCCTTAGAGCATTGCCAAGCCTTATTTCAAAAACAATATATAAGGTTGAAGAAGGGGAAGTGACTGTAAATATTGAAGTAAAGCATATTAGTGAAATAGCAAACCAACTTTCTCTTGCAATCATTATTGCTGCACTTTTAATCGGTTCTTCACTTGTAATGCTGATTGATGTAGGGCCTAGATTCTATGAAATGCCAGTACTTGGTTTCGTAGGGTTTACAATAAGTTTGGCCCTTGGTGTATTCACTGTCGTAAGGTATTTCATTGAGTTTTAGACAAACTTTTAGAAAAAGTTTGATCAAAACTTTTTCTTTTTTATTTAGTTATTCTTCTATTTTTCATTTTCTTTTTTTTATTTGCAGATTCTTTATTTTTTTCTATTTTAGATAAGTTTATTATTTATTTTAACCTAACATATTTATAGAATTATATAATAAAGACTATTTATTCATTGAAATTAATAAAAGGATGTATTGAATGAATCTTAAAATAAAGAACTTTTCTAAAATTAATGGAACCGTTAAAGCCCCTTCTTCTAAAAGCTATAGTCATAGGGCAGTTATTCTTGCATCACTTGCTGAAGGAAAATCCAAGTTGTTTGATGTACTTTACTCTGAAGATGTATTAGCAACCATAAGAGCATGTGAAGCTCTTGGAGCTAAAATTGATAGAAAGAAAGAAATCATCTTAAAAGGAGATAAAAGTCAAACTGTGGACTATTTGGAAGTGGAAGGAACTGGCGGTAAATTACATAATATCAGCGAGAACCCATCTGAAGACATGATTGATCTCGCTAATTCAGGCACTACACTTAGGATTATGACAAGTGTAGCTGCATTATCAGATAATGAAGTGATTTTTACAGGGGATGATTCTCTCAAATCAAGGCCGATGGGTGCATTGATTGATGCTTTAGGAGATTTAGGTGTTAGGATAGAATCATTGAATGATAATAATAAGGCTCCTCTTAAGATTTATCCTGGCTATGATGGAGGGGAAGCAGATATTTTGGGAAGCATAAGTTCCCAATTCATATCTTCTATTCTTATTTCTGCCCCATTATCTAAAGAAGGAGTGGAACTTGAAGTTTATCCAGAATTCGTATCAAAGCCTTATGTGGATATGACAGTCTCTATTTTAGAAAAATTTGGAATAGCTATTGAAGAGGATAATTATCAATTCCATGAAACCTGCAAGAAAGAGCATACTGATTGCTTAGGGGTTAAGTTTAATGTAAAGCCACAAAAATACATTGCTAGCGATTATATTGTTGAAGGGGATTTCTCATCTGCTTCATATTTGCTTGCAGCAACAGCTATTGCTGGAGGTTATGTGAGAGTTGAAAATCTATTTGGCGATTCCAAGCAAGGAGATAAATTCATCTTAGACATTTTAGAGGAAATGGGTGCTAATGTAACTCAGTTTGATGATTATGCTTCACTTAGATCTGATGGAAATCTTAAGGGAATTGATGTAAACCTATCAAATGCACCAGATTTATTGCTTACTGTAGCAGTTCTTGGAGCAGTTGCAGAAGGAAAAACAACAATCACTGGTGTAAAGCATGGAAGATTAAAGGAAACTGACAGAATCGACACTACATGCAGAGAGCTTGAAAAATTAGGATGCAAACTTGAAGAGTTTGAGGACGGAATGACTATTTATGGTCAAGCCATTGGTGATGGGACAGTTGAATCCCATAATGACCATAGATTGGCTATGGCATTTTCATTGCTTGGATTGAAATATGATGTTGAAGTTGAGAATGGTGAATGCTTCGACGTGTCATTCCCTAATTTCATTGAGCTAATGGGTGAAATTGGCATTGAAATGGAATTAAAATAATAGAAAATCTTTATGAGAATCTATATTGGAGATTATAACATGAATGATGAAGAGAGAATAAGAGAAATCTTTAAAAGATTAAATGAAATTTACACTATCCGTACTTTCCATGACCATGACCCTTATAAAGTCTTGATTAGAACTATCTTATCTCAAAGGACAAGGGATGAAAATACAGATCAAGCTGCAAATGCATTGTTTGATGTTTATCCAGACATTTATGCAGTTGCTGATGCTCCTGTAGATCATGTGCAGGAATTGATCAAGCCTGCTGGATTCTATAGGGTAAAAGCTGCTCGCATATTGGAAGTTTCAAGAATATTGATTGATCAATATGGCGGTGAAGTTCCAAGAGAAATGGATGAAATGCTAAAGCTTCCAGGTGTAGGCAGAAAAACAGCTAATTGTGTAATTGTATTTGCATTCCAGGATGCAGCTATTCCTGTAGACACTCATGTTCATAGAATCTCCAATAGGTGGGGAATTGCTGATACAAAGGAACCCGAAGAAACAGAAATTGTTTTGATGGAAAAGGTTCCTAAAGCGCTTTGGGTGGATTTGAATGATTTGATGGTTCAGTTTGGTCAGACCATTTGCAGACCTATTGGCCCTCAATGTGATAAATGTCCACTTACAGACCTTTGTGATTATGATTCAAGTAAGTTAGATGATTAGACAAGTTTTGTCTGGCTTGTTTTATCAAGTGCTATTATTGGGCTATCTCCAACTACCTTCTTTCCTTGAATCATCAGGCCATCTAATTCAAGAAGTGTTTTCTTGGATTCAAGTCCTTCTGCAACACCACCGAATCCTCCAATGGTTCTGTCTGATTTAACTGTTCTGTGGCATGGTATGATTATAGGGTATGGGTTTTTTGAGAGTGCAGTGCCTACTGACCTGTATGCCTTTGGACTGCCTGCTGCCTTTGCAAGATCCTTATATGTGTTTACGGTTCCTTTTTTTGTCTTGAATTCTTCTTCCAACACTTTTCTTTGGAATGGTGTGCATTTATCTAAATTAAGATATTCAAGGGAAAATTTAGGATTTTTCTCATCGAAATAGTTATTCAATTCTTTAATTACATTATTCAATTGCTTTGATTTTTTGTTTATAGCCAATGGTTCCTCTTGTTCATATTTTTCTTCAGCTATTTTTGATGAGCTTTTATCCGGTCTTGAGAGGATAATCTCTTCAATTTGGAATTTAGGTTTTTTCCTCCAGATAATTGTTATTTCTCCAATTGGGCTTGAATTAATAATGTATTTAAAGAGAGTCATTTTATCATCTTTTTTATATAATATTTAAAATAGTATAATCTTATAATTCACTGTATAATATTAATTCTTCATTTTCTTTAATTTTTGATGAAATTTTAGTTTTCTATAGAAATATTTATATATCATCATTTATTAACTATTATATAACAATTGTTATATTTTTAACTTTTGTTGTAAATTTATGGTTTTGATTTTGAATTTTTGAAAGTCAAATTAAAATTATAAATAAAATAAGTTATTAAATTAATATATTAAATACTAAAGATTGGTTATTAGAAGGGATTTAAGCAAAGATTTTATTTTTTATATTCTTTAATAATAGACTTTTTAAAAATTATTTTAACAAATTGAATTTTATGATGTGATAATTATGGTAAACATTCCTGAATTGAAAAGAGGTATAGCTAATGATATGACTGAAGCTATTGGGAATACTCCTCTTGTAAGATTAAACAAATTAACAGAAGGGTTAGATGCAGATGTACTTGTAAAAGTCGAATCATTTAATCCAGTAAGCAGTATAAAAGATCGTGTTGCAGTAAATTTAATTGAAACTGCAGAAAGAGATGGATTGCTTAAGGAGGGTTCAGTAATTATTGAACCTACAAGCGGTAATACTGGTATAGGACTTGCATTTGTTTCTGCTGCAAAGGGATATAAATTAATTTTAACAATGCCTGAAACAATGTCTATTGAAAGAAGAAAGCTCCTTGCAGTGCTTGGTGCAGAGATTGTATTGACTCCAGGAAGTGAAGGTATGGGTGGAGCTATTGCTAAAGCAAATGAGTTAGTTGAAAACACTCCGAATTCTTTTATGCCACAGCAGTTTGAAAACAAGGCAAACTCTGAAATTCACAGATTAACTACAGGTCCTGAAATCTATAGGGATACTGATGGTAAAGTTGATATTGTTGTATCTGCTGCTGGAACTGGTGGAACTGTTACAGGTATTGCGCAATACATTAAAGAGCAAAAACCAGAGTTTAAAGCAGTTGCTGTAGAACCTTACAGTTCTCAAACTTTAGGTAAAGGTGAGAAAGGACCTCATAAGATCCAAGGTATTGGTGCAGGTTTTGTTCCAGGTGTAATTGATTTGGATATTATTGATGAGATTATTCCTGTAAAAGATGAAGATGCAGGTAACACTTTATTAAGGCTTGCAAGAGAGGAAGGTATCCTTACTGGAATTTCATCTGGTGCAGCTACTTGGGCAGGTTTAGAACTTGCAAAACGTCCTGAAAATAAAGGAAAAACAATTGTAGTTATATTGCCTGATACTGGTGAGAGATACTTGTCCACTGAGTGGATTTTTGGAGATTTATTCTAAATAAATCTTCTTTTTATAATTTTTTTAAAAAAATTAAC
>JAEEGK010016361.1_pt1 | contig 16319 bp, 16 predicted proteins | sample 8958771 | NCBI WGS metagenome assembly JAEEGK01 (sample SAMN16246547, study PRJNA631951) | gut metagenome | biome: gut microbiome; feature: rumen; material: SC-attached | host: Bos | place: Iran: Karaj | collected 2018-10 | reverse complement strand
TTTCGATAGGCTCGACCACCACCGCCACGCTGCGCGAAATGGGAGTTGAAGTCACAATCCACCAACCCCAAAAAGACGATTCATACGGCGTAATAGATTGGTTTTCAACGCAAAGCAAAGGCCGCGTCCTCATCCCACGCAGCAACCTCGCCCTGCCCATCATCCCCGACGGTTTGCGGGCGTTGGGTTTTGACGTTACCACCGTCACCGCCTACATCAACCGTATGCCCGCCAATCCCCAAAAAGTGGACCTCGACGACATCGACAAAATCATCTTCACCTCGCCAAGCACAGTTGACAATTTCGTCAAGATTTATGGCGGGATTCCAAAGGGAAAGGAGATTGCGGCGAGAGGGGTGGTGACAAAGGCACGGTTGAAGGAATATGGATATGTGATTGCATAAATTGAAAATTTATTTTGCCACCACATTAAATATTTTTATTTTTGCAGTTGAGAACAAAAACAATGTAAAACCGACAGATATGGGCATAACATTTTATGACGGCGACAAAAGGTTCGTATTTGACTTTGAACACGACGGCGCGACAGACATTATCACGCTGACAGGCAACGGTTACAAGGTGAAGGCCTTCGGACATTGCTTTTACTATGGATATGAATTTTCCGACGACGTGCCGGGAAGCGTAAGGACAGAGTTTATAAAATATCTGAAATTTGCAGGCAAACTCAAAACAAATCCCGACCTCACCGACTTCATAAAACGCGCCGTGGATGCCCTTCACAAAAAAATAAACCTTTACAATTATGACCTTGTCATAATGCCCGAATCGTCAAGCGAGGTCAACGACTATACAATGCGGTATATCTATCGCTTTGCGCAGCCCAATTTGCAGGAAATGCAACTCATCAAGGCTTTGCCCGGCAACATAGATTTCGACATCAACGCATACGAAAAACAATATTTGGACAAAGTGCTCGACAACGGTCGTCCCCGCTACACTGAAAAACAAAAAGATGAGGTTAAAAAAAATATTCAGGCGATGCTCGACGACATCCACAAAAAGGATTATTTTACAATAGCCAAAGATGTCAAGAAAAGCCGTTTCCGCCCGTATATCACTCGTTTTCTGACATTTAAGACAGAAGAGGACGCAATGCTTTGCGAACAAATCCGCAAGCAAAACATCCTTATAATCGATGACGTGACCACAAGCGGCTCCACTCTAAACGAGATGCTCCGCACGTTAAGAATAATCAACACTGACAACAAAATAACAATTTTCAGCCTTATAGGACGCAAAGACCTGATGGCGGATACTTTCGAATAATGCGGGAAATTGTTGCTACATAAATTCATACCATTAATCTTCAAAACTCGGAGTCGTCCTTGCGCCGTTTTAATTCCGTCGCCGACATACCATTAATATCGGGATGCAACTTAATTTCCTCGCTCAGAAAATCATATACATCCTTATTTGTGCATTCTCTTGCCATCTTCACAAAGATTTTACTTCTGCAAAAGTAATCCAAAAATTTTATTTCTGAAAAATTCTTGAATTATTTTCAATTATTTGGTATTTTTGCGAAAAATATTAGACTATGCAACCATTCAAAAGATTCAGGACATTCCGCACGTCGCAGGAGACGCGGGACAAGTTTGCGGACGTGAAGTTGGACGTTGACGACTTCATTTACCCGTATTTTGTAGTTGAAGGCAACGACATAAAGGACGAAATCGCAACGATGCCGGGCATCTGCCGTTTTTCGATTGACAGGCTCGTCCAAGACATCAAGGAAATCAGCGCATTGGGCATCAACAAGGTGTTGCTCTTTGGCGTAATCCCCGACAGCGAAAAGGACGAGCGGGGCTCCAAGGCTTACGACGAGGACGCGCTTGTTTGCCGCGCTGTCAGAGCCATTAAAGCCGCTGTGCCTCAGATGATTGTCATCACAGACGTGTGCCTTTGCGAATACACGAGCCACGGACATTGCGGACTCCTCTGCAACCACGACGTCGATAACGACAGCACCCTGCCGTTACTCGCCGAGATGGCTTACGTACACGCCAAGGCGGGCGCAGATTTTGTTGCACCATCGGCAATGATGGACGGTCAGATAGCGGCGTTGGACGCACGTCTGCGCGAGGGCGGTCTGCGCGACCGTTGCAAAATCCTCGCCTACTCCGCCAAATATGCCTCGGCATTCTATGGCCCGTTCCGCGACGCCGCCGACTCCGCACCGTCGTTTGGCGACAGGAAGACCTACCAAATGGACTTCCGCACGCACGACCAAGGATTGGAGGAGATAGCCGCCGACATCGAGGAGGGCGCAGATTGGACGATGGTGAAACCCGCTATGTCATACCTCGATATGATAGCGCGCGGCGTTGAAAAATTCCCCAACATCCCGATGGTAGCGTACCACGTGAGCGGCGAATATTCAATGCTAAAAGCCGCCGCAAAACTCGGCTACCTCGACGAGAGGCGCGTCGTCTTCGAGAGCCTCATCGCCATCAAACGAGCCGGCGCAAGATATATCATTACGTATTATGCAAAAGAATATATGCAGAGATGGGCATAAACAACAGACCACTTTCACAGGCGGCATACGACAGGGCCTGCCAAGTGATTCCGGGCGGCGTCAATAGTCCCGTCCGTGCGCTCAGGAGCGTAGGCACGACGCCGATTTTTGTAGATAACGCAGAGGGCGCGTATTTCACCGACATCGACGGCAATAGGTTCATCGACTTCTGTATGTCGTGGGGCGTTTTCATCCTCGGACACAGAAACCCCGAAGTGTCGTTGGCGGCGATTAATGCGGTAATGCGTGGCAGTAGTTACGGCATCCCCACCGAGGCGGAGACAGTGCTCGCCGAGAAGGTGCGCGGCGCGTTTCCATCGATGGAAAGGCTGAGGTTTGTCAATAGCGGCACCGAGGCTACGATGTCGGCAATCCGCGTGGCTCGCGGCTACACGGGCAGGGATATTTTGGTGAAGTTTGAGGGCAATTACCACGGACACGCCGACCATCTGTTGGTATCGGCGGGCTCGGGCGTCGCCAATATCAGCAATGCGTCGTCGGCGGGCGTTCCGGCGGATTTCGTCAAGAACACCGTCGTGCTCCCCTACAACGACGTGGAGGCTCTGAGGCGTTATTTTGATGCCAATGGCGATAAAGTGGCGGCACTCATTTTGGAGCCCGTGGCTTGCAATATGGGCGTAGTGATGCCTGACGAGGAGTTTTTGAAGGCGACGCGCGAAGTCACCGCCAAGCACGGCGCAGTGTTGATTTTCGACGAGGTGATCACGGGTTTCAGGCTCGCATACGGCGGCGCACAGCAACGTTTTGGCATTACGCCCGATATGACCACAGTTGGCAAAATTGTTGGCGGCGGCTATCCAGCGGCGGCATTTGGCGGCAAGGCTGAAATTATGAAGTGCCTCGCCCCCGACGGCCCTGTATATCAGGCGGGTACGCTCAGCGGCAACCCCGTGGCGATGGCGGCGGGCATTGCTACGCTCTCCATCCTCGACAATCCTGACCTCTACGCCGACCTTGAACGCCGTAGCGACAATTTCATCAGCCGCCTCAGCAAAATCATCGAAGGCAAGGGCATACAACTCAACCGCTGCGGCACGATGTTCACGTTGTTTTTCAACGAAAACCCCGTCCGCAATTTCCAAGACACAAAGCGCAGCGACCAAGAGCGTTTTGCACGTTACTTCCGCAATATGCTCGCGCACGGCATCTACGTCAGCCCGTCGCAGTTTGAGGGCAATTTTATCTCAGTCTGCCACACGGACGAAGTGTTGGAGAAGGTGCTGAGGGCGATTGAGGAGAGTATTTGAGAGAAAAAAATTTTTTTTACTCACAGAATTACATAATTTTGTGCAGTTTTAATTACCAACGAAAATCAACAACATTATGGACACATTACAAATATCGTTCAAATCGATTTTTGGCGACATTGACCACCCGCTGATATTCATCCTGATAGGCCTTGCCTCGGGATATGTGGCGAGCAAACTGATGTCGCGCACGGACAGCCGCATCGGGCTCATCGCAAACGTCACTGTGGGCGTGTTGGGCAGCCTTTTGGCGGGTTGGCTTTTCCCAAAAATCGGCATCACCTTCACCGACAACATTTGGGGATGGTTTCTCCAAGGACTTATCGGCGCGATAATAATCCTCGCAGTCATCAACAAACTAAAAAAATGACCGTATTATGAAGATATTCAGCAAGATAATCACAATGGCGGCTGTTGCTGCGCTTGCAATGCCGCAGATGGCTGAGGCGCAGTTCAAGGTGTCGCCCGACAAATACGCCGTCAAGTTCACCGACAAGAACAACAACGGCTACTCGCTCGACCACCCCGAGAAGTTCCTCACAAAGAAGGCTCTCGACCGCCGCGCCAAGTTCCAAATCACACTCGACGACTACGACCTGCCCGTCAACTGGGCTTACGTGGATTCGTTGAAGGCGTTGGGATTCAAGGTGCAGGGCGTCTCCAAATGGCTCAACTGCGCCGTCATTCAGACCGACGACTCCACGGAACTCGCCAAACTGAACAACCTGAGTTTCATTGACACTGACTACAAGTGGCTGCAAATCAAGGAGAAAAACTACTCGCTTCCGCCCGTGGAGCGTCCCAAAATCAAGGATAAGAAAAAGAAGAAGCCCGAGACAGCCAACTACGTATATGACTACGGTATGGGTCTCAATCAGGCCGAAATGCTCAACATCCCCAAACTCCACATGCTCGGCTACACCGGCAAGGGTATGACGATTGCGGTGTTTGACGCGGGATTCTACAAAGCAGACCAGCTCAACTGCTTTACCAAAATGTTTAAGGAAGGCAGGATACTCGGCGTGAGGGATTTTGCCGACAATGACAGCGTTGTCTATGACGCCGACAACCACGGTATGAACGTATTGAGCTGTATAGCAGGCAATTGGAGCGGTCAACTCGTAGGCACTGCGCCCGAGGCAAGCGCGTACTTGTTCAGGACGGAGATAAGCTCGTCGGAGAATATCATCGAGGAATTTTTGTGGGCGTTTGCTGCGGAAGTGGCTGACAGCCTTGGAGTTGATATGATTCACAGCAGCCTTGGCTATCAGAAGTTTGACGACAAGAGCGTAAGCTACACCCGCGAACAGGGCGACGGCAATACCACCATCGCCGACATTGCAGCCGACCGCGCCGCATCCAAGGGCATCGTTGTTACAGTGAGCGCAGGCAACGGCGGCGACGACCTCGCATACCCGTGGGTGACCTCCCCCGCCGACGCAGACAGCGTTTTGGCTGTTGGCGCAGTGGACAAGAGGCGCAAGATAGCGTATTTCAGCTCAATTGGCAACACTATCGATGGACGAGTAAAACCCGACGTATGCGCAATAGGCTTTATGGCAGCTGTTCAAGGTCCGAGCAACCACATCACGCACTCCAACGGCACATCGTTCTCCGGCCCCATACTCGCCGGAAGCGTACTCTGCCTCATGCAGGCGCACCCCAAAGCACCTGTAATGGAGATTTTGCAGGCAGTTAGGGCTTCGGGCGACATCTACGACAAGCCTAATGTCCAGTACGGCTACGGCATCCCCGATTTTGAACTTGCACACAAGATTCTGATCAAGAGAGGATATTAATTTTTTTTATGCATAATGCATAATTCATAATAAGGCATCCGCCGGACGGCAATTATGAATTATGCATTATGATTTATGCATTGAAACAAAATGAATTACAACGAGGCTGTCAATTATCTGTTCACACAATTGCCGGTTTTTGAAAATACGGGCGGCGACGCTTACAAGCCCGGACTCAAAACGGCTACTGCGATGGACGATGCTTTCGGCAATCCGCACCGCAAATACAAGACCATCCACATCGCCGGCACCAACGGCAAGGGTTCGGTGTCCAACTTTTTGGCATCGGTATTACAGGAGGCGGGATACAGGACGGGATTGTTCACATCGCCGCATATAGTTGATTTTAAGGAGCGTATAAGGGTCAATGGCAAAAAAATCGACGAGCAGTTCGTTACGGATTTCGTCAATAGCCACGCCCAGAAATTTGCGCACCTGCACCCGACATTCTTTGAACTGACCACGGCAATGGCGTTTGAATATTTCCGCCAGCAAAACGTCCAGATTGCCGTCATCGAAGTGGGCATGGGCGGACGGCTCGACAGCACCAACATCATCTCGCCAATCCTCAGCGTCATCACCAACATCGCCTACGACCACACGCAATACCTCGGCAACACGCTCAAAGAGATTGCCGCCGAAAAAGCGGGCATCATCAAGCGCGGCGTGCCTGTTGTGGTTGGCGAAAGCGATTCGCACACCAACACCGTATTCATCGACAAGGCGTCGGAGATGGACGCGCCCATCACATTGGCATCCAACAAGTTGCAGGCGACAATGGGCGGCGTGACGGACGACGGCAAGCAGAATTTCAACGTCTTTAAATGCGGCGAGCCTTACTACACGGGCATCAAATGCGGTCAGACCGGCAAATATCAGGAAAAAAACATCGTCACGGCGGTTGCTGCCATAGAGCAATTGCAGCGTCAGGGCGTCAACATCACCAAGCAGAACATCTACGACGGATTTGAAAACGTCAACCGCAACACTGGATTCTATGGACGTTGGCAATTGATTAAAGATAAGCCACTTACAATCTGCGACACGGGACACAACCCCGCCGGACTCACCTACACTGTGGCGCAGATAGAACAGCAGCCCTGCAAGACTTTGCGGATGGTAATTGGCTTTGTATCAGACAAGGACATCTCGGGAATATTGAAACTGCTCCCCAAAAACGCGGTGTATTATTTTTGCAACGCGCAGAGCAAGAGGGCACTCCCCTCCCCCGCCCTGCAATCAGCCGCCGCCAACTATGGTCTCAATGGAAATGCGTATTCATCAGTCAAAGAGGCATTTGCAGCCGCCAACAGCGACGCATCGCCCGACGACTTCATCTTCCTCGGCGGCAGCAATTACGTGGTGGCGGAGGCATTGGAATAATTGACAACATAAAAATACCTCAACAATGAAAACCAAAATCCTATACTTTGAAATCATTGCAGGCTTAGTTGCACTTGCAAGTACACAAGTGTTCGGCATTGGCAACCGCCTGCCGATGGTGGTCTATACGCTGGTAATGCTTGCGTACTCCATATTGTGTTTTCTCATCTCAATGACCAAATTCAACGCCTCGACCCCAAAAGAAATGATTGACAATTTTGTACACAGAATGTCATGGCTTGCGCTTTCAGTGATTGCCGTAGCTATCTTGTACATGGTGCAACACTTTCCCGGAGCCGGAGTTATGAATTTGGCGGGCGAGATTGTAGGCGCATTGGCATTGATATACCACCTGTTTAACATCGCCAACGACAAGAAAAAAGACGAGGCAGCGACTCCTCCGTTATACGACCCGAATGGGAAAAGAGGCGTCATCAATATTCCATGCGAAGCCAACAAATCCATCAACTCATTCCTGTTCAAGTATTTTGGTGAGAAGTACAGCCATCTGGAAATGTCGGTACGCCTTGCAATCGCCATTGCAATAGCCCTCAGACTGTACTTTTTTATACGCGCTCTCGATCCCTATGCGATTCCAGACGCCACCGACATGTAGCCTGCGCAATTACTTTGTAAACACGTTTTCCACTTCGCCGATGTACATATAGTGGATGCCCATGCGACCGTCCTTGTAGAGCTGGTCAAAAATTTCCTGCGGCATCGCTGCGCTGTCAAGCGGCTGCTGATAGATTTTTTTACATTCAATTGCAAGGTTAGCCTCGGCAAAAATGGGATGTCCGTCGGGCGTAAATTCGGTGTGGAGTCCACAGGCGGCTGCCTTGTCCTTCACATCGCGCTTCGACTTGGTGCCCATATATTGGAGAAACTCCCTGCCGTCCTCGGGAAACGCCGTCACAGTAAAATAAGGATTCTTGTTGAGCATATCCCAGGTGTAGCGGCTTGTTGATACATAGACAGTTACGACCGGCTTGCCCCACAACATTCCAAAACCGCCCCAGGCAATTGTCATGGCATTGTTTTCGTCCTTGTTACCGGTGGCGAGGAGCATCCAGTCGCTGTTGAGGATTGTGTACGGATTGATGGTCAGATCCTTGATGTCGGCCTTCACCCAAGGTGCAGCCACCGCCTCCTTGACCGTTGCCGCCTTCCTTACCGATTTATTTTGAGTGTTTTGTGCGCACGACGACAGCATCATCGCCGCAATTGCAAAAAAAAATAAGTGCTTCATAATTTAATTGATGTTATTAATAATTCACGCTCCATCACCAGATGCAGCAATTTTATAGACTCAAAATCTTGCACACAGATTATTCACAAGAATAAAAAATCCACGAAAACATTTGGAAAACTATGTTAAGAAAATTGGGGGGATGATTGTAACTCGAAATTTGTCGGGGCAGTGAGATTCGAACTCACGACCCTCTGCTCCCAAAGCAGATACGCTAACCGGACTGCGCTATGCCCCGAATGTGGTGGGTGTGTAATTAATAGAAGCGGAGAAAGAGGGATTCGAACCCCCGGAGGTGTTACCCTCAACGGTTTTCAAGACCGCCGCAATCGACCACTCTGCCATCTCTCCATTGGTTTCAAATGCGCTGCAAAGGTAGAGAGTTTTTCCGAATCTCCAAAATTTTTGCGCACATTTTTTCAAAAAAAATCTCTTGACTTTGATTGTCAGCGCGTTATAAACAAAAATAAACATTATTGAAATCTTTTTTTGCAGTTTCAATTTTTATTAGTTACTTTGCAAATCGAAAACAATTGTAAAAAATACAACAATAACATCAGTTATCAATCAATATGTTAGCAACTAACCGTCAACTTTTCCTGAGCCACGTGGCGCAGACATCCTTCACACCGCTTTTGGCGGAGGTGGAGCGCGCCGAGGGCATTTATATGTACCGTCCCGACGGCAGCCGCATCATCGACGTGGTGTCGGGCGTGTCGGTCTCAAACGTAGGACACAGGCATCCCGAAGTAGTAAAGGCTGTCAAAGAACAACTTGACAAATATATGCACCTGACCGTTTATGGTGAGATTGTGCAAAGTCCGCAAGTGCTTTTCGCAAAGAGACTTACGGAAGTTTTGCCGAAGGAGTTGGACAATGTTTTCTTCGTCAACAGCGGGTCGGAGGCAACGGACGGGTCGCTCAAACTCGCCAAACGCCACACCGGCAGAAAGGAAATCATTTCGTTCCGCAACGCCTACCACGGCTCCACGATTGGCGCGATGAGCATTTGGGGCGCAGACGAGTACAATCAGGCTTACAAACCGTTGTTGGAGGATGTCAAGAGGCTGAATTTCAATAATATGGACGACCTCAACCAAATCACAGAGCAGACTGCCTGCGTGATTACCGAAGTTATTCAGAGCGAGGGCGGGCTCGTGATTCCCGACAAGGAATGGGTCAAGGCGTTAAGGAAAAAATGCACCGAGACAGGCGCGTTGCTCATTTTTGACGAGGTGCAGATGGGATTTGGTCGCACGGGCAAAATGTTTGGTTTTGAGCATTTTGGCGTTGTTCCCGACATCGTTAACTTCGCCAAAGGAATGGGCGGCGGTATGCCGATTGGGGCGTTTGTTGCCAACAAAAAACTGATGCAGGACTTCTGCAATCCTCCCCTCGGACACATCACCACTTTCGGCGGACATCCCGTGAGCGCGGCGGCAGGGTTGGCGAGTCTCAATGTCATCATCAACGAAAACCTCGCCGAAAAGGCCAACGCGAAGGGCGACTATTTCGAGCAATTGATGGTTAAACATCCCAAAGTGAAACGCACGTGGGGACTTGGACTTTTCCGCGCCGCCGAGGTGGACGAAAATATTGATATGTTCAAATTTCTCCACAAGTGCATCGAGAATGGAATTTTGATGGATTTGTTCATCTTCAAAGACCATTGTTTCAGGTTCACGCCGCCGCTAATCATTGACAATCAACAGATTGAAGAGGCGGTGGAATTGCTTGGCAAGACGTTGGACGAAGTATAATATTTTAGTGTCCTTTCGGACAGAAATCTAACAAATTATAACAAATCTTTCAAATGGATGATTTGTAAATATTTGTATGATTTCTCGCGTAGCGACTTTTTTTTTTAAAATCAATAAATAACACTTAATTAATTATGAAAAACAAATTATTGAAATCGTGCCTCGTTGCGGCGTGTTTGGCGGGATTTGCCAATGTCGGCAATGCGCAGAGCATCCTGTACCCGCAGCATTTTGACCTCAATGAGGTGATTCTGACGGGCGGCCCGATGCGCAACGCAATGAAGGTGAACGCGGAACTCCTTCTCCGCTACGACGCCGACAGGCTGATGGCTCCGTTTGTCCGCGAGGCGCACTTGAACAGCGGCAAGTATCAGGATTTCTTGGTCAAGCACCCTTCGTTCCGCAATTGGGGCGACTATTCGTGGTCGTTGGAGGGACACGTTGGAGGTCATTACATTACGGCTCTCGCGCTTGCGTATTCGGCTATGAAAAATGATGCCGAACTCGCGCCGCTCGCCCAAAAATGCCTCGACCGTATGAACTACTGCCTCGAAATTATGAAGGATTGTCAGGACGCTTACAACGGCAACACTGAGGGTATGGAGGGCTTCATTGGCGGTCAGCCTTACACCGAAATGTGGCGCGGACTTTACAGCGGCAACCTCGACGCTTTCAGGAAGTTTGGCGGTATGGTGCCGTTCTATTGTCAACACAAAGTGCTTGCAGGTCTGCGAGATGCGTATGTCTATGCCGGCAGCGAGTTGGGCAAGGAATTGTTCAGGAAGTTGAGCGATTGGACCATCAATGTGGTCTCCAAACTCGACGACCAACAGATGCAGGGCATCCTCGGATGGGAGCACGGCGGTGTCAACGAGACTTTGGCGGACGCTTACAAGATTTTTGGCGACAAGAAGTACCTCGACGGCGCGGTGAAATTCTCTCATCGTCAGATGATTGACGGTATGCAGGGCAAGGCGGGCTCGTACAACACGACTTTCCTCGACCGCAAACACGCCAACACACAAGTGCCCAAATACATTGGTTTTGAGCGCATTGACCAAGTGGACGCCGTCAATTCCAACCACAATCACGGCGACTACAACGCTTCTGTGCTCAATTTTTGGGACGACGTGGCAACGCACCGCACAGTCTGCATCGGCGGCAACTCAGTGGGCGAACATTTCCTGCCCGCCGACCGTTGCGAGGGTTATATGAACAACCTCGAAGGCCCCGAATCCTGCAACACCAACAATATGTTGAAACTATCGGAAAACCTCTTTGACGACACCCACGACGTGAGGTACGCGGATTTTTACGAGGCGGCAATGTGGAACCACATCCTCTCCACGCAAGATCCCGCGACGGGCGGTTATGTGTATTTCACGACGTTGCGTCCGCAGGGCTATCGCATTTATTCTCAGGTAAATAGCGGTATGTGGTGCTGCGTTGGCACGGGTATGGAGAATCACAGCAAGTACGGTCACTTTATTTATACTCACGACAAGGACACGCTCTTTGTCAATTTGTTTACACCGTCAAGGCTTGATAATCAGCGTTTTGGCGTGGAACAGCAGACCAATTTCCCCTACGAACAGGCCACAACAATCCGCATCACCAAGAGCGGCAAATTTACGCTTGCAATCCGCCGTCCGTCCTGGGTTACAAGCGGTTACAAGGTGGAAGCACCGGCCAAATCCAACGTTCAAGACGCGGGCAAGGCGGGCTACGTCAAGATAACACGCAAGTGGAAGGCGGGCGATGTGGTCAAGGTGTCGTTGCCGATGACGTTGAGAGTTGAGGATTGCCCCAACTACACTGATTATGTGGCGTTTAAGGTGGGTCCCATCCTTCTTGCCGCCAAGACTACCGCCGAGAATGAGTCGGACGCCGCCAAGACCGGTTTGCCCTACGAAAAACTCAAAAGCGAATACGCCGACGACAGCCGTATGGGACATTCGCCGGGCGCAGTGGGAACGAAGAAGTCGCTCTCGGTGGCTCCGATGTTGATTGGCGACCGTGGCAAATTGCTCAGCCGCATCAACCCCAAGGATGTCAGCAAGTTGCAATACACGATTCAGCCGTCGGAGGTTGGACGCAGCAAGTGGCCCGCGCTCACGTTGCAGCCGTTCTACGAAATCCAACACGCACGTTATTCTTGCTATTGGTATGCGCAAAGCCCCGAAAAATACGCGCAAAGTCCTATGGTAAAGGCAGATAGCATTGCCGCAGCCCTCGAAGCGAGGACGATAGACTTTGTGGCGACGGGCGAGCAGCAGAGCGAGGCGGGACACGTAATCCACGCCACCGACCCCGGTCGCAAGGGCAATTGGAACAGCGAGGCTTACCGCGAAATTCCTCAGGATCAGGAAGTTTCTTACACGTTGACCAATCTCCGCAGCAACAACACGCAGCCCCTGCCCACCAAGGATGTGGCTTTGATGTTGCGTTTTACCAACAACGACCGCAACCGCCGTTGCAGCATTTACATCGACGGCAAACCTCTCGTTGAGAATTGGGTAACGCCCGCCACTCACCCCAAAATGGAGAGCAGCGGATTCTTCAATATGGAGTTCCCAATCCCCGAATCGATGCTCCTCAACGAGGACGGAAGTCCCAAGCAATCAATACGTTTCACCATCAAGGCCAACAATGGAATCATCGCCCCGAGTATGTTCTATCTGAGGTTGGTTGATGTGGAAAAATAATCGTTCTCTCTTTTTATAATCCGCTATATCTGCATTTTTTTTGCAAATATAGCGGATTATATTTTTCATTTTTTACCAAAATTAACATCTAAATAAAGAAAACCAAATCTTTTTGATTATGAAACAGAAACTTTACTTTTGCATCTGCATTTTGCTATGTACGATGTTTGTGGCGACATCCTGCGACGACGATTGGGGCGACCGGGGAACGGCGCGCATCCACATTACCGTGAAGGATCGTTCTGCACATTTGGATGGCGAGACTGTCTATATGTTTGAATCGCGACACGCACCCGATTCGCGGTTTTTCACTCCGTTTCACGCTGATGGACACGCAGTTAGCGACAGTTATGGCGAGGTAACTTTCGACGTGGAGTTTAGTGGTGAGGACGAGATGTATTATTTCGCCGTGTTCGACAGCAACGACCGTTACATCGAATATGTGGCGGTAACTGTTGTGGACGGCGATACCAAAAGCGTCGAACTCAACCTCAGCGGCGTGCATCACGGTTATTACACGTTGAAATCGGTTGTCAATCAGACGCTTATGACCATCCACGGTCTCAATTACGCCGGCGATGCCAACAACAGGAATTTCCTCACCATCAAACTGCCAAGGAATACCGAAAGGTGGTTTTACGCCGTGTCAGCCACTTCGCAGCAAAATGTTGCGCCAAACCTGCGTTTTTACGATGCCCTGACCCGTTGCGTAGACATCGACAATGGCGTCAATTCTGATGCGTTGAGTTCGCTCTACGTTCCGGCTGGCGACATCGACTGCAACATTTATCTTATCAAAGACAATCCCAACCTCGATGTCTTCTGCGACAAGAGCGGCACGTATGAATATTTCACTACTGCCACCCGCGTCAATATCAACAGCGGCATAGTTGACGTTGACGAACCCGTTGACGATGGTGCCACGTGGTATCTCGGCCTCGAAAACCCCGCACCTGACAACGACATTTTCATTACAATAGAAGTTTGCGCGTTGGTCTGGGTGGAGGAGAATTAATTATTAATCCGCTAAATTTGCAGAATGTGACGCAGATTTAGCGGATTAATTGTTTTTATTTTCCTGTAACTTCTTTTACCAAACTTTTTAGATAAGAGTCTGATACATTGCTAATTTCGCTTTTGTCGTATATTGTCATTAATGTAATTACAACATCATTTTCGGTCTGTTTTACGTTGTAAGTAATTACCCTTGTGCCACCGCTTTTGCCTTTGCCTTTTGAGGAAATGGACATACGATGTTTGTACATTGAACTACCCAATGGCGTACCACTAAATGGATTTTCTTCCAAATAGTCGAGGAAGGCATTGTAGTCGTCCTCAAATGATTTGTATTTTTTCGCCAAAACCTTCGCACGTCTTTCAAATTCGTCAAGATAGTCAAATATTACATTCATTTTTTTGCGAATAAATTACGTGCGTTATGTTTTACTTTTCCGGCGAGAAGGTCGGCGTATGCATTTGTAAAACTTTCTTTGACCATTTCCTGTTGACTTAATGTCAAAGCGTTTTCAGTTTCGTCGTTGTCCTCTGATTCAATCCTCTGACGAAATGCCTTTTTCACATTGATATTCTGCAAGATATAAAAACCCCACAAAGCATCAACAAGTGTGTTTTCTTTTTTATCTAATTTTACGGTCGTCATAATTAATATTTTATCATATTAAAGAACGAGCCACAATCAGGTTGCCCCTTTCGTGGCTCTAAGTCGGGTGGCTCTTAACCGCCCCGGCACCGCAAATTTACATAATTAAATTTTAATTACAAAAAAACTAACTAAAATTATTCGTGATTTACCGTCTCGCTGTAGAAGGTCGAATAGTCCTTGCGCTTCTCCTTCGTGAAGGCGATTGCGGTGCGGGGATGCTGATTGAGGAGGCCTGTAATCATATACTGAACGTCGTAGCCCCATACTGCGCCCTCCGCCTTGACTTGCTCGGTGTATTTTTCGATGAACTTCAATACCGGGAACACGTCGTACTTCGGATTTTTGAGGAAGCCGAGCAAGAGTTCCATTGCACAGTTGCCCGCGCCGCGACCCATTGCGCCGTAGGTGGCGTCGAGCCAATCAACGCCGTCGCCGACAGCCTCGATGGTGTTGGCAAAGGCAAGTTGCTGATTGTTGTGGGCGTGGATGCCGAGGATTTTGCCGTATTGCTCCGTGCAGGTCTTGTAAAAAGCCGCAAGCCTCTGAATCTGTTCTGGGTACAGAGAACCGTAACTATCAACAATATACACGCAGTCCACCGGCGACTTGCCAAGCATCTCCAACGCAGTCTTCACGTCGCTCTCCTGAGCCGTGGAGACCGCCATAATGTTGCAACTTACTTCGTAACCCTTCTTTTTGGCATCCTCAATCATATCGATTGCGGTGGGCATCTGATGGATGTACGTAGCCACGCGGATGAGGTCTATCGGGCTGTCGGCGCGGTTGATGATGTCCTGTTTGTAATTGCAACGACCCGCGTCTGCCATCACGGCGATTTTGAGCGGAGTGTCGTTGTCGCCAACTACGGCGCGGATGTCGTCGTCGTTGCAGAATTTCCACTTGCCAAAAGCGTTGACATCAAACATATTCTTGTCGGCCTTGTAGCCAAACTCCATATAATCGACCCCGGCGGCGAGGTTGGTCTTGTAGAGCGCGTCAACAAATTCGTCGCTAAACCTGAACTCGTTGACAAGTCCGCCGTCCCTGAGCGTGGCGTCCACCACCTTGACGCTCGGACGGTAATTCATTAGATTCTGTATCTGTTTCATCTTATTTTGAAGTTTTCAATTTTGCGGCTAAATTATGGCTTTTGTCGCAAATGGCAAAACATCGCCGCATTTTTTTTCATATAACCACACATTTTTCTGCGGTGTACAAAATATTTTGCAGGATTTTTGCTTTTTGTTTTTGTGAAATTGGCAAAAAGTGCTAATTTTGCGGTTATAATGCTACAGTATGCGACATATATACTAAGGATTTTGTGTGTGGTGATGGTTGCCATAGTGCTGACAATCACGCCATTGGAGGGTCGTGCGCAGGATAAAATCAACTCCGTTGTTGATAGTCTCATCAAGCTTGCGCTCAATGCCCCCGATTCGCTTGCCGCGCAATACAACAACGACGTCTGCTGGAAACTCCGCAACATCAGCCCCGAAATCGCAATCCAATACGGCATGAAGGCTCTGGAAAAGGCGACAGAAACCCAAGACAAACTCCAGCTCGTGAAGGCGCACGCATATTTAGGAGTCTGCCAGAGAAACCTCGACAACTTTGACGAAGCTCAAAAATATTATGACCTCGGCATCAAATACGCCAAAATGTACGACGTCAAAGACCAACTCGGATATGGCTACGTCAACCTCGGCAACCTATTGATTTACAGAGAGAAATTCACAGAGGCTGAATAAAACCTCCTCAGAGCCAAGCCCATCGCCGAACAACTTGGCGACTCAGGCATATTGGGATACGTCTATCTCAATCTCGGACGTGTGTGGCTCGGACTGAAAGACTACAAAAAATCGGAGGAGAATTTCAACAAGTCAATCGAAATCCGCACCAAATGCAAAAAACTCAACAAGCAGGTGTGCATACCGTGCAAATACCTCGCTG
>JAEEGK010016359.1_pt1 | contig 16319 bp, 8 predicted proteins | sample 8958771 | NCBI WGS metagenome assembly JAEEGK01 (sample SAMN16246547, study PRJNA631951) | gut metagenome | biome: gut microbiome; feature: rumen; material: SC-attached | host: Bos | place: Iran: Karaj | collected 2018-10 | reverse complement strand
ACTTCGGTGCCGTCAATTCCATTTCCGTCTGCTCTATAGCATCGACCGTCATGGACAAATGGCGTTTCTCCACATCGAACAACATCTCCTTCACGGCCGCCTCTTTGCAGACGGTGACCATCGGGCCAGCCGTCTTTCGCCACATCGCCAACGACAGCGGATATGCCGCCGTCATACCAGGCCAATCAGATGTCCAGAATTTCCGTTTATGTTCGATGACATCGTTCGTCCATTTTTCAAGTTGCATAGCTGGCGTCATAAAATACGCAATCGCTTGAAGATAGCGTTCATTCGACTGCATGCCGTCCTGTCCGACCAACGCGGGCAATGCCGCCATTTCCATATATGTTTGGACTTCCGCCAATGCATATTTCATATACAGGCGATACAGACTGCCGGGGGCTCCTTGAGAGAAGTCGAACAAATCCATAGCCGCGGCCACATTGCCGTTTACTTGCAATGGTTTGGGATACGTTTTCACACCATATTCGCCGTAACCCGTCACGAGTGAAATTGTCCGTTTTGCATCCGTCATGTCATCTGGTTCTCCGAGAAATTTATGATAGCGCAAACGAATCAACGTCGGAACCATACGTTTTGTTGCACGATAGATGGCATCATCCGCCTCCGCTTCGTCACCCATCATGGCGGCCAGCCGCGCATGACTGATCATACCTGCGTATTCACCGTTCAGCATATCAATCCACGCACCTGAGCCGTTTTCGCGGCAGGATCCCGCATGGTAGGCCCAGTCATCCATCACCTTCTGATGCAATACATTATATTTATAGAATGGCCAATTGGCTTGGATCAGCGATTTCATGCCAAAACGATTTGCAAGTAGTTCGCCGACCCATGTCTCCACAACGCTTGCTTCGTTGCAGTCACCGTAGTTGAATTTCGTTCCTTCGCCTTCCGCATAGTTTACGCCTAGCGGATAGATACTGCGGAACATGACGGGATAAACCAGTCCGGAAAACGGTTCCATGCGATGCCGCGCAAATGCCTTGTACTGATACTGTTCCAATGCCTCCACATAGCGATAATTCACGCGTTCGCGAAGTTTGGCACGGTTTTCCTTATTCAGCATGAAGTAGCCTTGAAGCGCCGTTGTCAAACCAAAATGCCAGCCAAACGGATTCATGTTGTCGCCGCCACGGTAGGCCATTGGCGCGTCATAACGCATGATTTCATATTTGGCGCCACCGCCCCACGACCATTTCACGCCGCCTGCGAAGGCATCGTCCGCTTCCTTGAGCCAGTCGTCTTTCGCCGTATAGCCGGGCATCATGATATCGGCCTCAACATTCGGCAAATCAATGGAATACGTCAATGTCGAACGGCCGAATACGGCCGCCATCGGACCGAAACGCGTCGGTGTTTTGAGATTGACGAGAACGCCGGTAGCCGGTTCATCCCTGTCTGCGAAATTGCGTGAAACGAGAACGCCCTCCTGTTCGGCAAAAGCCATGAGCGGCGGCATGACGCCGTATTCAAGTTTGGGAATGTCCCATTCATTTCGTTGCCAGTTATGATGCGTCCGTTGCACAATCCGCACTGCTTTCGCTTCACGATCAACCTTGTATATTTCACCGCAAGCAGATGGATAACTCAACGCCATTTGCGCCATCACATCAAGACGGACAACTACCTGTTCAGGCAAACCATGAATCCAGTTTGACGTATCGATAGGATGACTGCCAAATGGCCAGCCGCATAGCAGAAAACCATATTCGCGACCACAAGTGAAACGGATTCCCGTCACACTTCCATCTTCCACACGAGCCGTCATCTGTAATGGTGACGAATTAAATACCATCAACACAGGGCATTGCTCTCCAGGACGATACAGCAATACCCAAGGCCGTTTCAATTTTTTATCGAGGCCGTCATCACGCACATAGAAATCCGGCTTGTCCGCTAATCGAATCTGCTTCAGTTCGCCATCTGTTTGGAAGACGGCATATTCCGCAACATTCTCCAACGACAGATCCATCGTCTGTGGTAGCAGGTCATATCGAACAAACGGTGACAGCAATGAAACTTCCATGCGATAGGCATGTCCGTTATTTGACACTTTCATTTGCTTGCCTGTCCAACTGATGTCTTCGACTTCCAAACTTGCGGGTTCCGTATCTATTTTCACAATCGGTTGGGGTACATCCAATCGGAAGGCTTGCGCTCCGTTTTCGACGCCTAGATCCTTTCGTAGCGAACAGCACAGCAAACCTTCCGCTATGCTATATCCAAAACGTCCGAAGTTCCTGTAGGACATGCCTATACGCCATGTTCCTGACAAGATTTCCTTTGCGGCAATCTTTGTTTGTTCAACGTATTTTTCAACCTTCTGGCGTTCATATTCTTCCAACGACGCTTTTGTCTTATCCAATTGTGCAAAGCTTTTTTCGCGTCCTGCCAGATACAGAATCGCCTTCAATAGAAAACGATCATAGTAGTACGAATCTGGAAGTAGTTGCACGCCAAGCCCTGTCGCCGCGTAGATGATGCCTTTTCGTTCCACGATGCAGGGCCGTCCATCTTCGAAATCCAGAATGCGCTTTGCTCCGAATTTCGTTTTCAGATCATAATACACACCAAAAGCGGCATCGTTCAGTTTTTCTTTTTCGAATATCGGATGCTTTTTCGCAATTTTCACGCGTTTCCGCACCGCATAATCATGTGTATCCAGATACGTCTGTTCGACTGGCAGAACTGCCTTAACATCGTCATCTGCGACATGGCCGAAAATGATCATTTTTTTGCCTGGTAGGACATGTTTCACGGAAGTGTCCGGCTTTGCGCGGGAATAGACAATGACATCCGCATCTTCCGCTTTTTCAACCAGTTCCATCAAATGGGCCTCGGCTGGTAACGCAACATCAAGGCCACCTGTACCTTGGCCGCGATAACGGTTGTCCGTCCCACGCATAAGCAACCCCCGAAAACCGCTGTCTATGTTTCGCTCATGATATACTTCCTTCGTGTTTCTCGGCGGAATGAACGCTTCCACGTCTTCGTTATCCAGATCAAAATAGACTGCTATAGGCTTGGTTTCTGTGTTTTCAGCAGAATTCATCATCGCCGCTTTCAGTCGCTGATTCATTCTCACGATATAGTCAACACCTTCTGGGCCAAGCTCTTCCGCTCCTACAAAACGGATGTCTTTCACTTCGATCTCCGAATAACTATTCGGATTCTTGTCACCGTTCAGATGAAATTTTACCTGCACGACTTTCCACATCGCGTCCGCCAGATGGAAGTCGCTGTCCAGCCCCATCACGACCGTCCGCCAGTCCTGCGAATCGCCTGAAAATTCGTCCGCCCGATGCGTCACCCATTTCTTGTCAGCTCCCGGATCTGTCAGAATATGGACTCCAATACGTGTATTCCGATTAAGCTTCCCGCCGCGAATTTTGAATGCAAGTTTATATTGTGAAGGGACTTGTACATCCGGTGTGTTGCCGATGGCAATCGTGTAGTTTCGCGTTCCGGCCGTCTTCGTCATGGACAATTTGAACCAGTTGCCGTCCTGCTCAATTGTGCCTTTTGGCAATTCAGGCGACTGCCAGACGATGAACTGATATCCATGAGCTATATTCATCATGATCCAAAAACATGCAAGACAACAACATGTCCATGTTTTCATCGGTTCTCTCCGTATCGATTCTTTACGCCTTGCCCAACGGAATGACGACTTCACAGCCGTTCTTTCGGTTAATTCGTTCTAGCCATTCAGGTTTGGGCGGTTCTTTCGGCATGGGATAATAGTAATCGACGATGGTCGATTCCAATCTCGCACGTAAGTTGTTCTGCGTCAAGACCACATAGCCGATGTCGCCCCACTGGCCTGTCGAAGGGATGGAAATGCAGTTCAGGCCCTTTTTCGTTCGTGTTTCAACCCAACTGTGCAGATGGCCGTGAAAATAACCCGCGATGCAGGGGGTCTTCTCCAGAAGTGTTTGCAATTTCGTGTCATATATCGAATGATGGGCGCAGATGAAGGTCGATTTCTTCTGTTTAGACAAAAACGATTTCAGCCACGACCGCTGTTTTTCGTCCAGCGTTCCGCTGATTTTACCTTCTTTCAGCGAATCTAATAGCACGAAATCCGAACGTGGTGTCTTGACGACTGTCACTAGTCGATCGTCCACCAAATTGCTTTTTCGTTCGGGAAAGACGGTGAAAAACGCCTCGCGGTCGTCATGGTTGCCCATCATCGGATACCATGGGATGCCCGCCGCGTCCAACGGCGCCATCATAGCCTTGAAAAGTTCATAGTCTGCCACGTCACCATGTGCATACGCCATGTCGCCCAATATCAGCACGCAGCCCGGCAGTGGATCCATCAGAAGAATCGTCGCTATACGCGCCGCCAAACCGTCGCGTTGCCATTGACCGGAACTCACGCCCACATGTGCGTCCGACAGGATCACGACTTTGTTGCGATCCTGTTTTCGGCCTTCGACTGCAGGCGTCTCCTGACTGAACATCTTCCATGGGAGTAGCGCGCTCCCAGTCAAAATTTTCAAAAAATCACGTCTTTCCATATTTTTATCTCTTGCGGCGACTAGTCAAATGACATTCAACCAATATAATTATTCATAGTCATGAAATCCAGTCAATAACGACATAATCTACAGGAGATGTCCATGAAACGGCTATCTTTGCTTTTTATCTGCTTCTTCACCATATCTATCACCTTGCATGCCGTCACGCTTAAGGAAGACACAAAAATCTGCGGCGTCTGCGGACAGCCTGTTCATGTCACGGTCGTTCAAAGACTCTTGACTGGCGGTAGCATGGATCTCGACCTCCGTCCCGCGCCCGAAAAGCGTGATACGTTGAAATACCAGATTCAAGTATGCAAAAAATGTAACTATTGCTGGCCGGACATCGGCAAAGAACGCAAACGCGAGAAGATCGCCGCCGTGCTCAGCAAACCACTTAATTTTGACGACACTGCCGCACTCTTCGCCCGCGCAGCCGAAATCGAAATTGCCGACAACGCCCCGTCCTTCGCCTCCTTTATGCTTTATATGAAGGCTGCATGGTTCATGGACGATTTGAAAAACAAGCAGAAATCAGACGAATACCGAAAACTCGCCATCCGCCAGATGGAACTCTACATGGAACGCGATGCCACCGCCCGAACGACTGGCGACAATTATCTCGCTTATATCGACGCACTCCGCCGCATCGGTGAATTCGCGAAGGCCCAAAAATACACGGAAATCGCCGCATTGTATGCTACGGAGAGCATTCTGCCTAAAATCCTTGATTTCCAAAAGAAACTGATCGAAAACAAAGACACCGGCCGTTATACAGTCGCCGATGTGTTAAAGGAACAGAAGTAATGATTTTCACGGTTATACAGAACATGATCATGTTTTGATTCATGCAAGGAAGAATGCTAGCGAGAAAATCGTTTCAAGAGTTATATTTTGGTACGATATTTTTAGATAACCATGGTGAATAAATATTTTTTTTGTGGTTAAATAAATGGGAAAAAAAATTCAACTCGAGAAAAAGCTGTCACCATTGAATGTCTGGTCGCTAGCCCTTGGCTGTATAATTGGCTGGGGTGCGTTTGTCATGCCTGGAAATACATTTCTTGGGAATGCAGGTCCATTGGGGACGGCAATAGCCATGGCTGTTGCCGCATTCATAATGATCATCATTGCATTCAACTATAATTACATGATCAACAAATATCCGGTAGCAGGTGGAGAATTCACATATACCCAACAGGCTTTTGGCAAAAGGCATGCCTTTATATGTTCATGGTTCTTAGGGCTTTCCTATCTTGCCATTGTTCCGCTTAATGCGACAGCTCTTGCGTTGATTGGACGTAATTTGATGAACAATGTGTTCCAAATCGGATTCCATTATAATATAGCTGGATATGACATATTTCTGGGAGAGATTATTTTAGCTGTAGTTGCTTTGCTTCTTTTTGCTGGTTTGAGCATTCGTGGAGTGAAATTCACAGGCATCTTTCAGACGATACTTGTTTTTGCTTTGGTGGGAGGGGTGTTTGTCGTTACCATAGCAGCTCTCTTGAATCCCAGCATCAGTTTCAAAAATCTTTCGCCAGGCTTCTATCCAGGGAATTCATCGATAGTCGGAATACTGGCAGTCGTGGCCGTGGCGCCTTGGGCTTTTGTAGGATTTGATACAATTCCGCAAGCAGCGGAAGAATTTAAGTTTTCAGCTAAAAAGACCAAGTTCATCATGGTGCTGTCAATTCTTTTTGGTGCAGCTGTATATGTGCTCTTAAATACGGTGACAGCTGCCGTTATACCAGAAGAATACTCTTCATGGGATGTATATATCAAGGACTTACCGAATTTAAAAGGGTTGCTTTCCCTTCCAACGTTCCATGCCGGTTATCAATTATTGGGAACAGCAGGCTTGGTTTTTCTGGGAATCGCTGTGCTTGGAGCCATTCTGTCGGGCATCATTGGTTTTTACATGGCGACCAGCCGTCTGCTTTATTCGATGTCTAAAGAGAATGTTCTTCCGGGCTGGTTTGGCGAGCTCCATGAAAAATACAGAACCCCTGCACATGCAATCCAATTCACCCTTGCGATAGCTTTGATAGGCTCTTTATGGGGAAGGACCGCACTGGGATGGATTGTGGACATGTCATCCATTGGTGCCGCAATCGGATATGGTTACACATCATTGGCGGCATACAAATTTGCCAAGATGGAAGGTAATATCGGTATGATGGGGACAGGAATCATTGGCTTTATCATGTCATTGGTTTTTATTGTATTGCTTCTTGTTCCGATTCCTATGTTTAATTGCTCGCTCGGGAAAGAGTCATACATAAGCTTGGTTGCCTGGATTGTGATTGGAATAGTTTTCTTTTTTAATGCAAAGAAAAAGACAGATAATTGAAATCCCAAAGGCTGGTAAACGTGGAAAATTCCTTATGTAGGCAAGGGAGTTGAAATGAAACGGGCAGTTCTTATCGTCATGGTTGTTGCTTCTATGATATACGCGCAGAACATCTTAGAAGAAGCCTGTGATTTTAGGAAGCTAACGGATGTACCGACGCCTGCGCATGAGGACAAAGGATACGGCGTTTGGGAAGTGGCAGGCGGTAAAATGCCGTCCAAATGGAGCCTGAATGTTTATCTTGTAGGCAGGCTGGAGATGATGGAGGAGGACGGAATGCCGTATGTTCGTGTTAGCGAAAACGGCGTCGGACAGGGCGAGGCGAGCCTGATGCTCGGCAGTGCCATCGTCCCTGGCCCGGGCATTCGATATCGGATAAGCGGAAAAATCCGCGGAAGTAGCGGATACATTGGTGCTTACATTTACCTAAAAACAGGCGGATATATCGTGAGGCGGTTACTCAATGTAACTAAACAGTCGGAATGGATGACATTCAACACAATTCTTGACACCGATGTCAAAGACGTATCCCACATAGTCTTATGCATGGTTGCCGCTCGGCTATCAACAATTGAGGTAGGAGACATGAAAATCGAAAAAGACAAGTATCAGGGGCAGTTGGCAAAATCCTATGTCATTGCAAATGAAAGCATGCGGTTGGTCTTCCATGGTTCGGGAGCGGCTACGGAACTTATTGATCTCCGTAATGGCAACAACATGCTTGGCGTGATGACTACCATGTTCAAGGCTGTCTCAAAATCCATGGGGGATTTACTGCCTGATTATGTCACTTTTGACGGCGAGTATATTCATGTCTCTTTCGATGAAGAGCGGCGATTCATGGACTTGTTTGTCAAAACATATCCCAAGTATTTTACAATAAGCCTGATACGAGAAAATCTCGGCGATGTTTCAGAAGTGACTTTCTTCAATATCTGCCTTAATCTCACCGAACGGCATGGCGGCCTCATGAACATCGCTCACAAGGGGGATTTCTGCGCGTTCCTGTTTTCCTGCAACGACGACACGCATGCGTCATCGGCGATGGGCAGCGGCATTGATGCCTATTTACAGACTAAAAAAGAAAACGGTGGAGGCATGTTCTTCCAGGCTAGAGCTTACCGCGAATTCAAACTACTTGGAGCGAAGGTGGCTTTCGCCGCATTGCCGTCGGCTGAGGCGGAGGATTGCGCAGAGAATATCGAAATCGAACAAGGGCTTCCGCATCTTACAAGAGACGGTATTTGGCTGCGAAAACATCCAGGCAGGACTGCCTCCTACATGATGGCTGGACGTGTCACTGAGGAGAACGTCGATGAGGTCATCGACTTTGCAAAAGGCGGATTCGGATGCATCGAAATGACCGACGGATGGTACGACAGTTCACCTACTTACGAACCTCACAAGAGCACATATCCAAACGGCATGAAGAGCCTCAAAGCCGTGGCAGACAAGATTCATGCGGCGGGGCTACTCTTCGGCCTGCACTCTATGCAGGGCATGGTCGGATGGGGCGGACGCCTTGGCATGCGAGACAAGCATATCACGCCTGTCGCAGACAGTCGTCTCCTGCAAAAGCAGTTCGCAATCCTTACAAAAGATCTTGACGATCAGGCGACCACCATAGAGGTTGAAGGGCCACTGAAAGATTGGCCTGAGACGGATGGTGATCTCTATGTCAACGGCGAGATTATCCGCTACAAGTCCCATACCGACAATGCTTTCCAGAATTGTGAACGCGGCTTTAGAGGAACCAACCGCCAAACCTGCAAGGCGGGCCAGAAGATCGGTCTAATCGTAAACTGCTGGCCGATTTGGGGAGGCTGCATCTATGCTCCCGATATCGAAAGTACACTTTTCGATGAAATTGTCGAACGGCAGGCCTATGTCCTCAATGAGACTTCTGCCGACATGGTCTATTTCGATGCTGGTGAGGAGTGGATTCCACAACCGCCAAAATGGCGCAACACAGGCCGTTTCATTAACGCGCTTCAAGCACGTCTTCGCAAGCCTGTCTTCGCAGGAGGCAACAACCTTTATACGCACAATTCATGGCATTCAATCGTGCGTGGCGCGCCTGCATACGATCCAATGTATTATGGCCGCGATATCTACACCATGCGTTTCAAAGGATACATTCCCGTTTTGCATTCCTACAACATGTTCACGGGCGATGTCGGTTGGTATAGGGCGCATGTCTGGTCGCCGAGCACGAACGCGGCGACACCTGATGAACTGGAGCTTCTCTGCCTCAAGGCGGCAGCCACAAGCAGTCCGATTTCAGTCCAAGTGGATTATGGTCAGTACTACGCCAACAAACGCATGAATGAGATGCTTCGCTACATAAGACTTTGCGACAAAATCAAGCAGGAACATCTGCTTCCTCAAAATGTCTGCGAAGAGCTCTACGACCGCAAGATGCGCCATGCATTGCTGCCCGATGGCGATTCGTGGAAAATCGTCCGTCAGAACTATTCCGGGCCATTCGTATTGCATGCAGATGGCACGCTTGTTGCGCCGCTTGGCCAGACGTTCGAAAATCCATATGAAAAGCAGTCACCGATTCTACGCATTCGTGCGCTCCCGTCTGTCGCGAAGCACGGTGCAACTGATAATCTTGTGATTGCGGATTGTACGGAAAGCATTCCGTTCAAAAAAGTTTCAGCGGAAGGCGCGATAGCCGTTTCCTCTGAAAAGACACCAGAAGGCACTGCCGCAATCGATCTTTCGTTTGACAACAAATCCAATGCACGCTCTCAGAGCTGTCGTTTCAGTTATGAATTTGACAAGCCGATCTCGCTATTGGATAAGCGGCCTCTATGTGTATGGGTGAAAGCAGACGGGCAGGGCGGCATCCTCAATGTGCAGCTCAACAGCACAACGGCTAGAGGTAGCGTTCGGGAGAACTATATCGTTCTGGATTTCACGGGATGGAAATGCTTCATTCTTGACAGGGCGGAGGATGAACGCTATTTCGATTACAAATGGCCATACCAAGCGTCTGCTCCGCTCTATCGTCCGTATCCCTATGGGGAAGTCATAGGAGTCAGTCTCTTGTTGAACGACATGCCGCAGAAGCGGAACAGCCATGTGCTTGTTGGTCCGATTGAGGCGTTGAAAGAATATAATGTTTTGCTAAAGCATCCGATTATCAGTGTGAATGGAATGGATGTGACGCTACCTATCCTGTTGGAAGCGAACGACTACGCGGAATGGCATGCGGACGGGACGATCAATGTTTTCGAACGCAACGGCGGTCTCATCATGAGTCGCAAAGGGGCCGTTCCACCACAGTTTGCAAAAGGCGCGAATAATGTTGAATTGAAGGCGGATGGCGGCAATGGCGATGCGCGTTGCGAATTGACATGCATCTTCAGAGGGGAAACGATCTTCACATTCAAATACAAAGAACCTGCTGAGCCGGAACCGACGGATTACAGGATGCTTCGTGGCGATAGAGGCGCACTCCGCACGATGCTTGGCAATATGGAACTGATGCCTGTACTGCCGCCGTCATTCGTCTCCATCGGCGATGCCGCTTTTGAGAAGAATTTCGATTTCGCGAGATACGGCGCGGATGAATCCGCGCCTGCTGTAATTGTGTTAACGCATGTTGTCGGCGATACTCCTGTGACGGTTGGTACGGATGTCGGCAAATCCATCATGGATTTCGCTGATCCCGCCGTTTTCACGGAAGGCGCGGGAAATATATATGGCAAATTTGTCAGCGGAAGCGCACTTGTACGTGACGCTTCTGGAACTCACGCCAATGGCGCTCTCGCCTCCATTGAGGCGGCGCCGAAAGGACGTAGTATCAATGGAAAAGGCGTGCTTTTCAAATCGCTGAATTCAGCAGGCGGCGATTGGACGTCGAAGGGAATTACATTCGCGAATTGTCTTGATCTTTCCGCATACGATAGGATATTGCTGAGCCTGAACGGTGACGGCGGTGGCGAAAAATTAAGGATTCAATTCTGGGACGAAAACGGCAAATACATCGACTGGATTCAGACGATTGATTTTACGGGATGGCGGACGCTTTGCCTGCCGCTTTCTGAGGCGAAGGCTGGTTTTGATTTCAAAAAAGTCAAATGTTTCATCGTTCTCTACAATGGACTTCCGATATACAACGAATGCTCTGTCGCGCTTGCGGATATGCGTGGCTTGCATAAAGGCGACAACATCCCGCAGGTTGTTGGCAGTGAAAAGCAAGATGTTAGGCTTGAAAACGTGAAGGTTGAATTCAACGGAAGCCGTATAGAACTTCCCGTTAATCTTCGCGATAAAGAGCAGGTTCTGATTCGTCCCAATGGCAAATGTAGTGTCTATGATGCTGTAGGAAAACAAGTTGAATCATTTGACGTTAAGACGAATCTTCGCATCAAAGGCAAAGGGAACCATATAAAAGTTGAAGGCATCGGTTCTGCGGCGAGCTCCATGCAAGTCAAAGTTTATTCTGGCAGAGAATAACAAACCGTGATGGTTGGACTTTGTCTTCATAATATGTCAACTAGAAAAACAAATTGTTTGGATTATATTTATTAAGCTTTGTGAAGATATTATATTTTGGATAATATGGCTGTATTATTCATTATTACTTTCGATTAGTGGTTATGAGCGTACCGACAAACATAAAAACATTGCTTTCTGGTGATGTCGTTGAATGGGCAAGAGTGGAATTCAAGGAAACTTGGGATGCTGAAGCTTCCTTGAAGACTATTTGCGCTTTTGCGAACGACATTGATAACTGGGGCGGCGGATATCTTGTTATTGGTGTGAAGGAGTCAAACGGAAAACCATTGCTTCCTCCTGTCGGGGTGCCCGCTGAAAAAGTCGATGCCATTTTAAAGGACATGCTGAATAAATGCAAAAAGATTCAGCCGGAATATCTGCCTATCGTTGAAGTTGTTGAATATGAAGGTAAGAAGATAATTATAGCTTGGGCTCCAGGTGGGTATCTACGGCCTTATCAATCACCAAAGACCATGGCAAAGGATGAAAAAGTCCGTATTCCGTTTATTCGGAAAATGGCAAGTACGATTATTCCATCGGAAGAAGAGGTGCGTGACTTGTATAGCTTGGCGAACAAAGTGCCTTTTGACGATCGTATCAACCATGAGGCTGAGTTGTCGGATTTGAACATTACGTTGATTCAAGGGTACTTACGTCAGGTCGGCAGTTCATTGTATGAGGAGTCCAAGCATATGGACTTTGTTGAACTATGCCGCAATATGAACATTGTCAATACACTGCCGGAATATACGAAACCCAAGAATGTGGGGCTGATGTTTTTCAGTTTCGAGCCTGAACGCTTTTTCCCATACGCGCAAATTGATGTCGTGCAGTTTCCTGATGGTACGGGAGGTGATAGCATATTGGAGCATACGTTCCGCGGTCCATTGCACAATCAACTAAGGGAAGCACTTCTGTATATTCGGAACAGTATTCTTGAGGAGATAATTGTCAAACATCCGGAACGTGCGGAAGCCGATCGTTTTTTCAATTATCCGTATGCTGCCATCGAAGAGGCGTTGGCCAATGCGGTGTATCACAAGGGCTATGATGTGCGCGAACCAATTGAAGTGCGTGTATTATCTGATAGGATTGAAATCTTGAGCCATCCGGGGGCTGATCGTTCGGTCTCTATTGAAGGGCTGAAAAGCTATCGTGTGTTCAATCGTTGCTACCGTAATCGACGGATCGGCGAATTCCTCAAAGAACTTCATTTGACGGAAGGCAGGAATACGGGATTCCGCAAGATCATCAATGCCTTGAAAAACAATGGCTCGCCCATGCCGCTCTTTGAAACAGACGAGGCACGGACGTCATTCGCCACAACGCTTTTCATTCATCCCGCTTTCAAGAAAAATACCAAAGACGACATGGGTGAATGACACCCTGCGATAACAACGCCTTATTTTGGTTCGTCAAGCCTCCAAACATGGAAAAATGTTCCATTTTAGCCCCAAAAAAGTTGGAAAAATGTTCCATTTTAGCCCCAAAAAAGTTGGAAAAATGTTCCAAAATGGACCGATTTTGATTGGAAAAAACGCCAAAAGCAATTATAATACTCTTATTGACAAGGAGTAAGAATATGCTTAGGCGGAAAATCGAAACAGAACTGGAAAAATTCCATCAAGACACATCACGGAAAGCGTTGCTTTTGACAGGAGCACGGCAGGTCGGAAAGACTTTCAGTGTCCGCGCCTTCGCGAAGACCCATTACGAGGCGTTCGTGGAATTTAACTTTATAAAAAATACGGAAGCTCGTAGTATCTTTGAGAATGTCGTTGATGAGCATGATATCCTTTTGCGCATTTCTGCTCTGGCTAATACGGCTCTCGTTCCAGGGAAGACGCTTATCTTTTTCGATGAAGTACAAGTATGCCCCGAAGTGGTGACATTCATCAAATTTCTTGTGGAAGAGGGAAGCTATCGTTACATCCTGAGTGGTTCATTGTTGGGTGTGGAACTGAAAAGCATCCGTTCCGTGCCAGTTGGATATATGAATGAAAAGCAAATGTTTCCTCTTGATTTTGAGGAGTTTATCCGTGCAAATGGTGTTCGCGATGATATCATCGACCATCTACGAACGGCTTTCGACAAACGGCAAAGTCCGGATCCAACTGTACATAATCGGATGATGCGTTATTTTGCGCTCTATCTTGTCACTGGAGGCATGCCCGCCGTCGTCCAAAAGTATATTGACACCAATGATTTGCAACAAGTTTATGAAGAACAGGAAGCCATCATGCGGGAATATCGTCGTGATGTTACCCAGTATGATGAGAAAATGCAAATGCGTCTGCGGTACATCTATTCGCTCATTCCGCCTGAATTGAACAAGCATAACAAGCGTTTTTATCTTAAAAAAGCCACGGATCGTGGTCGTTTCGACAGGTCGGAAGCGGATTTCATCTGGCTAAAAGAGGCTGGCATCGCCATTCCTGTCTATAATGTGGATGAACCGAAAGCACCGTTGGAATTGGCGCGGAAAGCCAATCTTTTCAAGCTATTCATGAATGATGTCGGACTACTCTGTGCTCAATACATGAACGGCATCCAAATGAAAATCTTAACGGGTGAAATGGACATGAATTTTGGTGCCGTTTATGAAAACTATGTGGCACAAGAACTTGCTGCCCATGGATTTGAGATTATCTATTACTACAATTCCAAGAAACATGGCGAAGTGGATTTTCTTGTTGAGGCAAATGGCGATATCTTGCCACTTGAGGCGAAAAGCGGCAAAAGTTTTACGACACATGCCGCGCTCGACAACCTAATGGCTCAGGAGGAATTCAAAATACCAACTGCATGGGTGGTTAGCAAAAATGGTGATGTCACGATAGACGGTAAAATCACCTATCTGCCAATTTACTTCTTGATGTTTCTTGAACGCAAAGCATTCAAGAAGCCGTTGATATATAGGATTGAATGATGGAAATTGAGTTTAATTTCATTCTGTTTTATTGATTGTATATAGTTGTCTTAGATATATAAGTATCAATAAAATGTATAATTTGACAAAATACTGCCATATATTATAGACTTTTTTATCTATAAATTGAGCGGTAGGCCATGATTACAAATAAAAAGATAATTATTATCTAATCAGAACTAATTGCAAAAAACGTAGTAGCAAGGCCGTCTCGGCCTTGTCAAGGGCGGGGACACCCTTGCTACCTCTAATTTTGAAATTACTTCCAATCAAATTAGAATTATTATTGATCAAATAACCACCTCAGACATCCTTCATGAATACTTTGATGCTGATTTTAATCCAGTCATCGACTTTTTCTTTTTCCTCCACTCGACCGAAAATAAGCTTTCCAGCATCCATAAGTCTCGCAAGGATTTCATTTTTGGCCTTTGGAACATAACCAATTCTCTCTTTTTTTCCATTGAGGATTTGGATGGCGAGATTATCGTATTGATTGTCTTTTTCACGTCGAAACATCAGCAATGTGCCTTTGTCGATATCCGCTGTTTTGTCGTCGATATCTTCCACATGGGTTGTTCCCGCAATACGGCAATCAATCAAGAAAATCTCATGGATATGGGGCAACGGGACAAGACCGCCGCCGCCACCATTAAACGCGGAAACGATTTTCTTCCAAGCCTCTATGGGAATCATCCCGCCACCGCTTGTCGATTTTTCTGTCATGATTGCTTCCTCATGCCGTTATAAAAATCTTGCAGTTGACTCAATACGGTTTTATACTCGTCTATTTGTCGTTCCAGTTCCTTACGTTTGGCAAGAACAGCTGAGGAATCAAAGAGTAATGTTTTATAGCAGTATGGTGGCTTTTTTTCCAACATCTTCATTTTGTTTTTCAAATCTGAGATTTTCTGTTTCAGATTTTCAATTTGCTTCTGCATCAATTCAAGCGAATTGTGAATTTCAAGATCAACATCTTTTCCTTTTAGAATGTCATTAACCATGTCATTCAGCAATTCAAGTTCAGTGATATCAGCAGATTTATAAGCGTCGATAACAGCTTTGAAAAGACTGGCGGCGGCGGGCGGCAAATTCGGATGAATGTCCGGATGAAGCTTTTTCACCAATCCTTTGTACAGTTTTATCAATTTTTCATGTTCTACATCTGTCATTTTCGGAGCGCCGAAATGTTCTTCGGCCTCTTGGACAGCTTTCTGATGCTCTTCCAGTACACCCTTGTATTCAGCGAACTCTTTTGCGATGATTTGTTCTATTTCCTCTTCTGTGACGGAAGTTCCATCGTTAACTGCGGCCTGATAAATGGCGATTTTTCGGCGTATTTGTAAGATGCTGACATTCAAAGAGTAAAGCTCATACTCTTTGCGACCGATTTTCATCATATATTCTGTTTCCAGATTCTTCTTCGATGTGCCAGTCATTTGAGCATAATCTAGCAAAAGCGATGAATATTCATCCGAGAGTTTTTCCAATTGCTTTCTTGCTTTTTCATTTTCTGGATTGACCGTCAATGAGTTGGAAAACGTAACCATGTGATAATCTCCTAGCAATTTAGCAATTTTATATTGTATCACGTTTTACATTGACATATGACAAACCATCAATCCGTCAACTCACCGAATGAAAAGCCGTCAACTCACCGAATTGAGCTTGAAAATGTCTCATGTGCACGCAATGGCGTGACATTTCAGAAGTCATCAAAAAGCGGATCTACAGCAGACTGTCGTAGATGAGTTTGTCTTCTTCTAAAAAGCAGCAGATGATGGCTTTTTTCGGATAGTCGCCTTGGTAATTGCGCAGAACGTTCAGACAGATTTTCGCCGCGGCTTCATGCGGATAGCCATAGACACCAGTGGAAATGCATGGAAATGCGATGGATACGCATTGTTTTTCAGCGGCTCGCTTGAGGCTGTTGACATAGCATGATTCCAACAACAGCGGTTCGTTGTGGTCGCCG